>JGI24158J21664_10002214_pt1 | contig 23311 bp, 12 predicted proteins | sample Ectturendosymbi3_FD_21664 | JGI IMG/M metagenome (IMG submission 21664) | reverse complement strand
TTGTTCGTGTTTCGGTTTCTCTTCTGTGATGCCCCATCTTAGACAATGGACAAATCGTCCGGTGATGGATCACCTTAGTGGCGCATTGTATGCTTTCTAAGATCTGATCTGCAATTGGAGGATTGTGACGACACACGAGTGGTGTTTATGACTCAAGTGTTCCTTACTCAAAAGTTTAAAAGTGCTATGCACGTTTCACTGGATCCCTTCATTGGCATTAAAACGCAACGCGTGTTGTTTTGCGAAGAAATCACCGCAGAAGTGAAACCGTGTTCCTAATCGCCACTGAAGTGACCAGCTAACCGTGATGTAATGGAGCCGAAAGGGATCCCGGTGTAATACTGTGCGTCAATTGCTGGTGGTCCGCGAGAGATTATACGCTTCGTTGCCCACCGTCGTCGAAGCGTTCGCTTTTTTCTCATTGCAGTGTTTCAAGCTCTCGCCAAACGCCCCTAGCCATTCAGATCGTGTCGTGTTATGCGACGGCCGTTTAATGCCTTCGCCATATTCAGGATCGCAGACTTTGGCTTGGTGGCGGGATCGTTCAGCAGATAATATCAGCGTTTTAGGCCGTCTACATCGCCGTCAAGCTATACAAAAGGCCTTTGGATCGTTGAAATGTCGAAATCGACCGTTATTGAAAAAGGTAGAAATATTTGGGCAGCAGTCAGAAGTTGCATTATACCATTAGCAGCCGTACGCCATCGAACGAAAGCAGATTTAAGGTCTCAGTTTGGGTATTGGTGCCGCACCGGCATGAAAAAATATTGCAAGTGACTTCAAAAACCTGACGTTCCGCAAGGATTTGTGTTCATCTAGCGCTAATTAACCAAAGGGATTTCGTAAGAAAATAAGGAATTGAATTGTTTGGCCAGAGTAACATGGAAGTATTGCAGGTAATAACATGGAAATGCAGCAAGCTTGGTAATTTAACTACCTGCGAATAGGAATAGCTTTCAAACCATTGGGTTGGGAAGATAGCATCCGTGAAGCAGATCAATGTGGTCATTGAAATGCAGCGAGGCTTAACAACGGCCATTTCTGGTCCCGATTCCAAGTCGCTTTCCGTTCAGTTGAAATGTGACGAATCAGCGCTAAGTGTAGTTGGATTATGATGAGACTGTGCACTGCGTGGGTGTTGTTGTGGTCGGTGTTTTTGTAAATTACCTGTGTTTTGAATACCATAGTGAGAATTCACTAGACTGTCGCTTGAATTCGTAGGCGCAAAAAGGGTAGGTCCCTTTGATACCTTAGACACGCCAGGTTATAATAGACAAGTGAAACCACTCGCTGCATTGGATTGAAAGCCACGGGCTGGATTTACGAAAGCCGCGAACACACACGGCTCGGACCCGTGAAATTGCGCATAATTCCACTACATGCATACGGTGTTTCATCGTCTTTTCAAATGCTTCCGCGTTGCAGGAGAATAAAAAAATGATTTTGAGTCAACTGCTGTCAACGCGAGCTCGGCCCTGGCACCGCAACAGCGAAAGCGCTGTTGGAAATAGTACGTTTTGTCTTCGTCGAGAATTTCAAGAGCGGCCAAATCTTAGCTGGAAACTGTTGTGAGGTTGTTCAGCTGCGCTCTTAATAGCCGCTGTGGGAATCGTTTCCCGCTCGCTGAAACTCCCCTTGAAATGTGGAGTCCGCCGCATTCCAGCGTGGATGTAGTGCACAGCGACGCCCCCGCGTCCTGCAATCTCGGCTGCGAGATCCGTTTTTTGTTTACTTTTCCGAAGTCCCTGTTTACCCAACATGCGATTCACCTTTTTGCTTGCCGCCGCGTCATCTCGTCGAAAGCTCTTGAAGGATACGAACGATAACACAGCGTTTGAAGATCGGATGCCATGATAAAATGGTTAAGGACAATGATGACATGAGCGACCGCCACATAGCTTACGTGTCCCGATGATTTACATTAAAGCGCGCCGGAATACTTCATAAGACATACGCCAGAAATGAAGTCACGTTTCTGATTGTGCGGAATGTAATAGTCTAAGTCAAGAAATTTGACGTCTTAACACGCTGTTGATTCATTCCTGTTCGTTCTTGTTTAAGTGGTTCTTCATCATGAATCGTTACAGTTATCCGCAAAACGACGTTACGTCTTCGTAAAACCTTTGGTGTATTTGATATTTGCGTTGCTCAACAGATGAATTGTTGCAGCCACGATGGAGTGGTAACTTTAGGCCTTTAGTTGTTTTGAATAGTTTGTGCAGATTTTTGGCAGCTGATAGATAATACTGTAAAAAAATAGAGATTCTAAACTGTAAGTGCTGCCGAAAGGTCTGAAATCTTAGAAACATTTTTCTGGTTTGTCACAGAAAAGTATTTCTTTAAAACCCTTTTTCATTCGTTGAAGGCAGTTTTTCGCTTAAGACAATGCTACCCATGGCTGGCATTGCAGGTTATCTACTAGTTAAATGGTTTTGGTGAAAATGTTTGGCGGCATGCATGCAATTTTTCAGTTCCAGTTCCTAACTAAAATCCCGGCGTTTTTCAGTTCGTAAAGCATGACGCAGCCTGCATAGTAATTAGTGGCCTTCATTGCTGAACGTTGTGCTGGTGCCGTTATGTGTCACCACTGATGTTTGGACTGTTCTCATCGTAAATTGCTCTAGTAACGCGTTAGAGTTTGTTTCTTTGGCAAATAAGCTTTTCTCTAAAATAGGTTTTCTCTTTGTGCACGCGTCGAAGCGTTTAAAATGGAGCCAAAGCTGAGCACATTCCGCCGAGCTGCCCCTTGCCCAAAATGCGCAAGCCAATAGAACGCGATTGTCGCGCTGAGTGGGACCGCGCTTGTGCAGGGCAACGCCAACATAGTTACTCTGTGACTGGACCACGATTTCCGGCCGCACTGCCCCTTGTTTCCTGACCTGTTCATGCGAGCGCAAATCCGCCGGCTTTCTTTGTGAAGATTAGTGTAGTTTTATGTAGGCGGATATGGTTGCAGGTGCGCTTGGCGATGTCAGTCAAAGGGCTTCCTACGACGTCTTGTAACAACGATGACGCATTTGTGTGGCGCCTGATCGGAAACGAAATCATCAATTTTCCTGTTCGTAACCAGCGCCTTACTTTTTTTCAGCAACAATATGCTAAGAGTGACTGCCTGTTGTCGAACGCCCAGCAGCTGACCAGTTTGGGATATATCACCGAGGAATCGCTAACTCGACGAGCCGAACTTGCCGGCGAGGAAATAGCACGAGTTGTCTGCGAAATGGAAAGGAAAAAGCAAGAAATGGAAGTCGCTGGAAAGATGTACAAATTTGTTGACCAGGTAACATCACGTTCCCGAAATTACAGTATACACTTTGAGATCGTCGGGAAATTGAACACTAGGTTTGTTCTGCTACTTCAGTTATTGTAAGTTAGATGGTTGACCTTTGTACGGGTCCCTCTCTGCTTAGTTTCACTTCTACATTTCATTGGAAAGATAAACCTCTGAGCTGGTCTTGGTAAGATGAAGCCCTTCGAGCAATCTAATGGTTTTTATCGGGCTGATGACAAAAGGCGTCTGGATTGTGCGTAGCGTGAAGCGAGCTGGCCATGCCTTGGAAGTGATTAAACGAGATTTACCTCGTCTGCTTAAATATAACCCGCATCAACCATGCGGTCTTCAATTTTCTGCTACGCAAACTTTTATTTGTGTCCTTTTCGATACTTTTCGGTTCCGCGATTGCAATCGACTTTTGACAAAACATTCCGCTCCGCAGCTTGTCGTTCACGTCCCGCTCCCAGGATGCAGTTTCGTCCAATCCTGCCCTTGATCGCTCGCCGTTCAGCCGTAGCTTTGTTTGTTAAACCCTGTGTCCGATGTCCGCGCACAAGCGCAACGGGGGATAATTTAAATCAGTCTTCATCTGGGTTTTCTCATTAAACACTCGTCAGGGATTAAACACGACAAATGTAATTCGATCGTCGCGTAGTTAAACAACAGCGACCGAAACGTATTTTGTTCGGCGGCCCGGGGCCAGGTTAGTTACAGGTGAAAGCGACCGCGGTACCAGTCGTTGAGTCGAGTCTGACCGTCTTCTCCGCAGCAGATAACTAGTGTCGTCGCATCAAACTGGGGTCGGCTAACGGTCTCGCGGTCATCACGTTAATCGCGAATGTCTGTTTGTGTAAACTGTACAGCTCAACAGGAAATTCGGCACGTGTCGTTGCTGTGCGTTTACAATTTCTTTATTACCGGTCTGTACTTTTGCCGCTTTGAATGTGCTGCTTGATAGTTGGAAACAGTGGCGGTTTTGTAAAGACTCGGCATCCCTCCCTAACTGCGCTGCAGAACACTGCGACGTTGCGTGCGGTCCGTCGCTAAATTGGCCCACAATTTACATTCCGTTCTCGGTTGACTTTCTCAAAGCAAACAACTCTTTAAACCAATGTCAGTGCGAAGACTCGTCAATCGCTGCTCATTTGACCCCGCGACCTGTGACGTAACGGACCTTTTTTGTTGCCAAGCCTCAAAGCGATGCGGAAAGCGCGGTTGTGTTGCAAAATCCCCTGTATCCATATTATCGCGTCAACATGGAGCTGCCCGCCTTTTTCTTGGTCGCTTCGGAAGAGGGCGATGACACTTCGCGTCTGACGACAATGGACACCTGATTATTACTCGGCTTGTTTTGTATCCGTAGGCCAGATGTAGGCATAAGCTTTCCAGGAACCATGCGAAGCGTGAGAGCGCGTTTATTTTTCGCAATCCCAGAGACTTGAAAGCGGCGAGGTGTTATATGCCCGAAACAATAGTTCGTTTCGAATGTCGCGATCCATAGCCGTAATCCGAAATCCTGTAGCCTCGCAACATCGACTGTGCATTGGTCATGTAACGGTATCTTCCCGCACGGATTTTAATCAAGCATTGCAGCCAAATGACACCTGTCCGGACAAGCTACAATCATCTGACCTTCTGATCCGCTTTCTCACGGAATTGTGCGTCTTCACTGGAGCTTAGTAGCCTGGACGGTCAGACACATCGTACTGCGATTTTAATGGCATGGTTGAAATGTTTGATTCAGTCGAATAGCGTTCGAGACTACTGACGATCCGCAATCGTCCTGATGTCCGTTTGTTGTGCAGTTAACGATGACTTGGTTTTTTTATCCCGCGCTCTTGAGATGATGCACACTGGCCAGTTTGTGGTAGGCTTAAGTCATGCTTCTTGCAAAGGGTGGGGGTGCATAACGATGGTTGGGCGGGGCCAGAAAAAGAATTCCACTATTTTGTGCTGCTCTTTGGTGGTGAAACACGGCGTGTAGTGGTGTGTTGCAGTTTAAGTGCAAATCAACTTCACTCCTTTTTCTAAATGCCATTGGTTAAGGTTGGACAGCAGCAGACATGCGGTTATCTGGAACTGTCTGCACCTTGTCCTGTTGCGTGTGCTCACTTGCTTTTTATTTATAGCAACGCTTTGGCGCGCTCTAGTGGTTCAAATGAAAGCAAACGTGTCCGATTGCACGTTTGCGTCATCTGCATTTTAGGAAAATGACTCAGGGCTCGCTTACGTCGTTGGTGAAATAGTCCTATGACAGAAATGCCATTTTTTTCGACCTCAGTCAATCGTATCCGCGAACATTTTAGTACTTGAATCGTGTGGCGGTTGCTGTCATTATAAAGTGTATTTGTTGGCATGTGCTTCAAAACTAGGTTGTATCAGCGACTGTTACGAATTTTTTCAAGCAGGTTAGCACGTGATACATTCTGGCCACCGTTCCAGCATACCGCTTGTCACAAGCTCATTGCAGACACCAAATTCGACTTTTTGTTTGTTTGTAGGCGTATTCATGGGCGCTGGATGGTATGAAGTTTGTGACCAACCTTAGCTTGGAAGACTGCCTGACGACCGAGTCATGCAATAGCACACTCGCAAAGTTCGATCAATACATGGATGAACATCCTGCAATACCTGCAGTAAGAAGATACTTTCTGCATTTTCTCATAATTATCGAACAGTAAAACAAGATCAATGGGACTTGGTCCTGCTTGCGTGTTTGTGATAAAATTACTTTCATCGTTTTAGTGGCGGTGGTCTTTTATTCACTGTGCACCTTGTGCCAAGATTGCATTGTTTCGCAGCACCGTTTCAACGAGATGCTCGAGCTTGCCAGTCGTTATGGCAACGCGAAGTGCATGAGACAGCTGGAATTCGCTCAGCAGAAATGCGTCGAAACCGCCGAGCTTTTCACCAAGCGAAGAGAACTCCTTCTCAAGGTGAGTGTTTGCCGTTTGTCAACATTTGTGACCTCGGAGGTGTTGAATACGACGTTCGCCGCCACCAAATAACAGTAATCGCACACCCGCAACGATGTTCGGATCATCACATAAGAATAGCAACAACAACAGCAAACTGCTCTGTGGTGAACTCGACGTTTTTTCTCCAGGCCAAAAGTCAAATAAAATCAGGCGAGAAGAAAAAGAAAAGCACGTCTTTCCGCATGCGAAACCGAGAAAAGCTGGACCAAAACAACCGTTCGCGGCAAGACGTCCAAAAAGTGGACGGTCTGTTGCCAAACAGCGGCCACACCCCCTCTCCGACGCACCCTGACGTGCGCAGGGTCAGTCTGCTGTCGTCCACTGACGAAGTGATGTCGAACGAAGACACCCTTTCATCCTTTTCGTACGATTCCGCCTCTCTGGACGCGGATGACGTGCAGTCTTCCAGTGGCCGTGACAGCACTCCCACGTCGACCAGTATGGACAGCGGCGTCATGATGCCTTCCTGCTACAGAGAGCACGACCCGACCGACGCGTTATCCGATGCAGGGACTGCCAGGAGCCGAAAACCCGCCAAGAAAATGCTCAAAAAGTCAGCGAGCATGAGCTACAAATCGTGTTCAGAATCTGCCACGCTCTGTCGCCTTCATTCCCAGACGGGACTGACGATAGGATCGCCGTTCCGTACCGAAGAACCAAGTGCGGAAGGAAAGTCGTAAGTCTTCGTTCTCTCTCACGCATGTAGTGCAGTGGTGTTTGTGTTTATCGTTAAAATGTATTAGGGGCTTCGAAGTGGCTTCTACTAAATTTGTTTTGTCTCGTTTTTGATGTGTAAACATTTAGTAATATTGATATTTTCGCAGCGTAGTAATGTCTGCGGTCAGTTAGCATCAGGTTCAAGTAAGATTTTGGTGCTGCCCCTCTAATATGTTCTTTTGCAAAATGCTTAGTAGAAACAAAAGAGAACGTCATTCAGCTGATGAAGTACATAACAGTGTTTTTTGCCTGTTTCTTTGCTCTCGTCGATAATAATTCGCATTTTTTCAGGAAAGTTGCCCTTACGATTGAGGAGCTTCTGCTCACAGAGAAGGAATACGTTCGCTCGCTGAACTACGTCATCGAGGTTAGCTGCCACATGAACTTTTCATTATTTTTGTGGAGCTGTTTTTTTTTGCTAGCGAGCTGGCAAATTTGTTAGCTAGTGGTGGACACGGCGATGTTTATAAAAACATATTTTGGCTGCTCGTGTCCATTTGATGTGCAATTAAGATGAACATAGTGGTTAGATCAGGCCTGCCCAACCTTTTTGGTGTTGCGGGCCACAAACGTTTATGTGACGTAACAAATCCCTTGATTTTGATAAGTTTTATGCTATAACACGAAATGATAATGAGTCCTATAGTTGCACGCAGTGTTGGCAGCTTGTATGGATTTAAACCAAATCTAAAAAATTGACATATTTTTGAAGCGTTTGTTATACAAGTTTGGGTGGTATGCCCATAACAGAAACAAGAGTTTTGATAGCAAATTTACTTCAGCCTATAAAAAAATACTAAAATTTCAAAAATCTGCTTTCAAACTTCTTACATCGCGGGCCACATAAAACAACCTCGCGGGCCACGGGTTGGGCAGCCTTGGGTTAGATTTTGCCTGTACTCCCCTGGCTTGCTTGAACTGTTACGAAAGTTTTTTTGCATGTATGAGGTACGCAACCCTGCTCAAGGTTCTGCGTTATTCACGCCTTTTCAACGATTTTGTTTTCAGAATTACTTTCCCGAGATGGGCAGACTCGACATACCTCAACCTCTCAGATGCAAGGGCAACGTCATATTCGGAAATTTAGAGAAAATCGCGGACTTTCACAGTCACTACTTTTTAAGGGATTTGGAAGAGTGTCAGGGCGACCCGATGCTGGTCGCGAAAACCTTTCAAAAACATGTGAGTGTGACTTAAAAGTGCTTTTCATATGCGTTAACAGTGTTTTGTCAAAGCACTTTATTTGATCAGCTTTTCTGAATTTCATAGCTTAGCCTGTGTTTAAGTGTCCGCCTTCAAACTGTCCCGAGTGCACCAGTAACCGCGCAGTGTTTTTAACTGTACTAACAAAGACTTTTGCCCAAGCTCAAGCTGTGTGGAAATGTAACTATGACCGAACATCCCAGGAGTGTTCAGACTTTATTTTGTAATATTTCGATTGCTGCAGCCGGGGGTGTAACCGTGACCGTTGTGAATTTTCAGAAGGAAAGCTTCGGCCTGTACGCCCTTTACAGCAAAAACAAGCCCCAGTCCGATTTGCTCCTCCAAGAGCATGGCAACGAGTTCTTCAAAACGAAGCAAATGGAACTTGGTGACAAAATGGACCTCGCTTCCTATCTGCTCAAGCCTGTGCAGCGAATGGGTGCGTGCCAATCGACCGCTATTGTTTTTGCTTCCGTGACACTTATGTCTGTGCTTCGTGATTGATTGGTTACCCGTGTATACACGGTATGGATTAGCAACGATTTAAGTAGGATCGATGCTTGCAAAGTCGAAAGAGACTGGAATGCGAAGTTTTTTCTTTCACCCCGCTATTTCAATCGCTCCTGTCGAATTTAAACGTATCGCTTGCGAGAAGCAAAAGAAGTCGCATTATATTTTTCTCACAGTTGACAATCTGAGCGGCAGTTGTTGAGACCGTGTTAGCATTTGCCGGTGCTCGTTAAATGTGTTGAAATAGTCTCGCGGACTGAATAAGCGAAAGGTTCCGCCACCCAACCCAGTTATGCTCTGGCCGTTTAAACCCAACTGGCAACTTGTCAACGCAGGGAAGTACGCTTTGTTGCTACACGCCATGGCTAAGAAGGCTGCAGGACCCCAGGAGCGGTGCTTGAAAGAGGCTGAGGAACTGGTGAAATTCCAACTTCGCCATGGCAACGACCTGCTGACAATGGACTCGATACGCGACTGTGACGTCAACTTGAAAGAACAAGGAAAGCTATTACTCCAAGTACGTCCTGTGTTTACTCAGCGAGCCATTCAACATCGATAGCATATTTCTGATCCACGTCAGCAAGTCGTAAAGGAAATGCGCGCACGTTCTCTTGTTGCTTTTCAAAAAGGCATGTGTAACGATGTCACGGGTTTTGTTTTGACGCCGTGATGTGAAATTGATACTGGCCGATTTACCATCTGGTGTTTCTTCTGCCAGGAACAGTTCGTGATTATCAGCGGACGAAGAAAGTTCGTGCGTCGCGTCTTTTTGTTCGAAGACTTGATACTGTTCAGCAAGCCGATTCCTATGAATGGCGGTCATGACACTTATCAATACAAGTGCAGCTACAAGGTAAAACAACACGTAAAATCGTGCATGCTGCAATTCTTATAAAACTGAATCTTCACTTCGCCCTCTGCGTTCCTTAGAAACAAGTGACTTTATCAGCCAATGCTGCTGTTTCAGCATTTTGCCGATTTATGTCTCAGACTGCCGAGATCGGCCTCACCGAGAACATCGGCGACTCTGGCTTCAAGTTCGAAATCTGGTTTCGACGGCGGAAGCCGCAAGCCTCCCAAGACACGTTCGTTTTGCAGAGCGCCGCGCGCTCCATCAAGCGCGCCTGGGTCGATGAAATTCGGGGGTTGCTATGGAAACAAGCACTGCGAAGCCGAGGTGAGTTCACGCCTCAGTGGTTTCGACGTTTTGAGTTGTGCGACCGATCGAAGCCCTAACATGAAACAAGCGGAAAGCAATTATGCGTTGACAAGTGACACCCTCGTCTTGTAAATGTCCAGCTGTGTCGTGAACAACGTGACACCTTCGTCTTGTAAATGTCCAGCTGTGTCGTTTAAGGCAAAAGTCGCCCGGCCTGCTGCTTCGACGCACATTTGCAAGACGAGCTGTTCGCAGATCACCGCATGATCGAGATGTCGAGCATGGGCGTCGGCAGCAAGCCGCACCTGGACTTGGCCGACTCGGGCGAGAACACGATACGGAATCGCGCTGTCGGCTCCGCCGCCGTTACGGCGGCTTCCGAAGAAGTGGCCGACCGTCTCGCCGTGTCGCGCACGCGCGCCTCCATCGCCGTCTCGTCGTTCGATCACGTCTCACTGAACAGCAAGCGGCCGCACTCTATTATTTCCACGTCATCGTCGACGTCATCAGTCGGCTCAGCCAATGGCGTTCAGCAAGCGCCCTTACTGTCGTCGCTTGCGCTGGCGTCATGGAACAGCAAAGGCAACGCTGTGTTTTCGCCTCCAGCGGCTTACTGCGATTTTAAAGCCATCCTCGAAGACGAGAACGAAGATAGTGGTAAGTTGCTCCTTTTCAGCTGCTGCATCATTGCCTTTTTCTGTGCAAAAATGCCATCCAATAACGTGTTATAGGCTGCAAACCAGTACTACACCGGTTGCTGGCAGCAGTGACTGAGTTTTGCGTCGCGTGTCTGGGGTGTGCATGTGTGTTGAATAATTTTCGCACGCAGCCAGAGACGCAGCTGTCTCGTAAAACGCCCGTGGTCCTTTCCTTGTATGTAGACAGTAGACACACTTTTCGTCGATCTTTCTTGCTTCGCCAAGGAGCTGTATCATTTTCTGCAACGTAAACGTTTGTTTCATGACGTGACACTTGAAATTTTTTTCAATTTAGAGAGTGCAAGTGATGGAAGGTCTTCTGTCTCGCCTGAAAATTCTCCAAACGACGACGTATCAACGGAATCGGTCGCTCGGCAGTACGTCACCACGGTACGTTGCTAAGATGAATGGAATCTCTTCAGACGTGGAAGCATGTCAGATGTGTAAATATATTTACCTAGCCACGCGATTCTTTGACTGTTGTGGGTTTTGCTTACACTGGCTTCACTGTAATTTAAGACTTTGCACTTGATTTGCGATCAGCACAGTTTGCCGTCGTGTTAATAGTAAACCCTAAGGTCGGCGTGCTGAGCAAGGCGTGCGTGGTTGCTGTGTTTGATATTTGTTGTTTCATCGTTATTGATCTGATCTGCTATGTGCTTGAAGAGATCTAATAGAAACGTACTAACATAAACTTACAGAATCACAAACATACTAACTTTAGCGTATAATTCAAATTTGAATAAAGTCGTTTACGACTTATTGAAGGTGGTTGCGTCGTTGAATAGATCCATTTACGTGGCGTAATGTTAACCTGAAGTCACTGGCATTTTCTAACAGCGGAGTGACACATGATCTCTGGAAAAATCTTTCTTACGATTCAAATCACTGTTTGTTTTTCTGCTGCTAATCACTCACTGCATGCATTCGTTACGTGCAGCATTCGCCTCAACCTCTTGTGATTAACTGACGTCACCGTAACTGCCAGTCAATCGTCGCTGACGTCACCGTGACGCACACACTGATTTGCCCAGTAAGTCGCTTAGCCGTAACAACCGGGAATGCGCAAAGAAAATGATCCAACGTGTTGCAGCCCTGCCTTCCTCATTAATTATCTCCAACCGATGGCCTTGCCCTGTAGGAAAATTATTTGTCTAAAATCCAGTACCTGAGTCCTGGATCGCTCACTTTTCATACCCCCACTTCCTCTGGATAGGGTCACGGGGGCAGCAACCTCTGATAATTCGCTGACTCCACGTCAAAACGGGACCAGGCCAGGTCGGAAATATAATCCTGATGTTTGGTAGATGTCTGGACCATTCCCAGTAGATGCAGCCAGCAGGACTCGCCATCTTTTCTGGCGTCTTCTGGTCACGTGGCCGAATCATCATAGCTGGGATCTCTATTCGGAGGGGAAGTGGCCTCAACATTCAGGGCTTTACGAATTTCAGAGCTGCGCACTTTCTGTTTACCAGCAGAGGTTCCCAGCTGTGTCTTTGCGCATTCCCTGTAAATTTATTCAATGTCATTCCATCGCTTGTTTGAATTTTACATGTTGCTTCGGGCCAAGCTGTTTATTCCGGACAATAAACAATTGAGTTTGTGTGTGTTAAGTGCTGTGGTTTTTGTTTTTGTGGCATTGTGTGTCGCTAACATATTAACCCATTGTTGTTAATCTGTGGTTTGCTACTGCAGCCGTNGTTNGAAACGTACTCTCAAAAACACTTGTAATGGTTTTATCCACGTNTTGAAATGTTTGTTGTTCAGTCAGTAGTTTCCGGTGTGGACTGAAGATTGTTCAAATACAGCATTTTCTGGAAATTGTCGACGTTCTACAAATAAGTTAAACTCAAACGCTCCGCGATCCCCAGCGTCCATTAGCGCGTGAATCGCAGAGGACAGTGCCAGAGATTTCCTTTATCTTTGCTCGCGTCGTTGCAGCAAATCGATGCTCAGCGTTGCACAGACACTCATTTGTGTCGAGTCCAGAAAGCGCAGTTCTGTCGCGGCGGCGCACATCTTACGTTTGAAACTTGTGGCGCGGCGGCGTTCTTTCCTGCTCTCGCTACATTCTGTTCTTTTGTTGCAGGTGTAGCAACTCCTCCCCACTCTCCACCCCCCAGCCAAGACTCAACTTTTGCTGCTGCGCGTCATTCACCTCGTCCTTCAATCGTTTATTAAGCGACGTCCTGACAAGCCGCGTCCAACGTTGACGTGCGTGTATTTTCTATCGTTTTGCGACTTGCCTGTGCCNTTGCGGCANAGCAACCTGTCTTGCGGTGCTACGTTTTGTTTCGGCGCTCTCTGCGGTGCTCTATAGTTTCGTTGATCCTTTCTTTGGTACTATTTTCTTTTTTGTCCAGAAGATTTAACTGTGTTTTTTTTTTCTACAATTTCATCCACAGTTTTCGTACTGCCCAACCTGTGTCGTGTTTTTCGTGAACGTCACCAAGCGTGTTTCAATAAAGATTATGTGGATTTCCATGGAAACGTTTTCGTTTCGTCGCTCATACGTGCATGTCGTGAGAAGAAAAAATTTCAAACAGGCGAAGAACGGCGTTCCTTCCAAGTTGCCAGATAGAAAAAAGAAACTGTAGCCAAACTTACTTCAAAAATAGCCAAACTCAACAAACAATAGCCAAACTTCTGGAAAAGGTTGCATCTTTACCAAAACATTTATTTTTCCACTGGAAATCAGTCGTTTACTGTTGTTTTATCTTTCGCCTTGCATTTTACTAGAAAGTGTATAGATTTTCAACATTTTGCAGATATCTCTAATAAATAATCAGTTTCGACATTTTGCAAACATATTTTGTAAGTGTTTAATAGCGTGCTCCCACTTTCAAAACTATCACATTTTCATTTGATGTAACGATTTTTCAAACCATCAGCAAGGTTTAAAATAGTAACCCTACATATGAATATGTAAGCCAATACGTGCAAATATACAGTGCGTACATAAATATCACACCGGAGTACATTTTAAGAGAATACCTTACAGAAAATGATACGTTAGTATATTTTGCCAAACCAAAAAATTTGTAGCCAAATGCTTCCAACAAATCGCCAAACCAAAAAGCCAAACGCTTTCGAAACTCGTCAATATGGCATCTGGTTCCTTCCTGCAACAGAGAGGTATCTAACATGAAAACGTCGCACGTAAATTCATTTAACGCTGAAGTGAATGTGACACCACGTTACAGAATGTGTCACTTCTAAGTAGGCATACCATACGTCCCGGTTTAAAGGCCTTGTCCCGGTTTTGCATTCAATCAGCCAGCATAGCCCTACACGAATATTAGCAGGCTGTGATTGGTCAGTTTAACCAACTTGCTGAAGAGTGATGTGTGATCTTGTTTCTTTGTGTTGGGTCAGGTGTCTCAAACACGCGGGCCACATTTGGCCCACGAGGGTGTTTTTTGGGGCCCACAATGCTTTTGGGAATTTTCAAATAATTAGCATTTACGTTATTTAGTTTATTCATCTGTGTTTAAAAGTTCTCGGCCAGCGAGTGAACAAGTTCCGAACTAGCGTAAAAACGGCTAGAAATGGTTTGCCTATAAGTCACTTCCTTATGCAAAAACCCTACGCAAAAAAACATCATTTTCTCATTTTATTGAATCACTCTGAAAATACTGGTAGGCCTATGTAATAGTTTTTGTCTAACAGTTTCTTATTTAGGCTTCTTGTCTGAAAATTGCTGTGTTGAATTAGAATTATCTGTTTTTTGAATTAGCCATGGCGGACGCTCTGATATTGACAAGCGCTTGGAAACCAAAAAACACAAATCTTCTGTTGAGGCAGCAATGTCGTCATCTCATGTGACACACTTCTTCAAAGCTGCTCATTCTGATGAGTCTCCACTCTCAGCAGCGAAAGAAGCTACTTTTGCGTATCACGCTGCTATCTACGGAATGTCTTATAAAAGTTCTTATTGCAACCTCTAAGCTAGTTTCAAAAATGTTTTAACCTAAATTTGTCGTTGCAAGAACAAAATGTGAATCAGTAATTGTTGAATGCGTTGCTCCGATTATTGCTGCTGAACTACGCCAAGAATTAGATAAAGCGATTTTTGTTTCGGTTACCATTGATAGTCCGAACAGTAAAGAGCAGAGATGCTGGAAAGTGGAGACATGACGGGGGCATTGCCCCCCTGACTTTTCGTAAGAAGGGCAACGGGGGCGGAGGTGCCTTTTTATGAAAGTATCATAGGTAATTTCATGGTTTATCAAGGTCGACTTGAAACATAATTATCGCAGCTATTGGCACACCCAGATACATCAGAAGGGTCTATGATTTCTGTTATGAATTTTGAGGTCAACAATGTCGCTGAACAAAGACAAGCATTATTGGTAACGATTTTTTTTGTGTTTTAAAGTTGTCATTCTCTTCAACTCTTTTACTGCCCCTTGACCTACCGCTGTTCCGGCGTCCCTGGAAAAGAGGGTAAAAGTGTTCGCTGTGGTTTGCTACTTTGAACCTGATCAGTGGCGTGAAGAGGTCTTGCGATGCCCGGGGCGACTGCTTGGTTGGATGCCCCCTACCAAATTCTAATATTGAGCAGTAGCGTATGGTGGCCATTTTTACTGGATATGCGCTGTTTGTGACGTCATCTTCACGTTTGAAAACCAACGTTTTCGCGAAGTTTGTTGACACAACATGCACATTCAGGGACGCCGGAGCAGCGGTAGGGCAGGGGAGCAGTAAAACAGTTAAAGGCAATGGAAAGTTATAAAAAACAAAAATCATTACCTATTATGTTTGTTCCTGTTCATCAACAATGCTGACCTCAAAAATAATAACAGCAATTGTAGAGAATCATTCTGAATTTTCTTGGTTCCCGAATAGCTGCAATAAATTTGTTTCAAGTCGATCTTGACAAACAATGAAATTACCAATGCTGGTATGAAAAGCAGTGGTGTTGGAGATGGGGATGCAAACGCATCCCAAAAGTTTTGATTTGCTGAAAATATGAGCAAAATACCTGAAAATCCGGGTAAAAATAGCGCCGAACGTTGTCTGATTTCAAAAATGACACTCAAGGTTTGCAGAAAAACACATGAAGACCTGTGTTTGGAGGTCACACGAAAAAATGGTCTTCTGATCATTTTGGGAGAAAATTTGTAAGCAAAAATTGCACAAAAAACTTTTCGGGCCAGTTTGGGGAAATTCAGGCAAAAATATTTCGCACTCTAAAAAATTTGTCTGCTCCTACATCTACGATGAAAAGGCACCTGCGCCTCCATTACACCCTTTTGAAATGGAAGAGGGTGAAATGCTCCCACCATGCCTCCTTTGTCTAGCGTACCTGTGCATATTATTATACACTCTTTTTACTCGTTGTTGTAAGCTACAATGTGTCACCAGACCCGTAACCAGGGAAGATGCAGGGGGGATTCTCCTCCCCTGCAAACCTTTCCGACCCCCTGGAAAAATCTGTTAGGCATAGTTGAAAACTGTTGGACATAGTTTGAAAAATTTTGGCCCCTCAGAAAACTCTTCGCCACCCCTGGTGTTCCAAGATGGTTACGGGCTGTGTGTCACTGTAATGAACATAAATTATTATCAGCGGCCTCCTAAGACAGAGCAGTTCATACCTACAAAAATATCCGGCAACGCGTGAAAACTGGGAGTATAGAACACATTCAGTGCGACGTTAAGCCAGTTCACAACTGCACAAATACAATGCTGCGGGAATATCTCGTCGAATAGGAGTCGATCAGAACGTATGCGGCTGGGATGGTGGACACCCCGGGTTGACCGTTTGGAACTTGCTATGCTACACAAGAATTAAGAATGCGCTTAAAAGTACGCAAGAAAACCTTCGTTTTTTATGTAACTGTTATACTGTATATACAACTACTGGGAGGACAGAACAGATACGGGTTTGTTTGAGCCGTTGTGGTTAATCCGCCTGAACTGCCAACATTGACGAAGCTTGAATTGATTTAATCATTTACGTCCATCATTTATCAATCATTTAAATGTCCATAACTATCTTCAGCGTCGATGTAATTGGATCCAACCAAAAAACACCCGTTTTTTTTCAAAAAGCCCACTTAAAAAAAAACACCAAAAATCCCACACTACTTCTTTGAAAAATGTACTATGAAGTAAAAAGTAAAGTAAGCAGAACACTTATACGTTTAGCTGTACATTTTTTTAATGAAACAAAACGAACAGCAACAAAATTTGAAAGACTGGAAAAAAAGAGAAGAATAATTCGGACAGCTTGAGTAAATCTACTGGTTACCTTCTTCGGCTCTGTAATATCGGTATATTTAATCAATATTTTTGCCTTCTCTGCATCCAAGCTGTTTTTGATGTTGGACCATACCAAACCATATGTTGAAAAAATACGCTAGGATTAAATAGATGTTGAACTAACAGGACATGTACACAAACTTGACGTGAAACTGTAGAGTTTGTGTAGGGGTGGCTTTTCTCTAATTACTGTGCGCATGCTTGCCAAGCCTTACCACTTTGGAGTGAATTGACCAACAATACTTTGCTAAAAACAAAAATTGGGAACATTTCTTTACCCTCAAATTTGCATGACCTTATAGGTATAACAAGTTATTATTGTGTAATTTTGAAAATGGTCATATTGCATGATGCAACAAAAACAATTCAGAATGGAGTTTTTGTGCTTTCAAAAAAAAACAACAAAAACCTGTTTCTCTTAAAAAAAACGGGTTTAAACAAACAGGTGGATTGGATTTTAAAGAAAACGGGTTTTTCTCAACCCTGATTATTATCTTTCAATCCTTTTTTGCAATTTTCCCTTGATCGCACAATCTGGAACAAGTCACGTCACTATCAGTTTGTTTGGGTGTGCGCCCCACACCTAGAGTATAGTATAGGTCCCTGGTTATGAAGAAGCTGAGAATTACTGGCATTTGAATACGTAAAAATTAGTCTTGACTAAAAATAAGTTTCGAAGAAACAAATCCATGCAGCCTGTTTTAGTAGACTTGCAATAGGAAAAATCATTTAGTTACAGCATTTAACTTTTTGTACTTTCACTCTTTGGATGCCCCCCTGCCTTGGATGCCCGGGCCCGGCGCGCCGTTCGCCTCCCCTCCCCCCTCTGCACGCCACTGAACCTGATGTTGGTGTGAAAGCAGAACCGTCGCCAGAAAGTCGTCAATGGGGGGGCTTTGCGTTTCTGTAGGGGGGCTTGACATTCAACTTTCACAAAAATTCCACTGGTTTATAGTGCTTCATATTTCAATTTGGGGGAGCTTGGAGCATAGTTTGGGGGGGTTAGGCATCCAAAACCCTCCTGTGTGAAAGTGAAGCTTTCAGAATTTAAATCGCTTCAGGTAAAACCAGTTTTTTTAAGGAAAATGTTAGGTACTCGGTATGGACCTCTAGGGACCCGATTTCTCTGATTCTAGGGACCCGATTTTCTCTGATTCTAGGAACCCGATGATAATTTTCTCTCATTCTAGGGACCCGATTTTCAATTCTAGGGACCGAATCGGGTCCCTAAAACACCTCAAATAAACTGGGTGAAACTGTTGTAGCACTTAGCGAAAATAGCTACACTCCAAGATATGAACCACATTTGTCTGGTAAGGCTCGTTGTTCTGAAGCGTCCCGGTTTTCCATCGCGAAAGTATGATATGCCTACTAAGGAATGGTGCTCATTTCAGATAGGACAGTTTTAATCAAGGTCTTCGAATTTTCCACCAGATCAACATTACTCGCAGAGTTGAGCAACGACGAAACGTTGAGAAAGTCGCACCGAGAGTGTAGGAGGACGGGACAAATTTTATATCGGAGGGGTCCGGTCTAGGCGTACTGCCTAGAATCTAGATCAGTGTTCACTCCAACCGAAAGTTCTTTTGAAACAACCCCAGATTTGAAACATTAAATCATGAGAAGCAAAAAACCTGCAATAAAAATTTATTCGTAAACACGTTTCTGATGGGTTGAGTGTGCCTGTATTTTGGCTGCAAGCGTATATCGCGGTACCTTCTCAATTGCTCAAGAATCTAGGTAGTCCACCACCGTGGGGCTTCTTTGTTGATTTTATATACTTTGAAAAATATTAGAAACCTGCGATTCCATGACATTTCCTGCTTTTGACAGACAAGTGGAATGGTGCCAGAGTTATTTTACAAAAATGTCCCTGAAAGCCTATATCTGGAAAATTGGGGTACTATACTATCCATGGCTACCTGATGTATAGCAAATATGGTGCACCTTACTACCTTAACGTTTTAATGTGATTTTAAGTGCAAAACGTGTTTGGCCAAATATGATCTCGGAAACCATATATGCGAAGAGTCTTCCTACACCATGACTTGATATGAAGAAAAAAACGGATCTAAAACGCGCAACACATTTTCTACGCACGAACAACAATTCCCCTCTTAAAAATCCTCTTTTGGGAGGTACATTTCATAAACTTCGCGTGCTATGCATGTTTCGCTGCGCAGGTACGATTTTGTTGTGAAAATGATTAAAAATGGACGTCGGGAAGTCAGAATGGTTTGTTTCGGAAATAACGGATGTTCTAGGACAGGGCTTCTCAAACTTTTTTGTTCGGCGGCCCCCATTTAAAAAAGTTTTCTATACGACCCCTTGACGGATAGCCTAAATGTTAATGATACGTGTAAACGTCCCATTACAAATCCCAAGAGGAATTTTTGTCTATGCGACGAAATCATGCAAATGTACACAATCCATCAAAGTATCTATACGGTAATAACAAAACCACGTAATGAAAACTGTACGGCGAAAAAAAAGTCGCAAAAATCAATTCCGTTTATAGAAATTATCAAGCACAACTAATGGGATGGATGATTTTTACACAGATCATCCACTTGATTTTTATGCAAATCATTCATTTGTAAATTGATGCAAAACAACGAAGGACATTCTCAACATTTTTCAAAAAGGATCAATTTTTGCACTTGATGATTATCAATTTTTAGAATGCCGCCTCACACAAATGTCTTGTGCAAAAATTTTAGAGTTTATGAATCAGAATCACTGAGCATTCGTTTCTTGTTCTTATCCAAATACGACATGAACTCTGTTTTGAAAATTCAGGTTGCAAACTTTTGTTTTTTAATAACTGCGCAAACTCATCTTGAGCATGGCAGGTATGTGGCCTCCTGGGATTTCAATTGTGTATGGTTTGTGGATCCAACTTTTCCAGAATCGAAGCCCAAAGTGCTTTTGAAACTATGTGTGTGAAGCTTTTAATTTCAGTTCAAAACAACTCAGTGTGCTCGGAAAGCAGTCAGCCTAGTCCCTGTACCTGACAGAGTTCTAAACCGAAGCATGCCTTCGTGTCGGAATGAATGCAATAAGGTCAATATTGGTCACTTCGTTAAAACAATCATGACGAAACAATGCATAACGTGTTGTACTTGGTTGATTATTATGATTTGATAACTCAGGCAGACATCCTAGTAAGACCGGGCTTTTCGAGTGGGACCGGGACCGGGCTTTTCGAGTGGAACCGGGTTCGGGCTTAGGTTTGTCAAAATATTTTGGGCCTGCATACAAAACTTTTGTATAACATTAAGAGTAACGATTTTTTTCTTTCGTAACGAAGATATGTTGTGCTCACCGCGGTAACTTTGTGAGTGAAGTGATTGTGATTTTTGTTCTTTCTGTTTGCAAACACAACTAATTCTGTTTGCAAACACAGATGCGTTCTTTTATTCTCTGCTGGGATTAGTCTCACACTCTTTTTGAGAAGGCGACAGCGGTGAGGAAATTAGCACGCGATGGCGTTGCGTCGAAAAGATCAATCACTCACGCGATTCCTGGCTTGTTTTAAGAAGCCTACAAGCCGGCTTTTCATGTTTATAGCGCTATCCCAGAAAGTTTCTTTTATGCCTATGGCGCCATTGTAGATAGTTTGGAGATAGTTTTTCTTGAGAAACATTATATTCCGCAGTATTATCGTTGACTAACATGCTGTGTTTGTGCCACATCATGCCAATGTTTTGCTCCAGGTGGTTGCTATTTTGGGTGTGATAAGCCGTGTACCTGCAACCACATCTTCACACAACTTTTTTTGTTACTTCGCAGTTGCGCATATCTTGACTCACTCGGCGAATTTGGCTTTCGGGCCTAAATCGTGCTTCAAAAATAAACGTCGGGTTGCAGCCGGGTTTGGGCTGGATTCAGGCTTCAAAATGAGGCCCTTTTACAACTCTGTGTGGGTATATATGCAGGGAGCAACAAGGGGGAATGGGAAGGATGCATCCTCCACCCACCAACAGTAAATATAGATTGAAATCATTTCGTGAAGTAGGCTACGCTAATTTCGAGCCAAATGTTTTTGCTGCTGGTAAGAGGATATCTGTGAAGATTTTGGTAGGGGTGGGGCTGCATGCATGATGCCCAGTAACATTAAAAAGATTTGTAGCTTTTTCAAAAAACGGAAATGTGCAAGAAAAATATTTATCGTCTTTGTGACGTTAAGCGACTTGAACAAGACATCAAATCGAGCTGTAACCCAAACTTCTTATAAAATACATGAAAACTGAAGTGTTCTACTGTAAGATGCATGTGCGACCAAAGCGATTCAGCGTTTTGTATACTCCAACTGACAGCTCTGATAAAAGCCAATTGATGTATTCTGCTACATTGTTGTGTTTGTTTGTTTCCAAATACGATATCAGCACGCAGAACTACAGTATCATGTCCAGCAACAATCTTAAGTAAATTTAACAAACAAATCATCCGCAAGGACAAAGCGTGATTAGTGTTGCTCTCAAAACACCTCTAGAAATAAGATTGGGAATCTGTATATAAAAAACGTCACTTCTGCATCGATCCGATGACTATATTGGTTTCACACCAAGCTGTTCCCTCACATTTTACAACAAAATTGCGCCCATGGGCCCAACTACAGGCCCACGGGCTCCGTGTAGCTCGCAGATCGAATTTGTAATGCCTGCGAACATTGTTGGTAATGCTTTGCGTATGTGTTGCAACAGGTAATTTCAATTAGAGTAAGCATAGCATCTTTTAATAAAAATGTAAAATATTAACGGCGTTAGACTACTAGACTGTTAGAGGGCCTCTGCAAATTAGCCAGCAAAGATAGATTTCCCAAACTAAAAGAATTCGCAATGAAAATATGTTTGGAAATACATATGTGTGAGAATACATTTTCTACGATAATGGTGACCAACCAATCCAAAAGACATTTATTGCGTGACTCTTACACTTTGCGACTTTGTGCCTGTGCTGAATGCATGGGTTCACAAGTCATTTGATTTGCCTGTGTTTAACCAAACCCGCAATGCATCAATGTTTTATCCAAGTCCAAAACATTTGCTTTACAGGTACGCATCACCTAGTTTAATTGAACATTCTTTTCGTTTTAATGCAGGTTAAACTTGGAACGTTGTGCAGTTTGATTTCTGTTTATTCTCAAATATACTTTCGTGTCCTTATGCAAATATAACACTCAGAATGAAACTTTTGACATTAATTTCATCAATTAAAATTTGATATTGAAAGGATAAAGCAAAGTGTGATTACAGCGTTGTTTTCAAAACACCTCGCATAAACATGATTGGGAATCTATATTCATATAAATTCACTTCTGCATCGACCGGATGAATATATTGGTTTCACACCAAGCTGTCCCCTGTTGCAGTTGACTGCTTCGCCGTGAACTACTGAGGCAAGCACAAGCGAAAGATGGCAATTCGGGGCATTAACTAACAGGAAAGCAACCAGCAACAATAGAGATCTATCACTGACTTCACTCTACTACTAATAGGTTGCATTATCATTATATAGGGATAAGTGAACTACGATAATTCGCTTGTGGTGACTATCACAGTGACGTGTTACTCATGGGCACCATCTAGCGGTGACCCTTTATTTACATGTGGCGCCATCTACCGACTGCACCCCCCCACATTTTGCAGCAAAATTGCGCCCATGATTATACGTAATCTCAACGCCTTAAAAAGAGTGCTCATCGTCGTTCACTTCAATCTTTCGCTCTTATTTTTCTATAGAGCGGCATAGTAAAAAAGTCCGTTGAACCAAAACAAATTTACAAAAATAATTGCTTACAAGAATGCTGGAAATTGTCCTTTAATCCCAAAATCAGGGGCCCTAGGCTTAAGCCTTTTTAGCCTGATGGTAAATTCGCGCCTGTTCAACAGTCACATGCAAGCAAAATGCCTGCTACCGTAACACGAAGTCAACCTTTGAAGATTTGTTGCCGTGCTATTGATACGCAATAAAGATCAACAGTAGAACTATCCGTTCGCAACTTGCCTCTGCAGGCAAAGGAGGGACATGAGTGAACTGCAATCTCATCACTGCACGACACCATAACTGTGAACCTGGCGCTTGTGCAGTGTGAATGTCATACCGGCAAATAAACTGTCATAGCATTGGTGGGAGGGGAGGGGCAAATGGTGGTAGCATTGGTGGGAGGGGCAAATGGTGGCAACATTGGTGGGAGGGGCAAATGATGGTTCAGAGATTGTTAAAATGTGGAAAGACTATTTTAAAGGAATATTAAACTCTGAAAGCAATGGGTCTGCAGAGTCTGTGGAACACAGCATAGACTGCAAGGAGAACTATCTGGGTCTTGAAATGCTCAGGTGTTCTTTTGTCTCTTTGGCATCACTTCTTCAAAAGCTGCACTTGAACAAAGCTCCAGGGCCTGATTGCATTTCTGCAGAGCACCTGCTGTATGCAGATGAATCTCTGCGTTTTTTTCTCAGTGAACTGTTTAACATGTGCATTGTTCACGCGTATATACCCAATT
>JGI24158J21664_10002212_pt1 | contig 23317 bp, 12 predicted proteins | sample Ectturendosymbi3_FD_21664 | JGI IMG/M metagenome (IMG submission 21664) | reverse complement strand
AAGTAAAACAGTAAAAGTATTGCAACTGAGGCGGGGCCCCTAGACATGGCTGGGGCCCCCCCCGGCCGGGGGGTGCGGGGGGCGGTTCCCACGGCCCTGGGAACTGAACAAGCACAATTATGACCGAACAGCGTAACAACAGCGTCGAAAGTGATTGATTTTCAAACTTCTAAGATACTCAGACTTTTCCAATTGCAAAATACGTCATGGCAGCTTGTGAGTTTTATGAACATTGAACACCCTCTCAAAACACAATCGTACATTCGTCATTCATACGATGCCAACAGGAGGTAAGTTAATCACGGGCGCCCAGTCGCGGTATACGCGGTTGCATTTTTGTCAGTTAGTGCTGCACGCCAGCTTACTGTATTTTTTCGTTATGGTATTGCTTATTCTTGTGTTTGTGCACCTTTTTCGATACCATTTTGTCACTTATCAAGTGGACGATGTCATTATTTGTGACGCCACTGTTTCGACGGCTGGGAGCAGTATCCAGGAAAAGCGGGATTCCAAAAACGGCCACAGTCATATGGACAAACCTGGTTTGAGAGCTTTCTGAACCGCCCTGCTAGCTTTCAAAACAGCGTTGTAGATTGCTTTCTGGTCCTCGGTGAATTTTCCGTTGACGGGAAATGAACAGGTGATGTCGCTGGCGTAGCAGTAGTACTCGCCACCCATGTCAAACAAACTGTGGTAAAAACACAATTTTCGAGTTATTCTAAAATCAAGTTCCAGTCAACTTACTTCATTAAGCTATAGTTAGTGGTTTTCCAGAACATAAAAGCTCAACCTAAAATGCTTCGCTTATTTGTAAACTTTATACAGCGCTGCCCGTACGGTTTCAGCAGCCATTTGCCTTGATGTTCCGTCGCTGAACGAAGTCAAAAAAGGTTGTCAACAAAAAGCGCTGGGCTAAACTGGTTAGACGCCGAGAAAGATTGTGTGTAGATAAGAATATACATTTGGGGACACATATCCACAGCAAGCAAGAGGCATTGAAAATGTAAACGCCAAACTGGCCATGTTGGCAGTTGTTCGTTAGCGATCTGTTTGAAAAAAACAAGGCATACACGTTTTTTACGTTTAGTGTGACGTGCATATCATAACAAGATAATTGAACTACCTCAATCCATTTGAGTATGTTGCCTTTTTTGCGGAATGCTAGTTTTTTCAACCTCAAATTAAACAAGATATTGCTCAGTTATACCAATTCCTCAACGCGACTCTAAAAGTATTATTATCTATCTGCCAACTAATCACTGAATTAAGCAGCAGCGATGACTTCAGTAAAAACATGACGTTTGATCAGTACAGAATTCTCTCTACAATCGTGAAATCAACCGGACCTGCGTTCCAAGAGTGTTTAACCACCACTCTGTTCAACATTTGTTGTATTGCGAATTTTTCCAAACTTCATGTGACTGCAAACTTTCGAAACAAAGCTAAATACTGAGAACCAGACCCAACTACAATCACTATTTTGAAACATTAGGAACACACAGTAAACAAAATAGACGGACAACCATTCTAACTCAGTGAAATTAAATATATACCAACATTGCGGGAAAAAAAGACAAAAACGTTTATAAGCATCACTAATCTGTATATACGAACCACATGTCTCCATCCTTTATTTGTCTATTGTTTGGGGCTCCGGCATGGCCATAGTGGAGGATGGCGCCATGATGCCCAGAGGCGCCGATGCAGGTGTAAGCAACATGCCGACATCCACCGTGGGTGTACACATGGTGCTGGAAAAGGCTTCAGAAGATACATTTTCCTTACTAAAAGCTTTAAAAATCTACACAAAATATGGAATAATGAAAGTGCAGTGATATTATGCTTTAAATCAGCTATATACGAACAAATACATTAATGGCCCAAGAATGGACCATGCATCGGACATACGCCAAACCCTTGAAATATACTCAATGGACCCAGAGTATTCAGGAATGCCTCAAACGCTATACGAGTCAGGAAACGAAGGGTGTAATGCAACCCCAAATTTGATTACGTTTTCCTGGGACAACTGACATCCGTTATTTTCGGACCAAACCATTTTTTACTTTCCCACGTCCATTTTTAATCACTTTATAAATAGCAAGGTTTGCAAAAATAGCAAGGTTTGCAAGTGACACGAACCACACAATAGATTGAAAACGACTAAGGCAACAAAGTAAGTATAAATTTAGGTTAAAAAGTGATAAATACCATACGCATATTCGAACGAAAGCGCTCTTTTTGAATATTATGAAACTGTCTGAAAATCTTTCATTATGAACAGTCGGTGGAGTGTTAATAAAAATTACTTAGAATCTGCAATAGTTTTCACAAACGACAGTTTGTTTTTCCGACAGTTTCTTCTATTTAGCGCTGCGTCTTCATGCAGTTAAACGATTTAAGATATTTTGCACAGCGGAGAGAAAACGTTTTCATAAGTTTGAAAAGCTCATGTAAACCTAATTGTAATCAAGCTCAACAAAATTTTTGAGCTATTTTCACCAACATTTGACGTTTTTCACACGCACTTAATACAACTCTCAAGCAATCCCGCACTGCCCCAGAAACTTTTAGAAGAACCACAACAGTCTTTGGCTGAAAATTCACACTAACCGGTCAAAATTCATGGCTGCTAAGTGAGTTCGCCACAACCAATACCTTACACCAGCAGCGATCCCCAAAGTCCGGCCCGCGAGCTTTCCTAGAATGTTTAATGTTTTGAAAAATTCGTGTTAATAAATTTTTTGTATGATAAATTCCATGCAGGATGTAATCACTAATGAATAATCACACATGTCAGATTGGTCAAAAGCTCAACCACAAAAGTTGCAGTTTACTTGCAATGGGTGAAATAAAAGTGATTCAAGTATGGGTCACGACCCAAACAGCGAAGTGTCAAACAATGTGTCGCACCGCAGCGATCGAAACCTGGGTTGTATACTGTACTTTCAACGTTATCACTATTTGTCTGTCTGAGTCTGTCGGTAGCGTAGACGCTTGAGAAAAAAGTGGATTGCTGACATTTGAAACAAACTTAGCAACTTAGGCTACTGCCAACAACCATCCGTGCAATTGCTAGTTTTTTCATGTTAACATAAGCTGTTTGAGACTTGGGTCGCGAGATGTTCACCCGACACATATTTGGTTCGTGCTCAAAACGTTTGGGAAACGCTGACCTAGGCCAGTCGTTTTTAATGTTATACTTTGCGAATAACACAGACAAGTCAACGCAGCTGCTTTTTCCGTTGGATGTTATTGCGCAGCAGCACAGTAATATTGTACATGTGTTGGCGCCTACATTGCTGTATATAAATGAGGACCGCACATTGAATGGCTTACTTTGATCTTAGCAAAGTAAATTTAACTTAACCAAATGCACTGAAAGCGCTCGAATCCTAACTGCAATGGCAACAGACGTGATAAATTGGTACTGAAGACCAGGGCTTCTCAAACTGTGGGTCGCAGCCTCATTTGGGGTCGCGAAATGTAATTTTGGGTTGGCGAAATAAATTGGCTTGACAAATCAGTTATAAATGTTTTTGCAAACTAATGGGACGTTTAAATGTATCATTGACATCTAGACTATCCATCAACGTGTCGCCTAAAAAAACTTTTCTAAAATGGGGTGGCAAAAAAAAAAGTTTGAGAAGCCGTGCTGAAGACCACCTGCATCAAAAAGGTCAAATTGAAGATTCTTAAAACAAGCAGAGGTTGTCAGAATATAGGATACTTTTACTACAGCGAAAATCTAAACTGGGCCGCACAAAACCGTCAACTGAGCCAAATGCGGCCCGTGGGTTGGACACAGTTGCTATAGACTCTGCTTTAACTTGCACACAGTTAAGTGCTTCAAAATTTGTAAATTGCATTTGGAGTTTGAAGCGTGATTGTTATGTGACAGTTTGTAAAGTGTTTAACAAGAGCACTGGGTACTCATAGTAAGCAATTTGTTAGGTACCAATATTTGGTCTAGCCATAGTGATTGGTGAGGCATAGGGAAATGCTATCTTTGCGAACAATTCTTTTCTAATATGAAATATTGCAAATCCAAGTGTCGAAACAGAATCTCAGACGCACATTTGCACGATACTCTCCGTATTCCGTATTGCAGCGTCAAAGATGGAAGCAAGTACTACTACGATTATGCAACAAAAGAAGCAGTTTCGTAAGTCACATTGCAGACATGATACCGAGAAAGAAAAATGGCAATATACCCTACAAACGTGACTACAGTTATGCATGTTTTTTCTATACACAAATACTCCGGCCCGCTGTCTGTGATAAGATCGCGAATTCTGCCCAGTACCCAAACAGTTTGGGGACCGCTGCCTTACACTAAGCCTTCGTAAGGCAGCGACAAAGATGTACAGAAGTACAAGTACGTTCACTGTCGCATACTGTCACTCATTTCCCACAGTGTGATGGTTGGTTTTGTGTTTGTCCGTCACGCTGCTCATTGTTTTTTGTTATTGGTAAACTGCACATTATGTGGTTAAAAACATTGCCCTGAGGAAACCTAATTGAATAGATGGGCGAAACGTCGGCTTAATAACAAAAAGTAATCGCCAGAAGAACAAATTATCTGCTTGAAGACACAGCTTATTAAACGTAGAGCACACAGGTGCGGGCCAACATACATCCCACCTTATCGTTTACAACACCGCTTGCTTTTCGGTTGTTACGGTGAACGCAAAATACTAATCAAACCATACTGATAAATATCTGCACAACACTGACGTTGCTGTGCCCATCAAACAAAGAAGTAAATCAGTTAATGGACTTTTGTGGAGTCCATTATGTTACAGATAGAAATAGCGGGCAATGAAAGTTAAAATGAAGTATAACGCTCGGCCACAAGGTAAAGTTTTTTAAACCATGTGCTGCGACATGTTCAATCCACAGACACAAATGCATTCCAGTGTAGTTCCGAAAACGGTTAGCAGTTATGCTATTGTATATGACGTTTTGATGGTTCTACATAAATTTCAGCTGTGGCACTACATGCTTTGCTCTCACGGTCAGTTTGGCATGGGGAGTCACACTTGACTCTGCCATCTTTAGTTATTGCCTACGTTAGAAAAAAATTTGTTGGGAGACACAGGCAAGCCGACAATTACTGTTTGCTCATGGGGGGACCGCGATCCGTGGCGCTGCAACAACAACCCAAAGTCCAACTGTTACAGCTGAACAGAACAAAGCGCCTTCCCTGGTCATAATGGCCGTCATTGTTGTTCCGCTCACACACCGTTTGCATAGCTAGCAAATATTGACTCTTCTGCACCAGAGTTTCTTGCTGTCAAGTGTTGTATCAGGAACGCAGCAGGCATTTTTGATGGTGCGCTCAACAAAACATCGCCAGCAGGAAAGGCGGGAACGCTTCATTCTCTCAGTCAGTGGTTCCTAAACTTTTTAGGGCGACCAAAATCTGAGTTTGGCGTACACCCCGCGACCCAAGACGCAACCATCGCATTAAAAAATACTGACTGTATGGGTGACTTTTGGCAATAAGTTCGATTTTGAAGTCAGAAATATACTCTTTTCTCAAGTACCTATACGCTACAGAGAAGCACAGACAAGAAGGTGACGTTGAAAATACACAATTCAGTTTTGGATCGCCTCGGCGCGACCCAATTTTTGACCCTACGCGACCCTTGTTTGCGTCGCGGCCCATGGGTCGCGACCCATACTTTGTGAACCACTGCTCTAAGTTATTTAGGGACGTGCAGTAACGAAAACATTCCGTTACGGCCTATTTCTTTTCAATTCCGGTTCCTAGCGGTAGTGCGTTGATCAGACAGACCCTGAGAATGTTATCACTTCACCAACTTTTTACGTATTTTCCTGCTACTATATCTCTTCATACTAGAATAACTTCGGACAAAAGTCAAACACACTGCAGCTACAACTTTTATGCTTAAAAATGTAAAAATTCTGAATGCTTATTAGATATTGCTGTTTCAGCCTTAGGTGTTTAAGAGCATCTGGAATGAAATGGCAGCTAAAGCAAAACAACTATTTCCAGTAGGATTTTTCCCTTTTCCCGTCCTATTCTGGGTTTTCTTTTTCGCTGAGACATTTCGGTCATTTGTCTCACAGCTGTATTGAAATTCGTCGTAGCAGTGTTCATAGTTTCAGACATTCTGACCGAAATGACTTAATTTTTTTTGCTCATTTCAAAACAATTTTGGTCTATGACCAAAAACAAGACCAGGTCCCATTCCCGTTCCGCAAGGAAATGAACATTTTGATTCTGGTGCTTAAGAGTCATCTTTAACTTCAGTATTAAACTGAAGTGGAGTCTCAAGCTGCATTTAACAACCATACTTAAATCAATTTTGCAGAGTAGCCGTAAAAGTTGCTTGAAAAATTTTGATCAGTGACCAAGAAACATCTAAGGTTTGAACAAATACTAACTCAAACTACTGTACACAAACACTTAACCTGAGTTAACAGTCACTCAATGCGTTGAAATATTTAGTCACAAAAACAGACGCATTCGGCAGAACTACTCCTCAACGCTAAATAACGAGACTTCATTTTGCAAACAAAATCTTTAGGAGGTTTGGTTTTTGCAAACAAAATCATCCGTGGTGCAGACGCTTACTGCAAACTAACCTCTCAGCTTGATATTCCATCCAGCCTGGTCTGATCCTTCGTATAATTTCTTTGTGAGCTTCGCTGCTGACCCGGTTGACGTAACGAAGAACTTTCAGCTCCATCTCAGTTTTGATCACTCTGCATTCCGTTATGACCGGATGCAAAATGCTATTGTTTACTTGGAAGCTGCAGAAGAAAACAACTCGTGTCGGCACACAAATCCCATTGCAAGATTATGGCAAACGCCTTGTACATCGACTGTAACTTGTTGGGGCGAGCGATGCAATAAAAAAAACTTGTGCAGAATGCTGAAACAAGTTGTTCGCTATTTAACGAGGCGTTTCCTTGGTAACCACATCAAGCTGGAAACAAAAACCTAAAAACCAAGAACAAAAGCATTTTCGGAAAGCATCTGATACCCAAAAATTTCTTCACATAAAGACTATGAAACTTCCGGGACCTAAATCTTTACATTATTCAGAAAAAATTGTCGGATTATGTAATAAGACATACTGCCGCAATTTGTCGCAACGAAAATATTTAAAGCAATCCTAATTTCATGTTTACAACATTTCTATCTACACAACTCAACGTTTCCAATAAGTCTCAAGTTTGCTACCGCTTAATAAAAACAATCACTTTATTAACTCACAGTCTGTCTCCAGCCTCCAAGCCAATATTTTCGTTAATTTCACCATCTTTTCAAAAATCTGTTTCTTTAACACACGTATTTGCTAAGCCCTGCTACACAGTTTATTAACAAAAAAGCCGTTTCAACAAATTTAATATTTGGCCATGCGTACGAGTCAATTCGTGTATGACAAAATATTTCTCAAAATTACTTGCTTATTCCATCAAAGCCAGCTTCCATCGTAGTGAGCCCACTGTCTGTATTGACTCCTCGCTGAAATGAAAGCAAACTATTACAAATCACTTCCGTATATTTTTCAAAACGTAACGTCTAATGTAGTATTGCATCACCAACAGGCAGCTTGTCCAAGTCACTGCATTTATAACTTAGTTCTATGCATATACAGCATAATTCGCAAAATAAATCCACGGATAATAAATTCAAAAGCGTTAAATCCATTTTCTTCGAGACGGAATTTCTGCATTGCAAAATAGTCTGTGAAAAAATCCGAAATTCGTCTCATAAATCGGTATTATAATCAGGGTTGCGGAGTCGGAGTCGTAAGGAGTCGGAGGTTTTTGGGTGGAGCCGGATTCTTTATAACACTGGGAGTCGGAGTCGGATTTTTTTTCCGAATCCGAATGTCCAATTGGATCATTTTTTACATCACACTCTTAAATTGGGAATTCCTGTTGAAACGGTGCAATTTCTTTTGAAACTTTTGTTGAAACAAAATTTTCTTGCCGTGGACCACGATTTCCATTGATTTCAACAGACAAATATCATTCCTTTTATGTTAAGGAGTCGGAAATTTTGGAAAGGTCGGAGTTGGATATTTTACCTCCGACTCCGCAACACTGATTATAATGCTTTTTTGAAAAAATTATATTAATTTAATCTCGGTGGATTCCAAATCCGGTTTGCCAATCTCAATAAATCGACCATTTTCAAACCGGAATAACAGTTTGCCGTGTTATCAGTCTCCTTTTGCGTAGCATCGTTTGAGGTTGACCGAAACACAGTCAATTGCCGTACCGCTCCTTGGGCAAGAGTGTTCACCTTAATCGTCCCGGCAAGGGGCAAATTTCAGGCCTCGGCCTGCCGCAAATTGCCCTCACCAAAAAAATCAAATAAACACAATCAATGACATAGATGTAGTTAATTTCATTAAGAGAAAGTGAAGGGTCGTCCTGTAGTGACATTTCCAGCCAAACAAACCTCGCTGTGACAGTTATTTGCATTATCTGATTAACAAATGCAGTACAATGCACTAAAATATATCAGTGCCTTATTTTGTGCATACAGCACTCGTTTCATTATGATGGTTGTTAAATCCACCGCTTATTCAATCAAAAATCTCTTAGGACCGAGCTAGACTTATCAAGCGAAGTCTACTGTACTCGCAGAAAAACTTGAATCCTTGTACATCCTGTACCACCCAAGCCTCATACATCTCTTTAAACTTGAAGAATCATTTGTTACGTTACGCCCGATCTTATAGGAAAATAAATTATATTATATTCAAGTTCATTCCATTCGCAACAGCTGGCAGCACTGGCTACATGACTGATCTTGGATATAATGCCTCTTGTCACACAGCACGAAAAATAACAGACCACTACATAAATGAACTATAAATTAAAAAAGATCAAGGAAAAGACCATTTGTATGTACAAAACAGAATCCGATAAAAATTACATTGATTGAAACTACAAATACAACTATGCTAACTTGGTATGAGCGACCTATTATGCATTCGCAAGACACAAGCGAAACAGCCAAAATGTTTTTCACAGTTAACCTTTCAACAACTTTAAACAACGCATTGCTGAAAACAGCGGTGCCGAAAGTGCGGTCCGTGGGAAGAATTTCTGCGGCCCCTTTCTGGGTTCATAACCTATAGCGTTAATGATGAAGAAAACTTGGCAGATATTTCCGAGATTTTTTGAATTATTATAGTGCAACTAACGCAAAGGTAACCGGCTTCCAAACCTCGTAGCCCTATATGCAGACCTCTTTATAGCCTACAAGCCAACAAGTCAAAATTCGCCGCTTNAAATACTTTAGCACAGTGCTTTTGAACCTGTGCGACGGTACGCACAAGTGCGGATGACAAACACGGTGCGGACGAGTGCGGATGAGAAAACTCTGTTTTGTTGTTGTAAACGTATTTTAAACAATCCTCTCTTTGTTTAGTCACCGTCTTGCTTTTATGGAAAACATGGTATCGCGCACAACGAAAAATTGGCAGACATTCCACTCATATTTTGATAGTTTGAACATCTCAACAGAGAAATGCATTAGAAGTTAGCGAAAGCTGCTACGAAACTTTCTATATCAGCTATGTCCAACACGCGACTTGCGGTCTGCATGCGGCCCAGCCGAAGGTTTCGTGCGGCCCAGTTTAGGTTTTCGATGTAGTAAAAGTATCCTACATGACAACTTGTCCTTATTTTGATAATCTTGAATTTGACATTTTAGTTGCAGGTGGTCCTCAGTGCCACTTTATCACTCTGTTACCATTGCACTTAGGATTCGAACGCTTTCAGGACTTAAATTTAGTTTGCTAAGATCAAATTAAGCCATTCAATGTGCGGCCCTCATTAGTATGTTATTCAATGCGCAGTCCTGGTTAAGATAGTGACAAACTTTTTGGCTCAGCAAGCCATTTGGGTTGGACATAGCTGTTTTATCTGCTTATTCTACTGTTACTTCATGATGGAAACAAAAGATGTGCAACTGCATGGCAAAATTGAGCTGATATCAAATTTTTGTTGTTCCCCCAGTTGCACAAGACCAGCGCAGCTATTTAATATGTGTGCTGAGCCACGAGTACGCTGCTGATTTCAGCAGTGATGTCTACTGCTCAGTAGGCCCGTAACCAGGGGGAAAAAAATTATTTACACCCCTGGAAATATGTGTTGGACATAGTTCAAAAAATTTGGGCCCCTCTCAGAAAACCCTTCGTCCCTCGTGGTGTCCCAAGCTGGTTACGAGCCTCCTTCTCAGTAGCGTACCTAGAGGTTTGAGACAGGGGGCAAAATTTAGCAGAAAGGGGCCTACTGGCCACCTTAGGGGGGTCACAAGCAAACACTCAGAAAAACGTTTGAGAAATGACAGTGAATCCGGCGTTAAGTAACTTTACTCCATAAGTGAAACAAGCAAGGAATCTATCGCAAATTTTTAATAGGAAATCGATTACACGCAACACTACGCATCGTCAGTCCTTGCATCTTATTCAAAGTGAATCCAGATGTCGTGGATGTGGATACAAGATTAAAAAAAAACGAAAATACCCAGAAAAATCCAAAAACCTACTAAGAACCAAAAGAATACTAACTATCAAAATGTCAGCTAATGGGGGGCTGGCTTTTGCATTTATCTTGCTAGGGGGGCGACTCGTCCCCGTGCCCGTCACGGCCGTCAGTTACGCCACTGCTAGTGCTGGAGGACACTATGTCACGACGATGAGCATCCAATAATCAGGAATCAGTAAATCATCATCTGCTATATTTCGGCGAATATTATTTAAATTGGCTTAGTTTTACCTACGTAATCCCAGTCAGGCTTAGTATGGTAAATAGCAAATGCACCATTCTTAAATATCTAGAACTCAAAAACAAGTCGGCTTCATTCTTGAAACACGACAAATAGCGATAAATTAGCAATTGATGGTGCCACCTTCTGATCAGCGTCTTGTATTTTCATCATTAATAGCTCATGACCACATGTCCGCAAGGAAGTCATTTACTCTGGCAGAATGTGTTACGAAACCATGCATGGAGATAGCAACACGAGAAATTCTTGGAGGAACCATTGGCTGTAACCCAAGTGCAAAAACTGCCATTGTCCAATACCACAGGGGCCGACAACTTTTCAGAAAAATTGGCCGATAACTTTTCAGAATACGGTTTGACGTGGTTGAAATGCAAAACTGTGTCCATAGGCGGTGCAAGGGCTATGATCGGCTTTAGAAATGGCATTGTTGCGCTCATAATGCAAGTCGCAGCAGATATTGCGAGTATCCAATGTGTCGTGAAGCACTTGAGGGCAAGAAACTAGGAAATGAAAAAGAAAATTACCAACTATAGCCGATGTCATCAAAATTGTGAATGCAATACTGAACAGTCCTAAAAAAGTCGTGAGTTTGATGAACTTGTCATAGAAATTGGAGGCGATGGGCATCTTCTTTATCATTCTAAAGTGTGGTGGATCTCTCGTGAGAGTGATGGGGAGAGTGTGGAATTTACGACAGAAATTTCTTGTGTGATTTGATCAACGAAAAGATCATAAAGTTTTTTTCTTTCGTTATTTGTTTTGGTTTGCTGGACTATATAGTCATTCTGGTAACATATTTAACCAGCTGAAACTCAGTCTTAAAGTTATGGAATTGACATATTCGAAGTCACCTCCAAAATCACATTGCTCAAGCATGTAATTCAAAATTTCGAAGAAGAAATCTACAATAACAACCTGATGGGTTTGAAGACCATACAGACGTTCGATCATGTCCACGTGCCAGTGGGAAGAAATAGAATTTGGAGCAGAGTATCACCGAAACAGCCAGCTCCCATATACACAGTCTGATTGATCATTTAGAAGCTTACTAACCCAGACAACAGGCTAAAAATTTACAAACAAAGCTATGGATTCTGAATATTTTCGGCGAACAGAATCCACCGGAGCATTTGGGCTCAAATCTAAAAGACGACCTATGCCATCATCCTATTAGCCGTATAAAACACGCTGAATTCTGGGTAAGAGCCCTCGATAGCCTTCGCAAAGACCTCGAAACAGGCCCGTTGCCACGGGGGACTTTGGTGGGTTTAGCCCCTAACCGAAACTCCCCCAAGACCCCAAATTGAAATATGAAACACTATAAATCAGTGTTTTTGCCAAATTCCAGAGTGTCAAGACCCACGCACAAACGTAAATAGCCCCATTGAAGACTTTCCTGCGACGTTTCTGACTCGAAAATCCAAGCGCTCGAAGTTCTTCTACAAAATCCAACCACCTACTTGGCCGAAAAGGGTTGAGTTCTCTGGTTATTGATTGATATCAAAACAGGAAAGAGGAGTTGTCTTCTTAGTGGGACATTAGATGACCTAATGTGAGGAGTGTCGAGGCAAAGGTCTACAATTGCAAGAAGTACTCAGCAACACCTGTCCATTTATATAATTGCATACTTTGAATAAATAAATGACGATCTTCTCTGTACATTTTTGTGCTTATGACTTTGCAGTAGGTATTCGCTATTTTGGTTATTTAAACAAAATTTCTTCATCGGTTTTTAGAGTCTAATCCGACTTTACGGTTATGTTCAGTAACACTAGTGTTAGCAGAGCGGATGAAACTTTCGTTGAATAAAAGAGTGCGAACCGCCTTTCTAAAGGTTGAAAAGCACTGCTTTAGCACAAACGTCGAAAAATGTAGCCTATAGTCGATTTTTTACAACGCGCGAATAACGCAAACAAGCCTATGTGGTTGGCTTGCAGTTTGTAATAGTTCTGTTACGTAATAATTCTTTATTATTTCTTAAGGCAGTGTGAATTGCACTTACCGATATGGGTGGTAGGCGACGCCGTTTGTATTGTTAAATTTTCTAGTAGTGCTTTTACGGCATTTCTGCTTCAAACTAACTCACACTAAAATTAGTGGAACGCAGGCTATGCACCTTGCAGTTTTCGTATTTCCGGACGTTTTGTGGCGCAAAATGAGTAAGAAAGGTCGTATTTCAGATGAGGGCCGCACATAGAAGACGTTTGAACTAAGAGTTCCGTTGCGTTGATATACCGTAACCAAAGTCGTTTTTGTTTATCCTACAATATACAATTTTAAATCCTAACCCGAAACTTACGGACCGAAGTTATTATATACTGTGGCCCGGCAAGACTTACGTATAGCAAAATGCGGCCCGCGCCTGGAAAGCTTTGGGCGCCCCTGGCTTAAAAACTATCAACATGTTGTTATAATGAAAAGCATCAACACACTCCTTACCAGTGTTAACAAAGTCCCAGCGTTCATTTCCTTCAACACATCACTGATCTAAAAATACACAAAAACACTTCTTTGACACTGGACAAGCAAGTTTACCGTAATAGTTTTTTGACACAACTTACGTCACTGACAAATTTCACTTCATCGACAGCATATTTTGCCAAGAAGTGGCTGGGAGGAAAAATTTCTCCCATCCAAATTCTGTAAGCATCCGGAAGCTTGGGAATAAACAGAACTGCTTTTCCAGTCGCAACCTCAATTGCTCCGTAGCAACCAGGTTCAGAAACTCCAAAACACCACTGGAAATAAGATTCCTGCAACAGAAGTAGGTGCCTACACAGATGAAAATGCGACCATTTCGACTACTTTCATGCGCACACACACAAGTGCGGGTTTGGATTTGAAAATCTTACTGCCAAGCAAGATTTGTTACATCAATTACAGAAATCATAACGCACGTACAGATATTGTATTGCAAAGACCTAATTTTCTTTTAGTGTTGTTTTTGCATTCATTTTCTTCCAAGGTTCTGCGTTTTTGTTTTGTTTTTTTCTCAATAATGTAAATAATTGCAGCGTGTAACGCAGGGTAACCACACCGCCATCACGCACCCCTGTGTCGCTGAAGTACATTTTTCTTGTAAGATGCACAACAGAAACACTGACATTAGTTGTTCGGTCCTGGCACATGACAGAAACAATAACAGGACATTTCTGTGCAGACAAATCGCAAATCATGTTTATCTCTTTTGTGAGATGCACTGCAGCGTGTTTATGTTGGGGCGCAGCCGTGTAGTTGTATTCAGCTGGAAGTGTGAAACAGTCAAGAAGTTATCCCCTCTTTGTATGAACAAGTGACACTGTATTATTTTGATAACCGATCATGTACATAATGCTTGTTGCTGTGATCAGTTAAACAGAAATGCGTACATTCGTTAACTAACGTAATTTTCCCCAATTATGACCATTAAAAGCATATCAATCAACTTTTAATGACTTAAAGCAGCGTACCTTAATTCAACTCACTGTCAGTGTTACTCGTTGGAGGTGAATGCAGGGTTCTGGAATTGGCTGATATATACAGTAGACACCGCTTAAGAAATCCACCTCCGTACCCAGCGTTTTTGGATTTAATAAGCGGCGGATTTTATAACGGGCGCCACAAAAATTAGAGTTAAATGAACAGAAAATACAGCACAGCACATTTATTTACACTATATACAGCACAAAAAATTGTTTTGGTGGAAATGTCTATGGTCCTCAATGATTTTGTTTTCATTGGATAATAAAGGTCTCTTTCTGTGAATCCTGTCTGGTCAAATCCAGTGGCCAAACGTGGTAGACACTCTCGCATTTCTGCAGCAGATGTTGTTGCTATCTCATGTTCCTCATCTTGTTTAATTTCTATCAGTTCGGCGACCAAAAATGCGAAAATGGACACCGGATCTACAAAGCGGCGATTGGATTTACAAACTAGCGTTCTTTGAATGCCACAATTCCGCCCGAACTCGATTTGGAATTAATAAGCGGCGGGCGTATCATCGGCAGATGCGTTGACTTTAACAACAATATTTAATGACATTACTTGAAGCGATTGCATGGGTGTGCTGTGTTGCTTCCGGGTGGTCACAGAACAGTTCAATTACACCATCTAAAATTTTTGATAGGCAAACTAACCAGAGGCAAGCCAAGATAAAATAGGTTCAGACAAATCACAGTCCCATGAAGCCTTACAAGATTCAGATAAATGTCAGTTATTTCATTAAAGCCAACTGATGTCAAAGACCCCCTCCCCCCGTTTTTAAGCTTATGGACATAGAACAGCTACGGTACCTGTATCTGCATACCCTTGAACCACGATTTAAATCCCAACAAACAATTCTCAATGAATTCTTAACATGTAATCAAATTAATACGATTCCTGATAATGCATGCCAGGCTAACCTCATAATTTTCTTCAGTTCTTCCTGATGTTATAAAAAATACTTTACGTATTTTAAATAATCGAATTTTGAAAACCTGCAGCACTTGCAACCATCAAAAAATAAAACAAATCATTGTTATAAAAAAAACATTTACCTGTCGAAACACCAACTCTCGATCAGTTGCATCTTGCATTTTCTGTTCTCCGCCTTGCAGCAAAACTATAGATTTTTCTGGAAGACTGTCAATTTTGCTAAGTTGATCGCGCAAACGCTTGCGGTTTTCCGCAAACAAGCTCATTGGTACTTGAAAAGTGTGGTCTCCATGACAATATGAAGGCCTGAATATAAATAATGCAAGTGTCCAGAACAGAAACCAGGTTAGATTGCAGATGCCAAGCATATTGACATGTGAAATCTGGTGCAGTGCACCAGAAACAAATACACTTTGCATACTCATACTATTCAGATCAGCGTGGGCCAACTAGTTTTGACCTACAGACCATTTTACAAAAACGTGAAAACTTGCGGGTCACTTCCAATAAGATGATACATAAAACAACAGATTCACAGCATTTAAAACTAAAACGGGGAAGATAAGTGAGTGCGTCATTGAAATTACTACACAATAGCCCAATTTATTACAAATATCTATCAGTGGGATAGCTGTGTTCGAGATTTCTCTGACACAATCATTCCTTTATCAACACCTGTTGTTTATCAATACTATTGTCCAGTGTTTCGTCTGCCATTCAATTTCTGCATTTGAATTTGCTTCATTGTCTATCGAACGGAATTCTTTCCCAGCAAAGAACCAAAAACTAAGATCGTACAGAGTATAAATTTCGCCTACTAAGTAGGCATCATCAGCTCTTATATAAATAGAATCTCCTGCTTGATGACTTTCTTCATCCTAGAAAATGTGCTCTCATACACATATGTGCTTCCAAACATCGAGTGCATCTTTAGTCCGAAATCTTTCAGTTTGGGAAATCTGTCGTTGCTGACTAATTTCGAGAAGCTGTCTACAGTCTCCAACACCATTGGTATTGCACATTTTAATTAAAAGATGTTGCTATGTTTGCTCTAATTAAACTTACCTATTCAAGGTATGGGCAATTAATTTGGCCAGGGGCCACTTTGAGAAGGCCGTGTTTAGCAGATAGATAGATTTATTTGGCAGTACTGAGTTCATTGCACCAGATGTACACTTCAAGACAACGAATGCCAGGGCACTGAATAAACACCGAGTTTCTCCAGACAGGTTCCCCAGCGCAGGGTTAGTGGAGAGCCGCACCTTCTAATTTGATCGTAAAATGAATCAGTATTTAAACAAAAACAATAATGGTACACAGAAAAGGTATTATCCATTGTTCATGTGCAAATGCGCTTTATGCAAGCAATCAGTGAGACAAACACATTGTTGAACAAATTTCAGATTTGAAGATTTTTTGTGAATGCTTCCGTGGGACACTAAAAATGCTGTGGTGAGCCGCATTCAGCCTGCAGGCCTGTAGTTGGACCACACTGATTCAGATCACAGCAGAAGTTACACTAGAATAATTTCAGGCAAGATCAACACGGAAAAAACACACATTTTTTACGTTGTTTAAACTGCATGGAGACAGAAATCATCAAGTATTAGACAAACTGATGAGACAAAGTAAAAAAGACCAATGTAATGTTTATGATTATACCTTAAATTTCATACTCAATCATTTTGTAAAACAGATGTAACGTCACATAAAAAAGCTAACAACTTGTCTTCAGACAAAGGAATGAATTAGTCTGTAAGAAGTTCATTTGTAGAACCAATAAATTCCAATTACAGTGGTGCAATGAAAAAATGTTAGAAAAATTGGCATACGAGATAGTTTGATCTCCAAACTGAAAGCACACATTAACAACTATACACCACATGCCCCAGTTATACCACTGCTTCATACATATGAAAGAAAGAGTTCTAAAATGCATAACCTATACATTTGAAGTGATCACAAAAGTGTTCCTATCTGACTTTTAATGCCTAAATTACACCCAAACAAATATGATATTAAAATCAGAATGTCAAAATGAAGGGATTTTAAAGTATTTACAGAAAAATAATCTTCATTTTTGGGTATCTTGGATCAACTGAACACAAGCACTGCTGAAAATAATAACTTCTTTTATTTGGAGTAAACTCTCTGCTCAGAAGTGCATTGCAGAATATTAATGGAACTGCACAAACTGCTTTAATCATTCACTTCAAATGTCTGAAATGCTTTTCATAATTTTTGTTTTTTTCCCACTACATTAATACTTCTGCATGCTGATGAACAAACACAGCAGTTTCTTGTGCATTGTTTCAGTGTTTACTCATGTTCAGTATTGCTTGTGCATACCAAATAATATCTGTCCCCTGATATTCTATGATAAAACATTTTCTTTTGATAAATCTGTTATGTGGACCATAAGTCAAGCCAAACACACAAATCACAAATAAAATAAAGTAATCGAAAGCATTTTAATGTAAAAAAATGACTGAGCAACACACAAAATCAAATAGCAGCAGGCAAAGAATTTAAACACACAAATTGTAAGACAAAAACAGAATAAGGAATCAACTCCAACAAAGATTTTTGCATTGAGCTATGTGACACATTTATGCAGGAAGCTTTTAATAATGAGAACTTGGCAACTTCAAGAAGTCACAGTTTGCAGTTTAAAGATTTATCTTAATTTTTCATAGCAACTGTTTGTTACCAGCAGCAAAATACCTTAAATGTGAATTTATGCCTGATATGTAAACACTTTACAAGAACACACAAAATTCATGAAATACCTAGCAAAATTATAGAATAAAAGTTTCCTACTCCTCCAGCTGTTAAAAACTTTTCTAGAATTTAACTTCTTTAAACACATCTGTTTAAATAAGACCTGACAGTTTCATGTGCAACCATGATTTTGCACCTAGCAAGATAATAATTATATATCACTTTACATCAAGAAGTGTATAGCGGTGAAAGTTCTGGAATCCTGATCATCAAGTCACTTCTCAGAGAGAACTAGCTGCATTGGTTTAGTCATGTGACCAGATAATCCAGGGAAATATTGCTGACTACATCCACAAGCTAGTGGCCCAAAATTCAACCGAAGACCAGGTGCTGTGATTCCAACCTTGCTTGACTGTCTTGAGGTGGGGCCAGAAGATCAGCAACTACTGAAAACTATGAGGTATTTCAAGTTCTCTTAGGGCTGCTACCATGTGACAATGCCCAGAAGAAAAGTAAATTTATTGAAATGAATGAAATGACTTATATCAATAAAACACAAAACTAATTATAACAAAAAAAAACAAAAAACAGCAAACCACAGCAACAAAGCAGTGCTGAAAAAACAGATCACCACCATACTGCCTTTACTGTTAAACAATTTGTGCTCAGCCATTTTCGAGTTTAAGCCAGACCCTGTAATGAAATTTCTTTACTAGATTTACTTTTAATGCAACATCCCCAAATGCATTCGAGTCATCCCAGTAGTTACCGTATTTACTTGCTTATTAGCCCATCAGCAGATAAGTTGCAGCAGAAATTTTAGCCATATACTGAGAATCAAGGTAATTCACAAATAAGTCGCAGTCAATTGACCTTTTCACCAGTGAAGACCTTGCGCAATCAATCAACCACAAAAGAATGATTTTTTGGGCAAATGTAATGGAAGTCAATTTTATTGTTCAAAGCCTAAGAAATCTTCTTTGTTAGAAAAAGGAAGTTTGTCTATAAGTACGGTAGATCATCGTAGGTGTCATTTTCATCTTCTTCATCGGTGTCATGGCGAACATCTGTCCAGAGCATCTGTTCGCTCATGCAAAAACTTTGTCCCTCTGGGTATGTTGCGTGTACAAGCCACAGGCAAAATACAGGTCATATTAGGTAAAAAAGGCGGCTAATAAGCGAGTATATACAGTAGCAATTACCAGTAGTCAAGATAATAATGTAACAGACAACAAAGCACTTACTCAGCTTTCTGGTAACTCATCCTGATATTGCAGCTTTAAAACCAACAAAAGCTTAAATTCAACACAGAACACCTAATAAAGCAAAAAAGCTTGGATCAGGCTTTCCAGTAGATACTTCACAAATTTAACCATGGCGAGAACCACCAGTTCACCACAGCCTACCACAAATGGAACTAATAGTTTACACTTTAAACAATAGAACCAACTTCCTAAGAAAAATTTTAAAGGCACTACAGCAGTTTTCTGGCTGCAAATAGGCAGTTCACCAGTTGGATTTGATCTTTCATGTTGAAATACATTCAGTTATAACTGCAAGTACAGTTAGGGCAAACTGCTTGCAATGCCATTGTGCTTTGTGTTGCTACTGTTGCAACCTCTTCAGTGGTGTTGCGTTGAATGTGTGATTCACCACGAACAGGATATGCGCGAAGAACAACAATATATATATGTGGCGCGAACAAGCAATAACAGAGTGATCAGGCGTGGAAGCTCCGATACTGACATATAAACGACTGAACTTTGTGACTACTGACTAGCGTACAGGAAGAGTGATCATGTCATGTGAACTCTATTGATGCTTGCTGCCACAGTGCGAAGCTTTGCATATATGCCGCTCAGGCTTTTGCGATCGCAACACCACATTTATGTTTGTGGGTTCTTTGTCTGTGACTGCATTTTGTAAATGTACTAGTACCAGTAAACTTGTACTTCTAGGTTGCCACTAATTTTCAGCAATTAACCCTTTCAAAGAGTGTTTCCGAACTGGGGGTCATGCTTCCCAAGGTGGCATCAATAAATTTCCATGGGGACGCTAACCCTTGCGTGTTCTACAATATGGCAAGTTTTTGAGTGGAAAAGTGTTTCATCCAGTATATTATTCAAAGTCAGGGGGGCTAGTAAAAAGGACAATTACAGAGGTGTGATAAAGGAAAGGTGAAGAACCACTTCGTCAAAAAGAACTGAGCATAAAGCTTTCTGCACTAACTACAGCAAATAAGGAAGCAAGTTAACATCTATTTTGAATACGTTTCAGGATTATGCTGATAGAGTTGAAGTATTTGGTTAGCTTGCGCTTTTATTTTGAATGCTTAAATTAGAGGCCATTGGCATGTGGAGTAAATATAGGCATAGAACATGTGTAAAGTCATTTCTGATCAAAATGTAATACTTTGTGAGATACATTTTGATCAGGAATTATCACCTTGCAAGTTACAGTTTGATTGCAAATTACCTTGTGAGTTACATTTTGATCACAAGAAGTTTTAGTCATTACATTGCGTTTGCGGACACAAGGTTTTAAGGTTGGGCTTTTCTGGTCATGGGTTTGGAGTTGGGCTACAGTTTCAATTTAACTCAAAACAATGCAGTGACAAAGCAGTTGTCATGGCCATGGAGCATTGTTGCTGCACTGTTATTGCTGTGCATGGTGCAGGGGGTAAAGGTAGACCCAACTACTAGGGTCAGATGTGTGGCCAGGGGGGGAACCAGATCAATGATCCATCCCAATTCCAAAAATTACACCAAAAATTTCAGGTTAAAGCCTTTGATGTGTAAGCTTGCTTTTTCACTGAGACATTTCGGTCATTTTTTGCTGAGACATTGCAGTCATTTGTACCATAGTTGAAGTAGTATTGAAACTTGCCATAAAAACTATTCAATAGTCTATATTTCTGGCTAAATTAACTATGTATCACCCCATGTCAACTGATCCAGGCCATTTAACCCACCCTCTTAGATTTTGAAACTTAGCAAGATTGAAAAGTGTTTTATCCTGATCACAAAAAAATAGATATATATATTATTTGCGTTGACCAACCATAGCCATAGTTATGCTCGAATAAAATTGCTCAATTTTTTTGATTGCTCAAGCAGAAAATTTTTAATTTTCCATGTTTTACTTAAAAAAACTGCTACTTTGCTTATATGCACTTTCATGAGCTACCAAATCTTGCAGTGGTGCAGTTTGTGATGCTTAGCTATGAGAGTAGGTTTTTCAAATCCAATCCGCCAATTTTATTTCAAAATCCAAATCCAATAAACTGACAGTTCCTAATCCAAATCTTGTTTAAATCCAAAATTCTATCAGTTGTGTTCTGCCATTGGCAAAATAACAACCCCAGCACAGTGTTTGCCTCATGTGGCAAAATAGACACTTCCAATAGATAATACTATAGAGCAACTCAAACTCAAGTTAACTTTAAACTTATGCTCTATTTTTGGCTCAGAACACAATGTTAGTGGACACTTTAACCCTTTAGATTAAGGTAAGCACTATTAGCATCAATGCAATGACTAATAAGAAGCTAAGTTATGAAGTAAATTAAGCTTAGATATCACATCAGATAAATTACCAGATACAGTACAAACGAATCAATAGCACAAGGCTACACTACACACATATAAAACACTGTCTTACAACAAGTATAGGAAAAGAAGAGACAAAATCAATGAAAGTCACACCAATTTCTTTAACTTTGATGACATAACAGAGCAGGCTTTGAGGTTTGTACCCATTGTTGCCACTCTGTTGTTACAGAAAAGCCCTAGATTTCATGATGAAAACCACTAGATTCACAAAAAACACTAGATAATATTATAAATGCGTGACAGATTAGTAAGATTACAAGAAAATCGGTGTTGTACTTAAGAACAGACAGGTGTTTGATGAGCATTACATAATAATATATGCCATGGTCAGAAAATGCATTGCAATGCAAACAGACATTGTGCAACTCATTGTAAACCAGAGACAAAGAAAATAAGAGATAGCAGCAATGCTTTTGGTTGTTTGGAGCCTACAGGTCACTGAAACTTTCAACAGATGATATCATGATCATAGTGACATCATAGCAGCTGGTTAACGTTAAGCTCCTGTCTAATTTAAGACGTAAATAGATAGAACTTTCACCAAATTACAATTGCACAAAATCAAAAATTCTCAAGAACAATTGCAATTAAAAAAATTTGTGCAATTAATTACATTCAGCTCACTCATAAAAAAAACAAGAGATAGCTATGAAAAGCACTAGAAAAAACAATAGATGTAAGGGCCCTGTAAAGGCGAAGCTCTGTAAATAGCGGAGCTTGGTTGCGGAGGTTTTATGACGTGGCCGGAGTCGCTAAAACCGATATTTTGTGTTGAGCAACAAGAACATCAACTAAACGGTAGTAAAAATGATTGTACTGCAAAAGGTGATGTTACACTATGGTAAAAAAGTCTTTTTTGAAGTTTGATAATTTTTGGTTATCTGAGTTTCACCATGATTCGGGGACAAAAAAATAGGTTTCAAGAGTTGTGAATGTATAAAATTTTTAAACATCGCAAATTTCCCTGCAATCCATGTTTCGGGAAACGCATTTTTAAGTGGCATTGATACAAATTTTTCCTTCACTTTCTTCCCTTTTTTGCTTTTGCAATGCAACTTTTTTCAACTCCGGTTACGTCATCAAACCTCCGCAACAAAGCTCCGCTATTGACGGAGCTCTTCCTTTTACAGCGCACCCAAGATGTAGATGCAGTGGAAAAACACTAGTAGGAGTGGCACCAGTGCTTGCACCTTGCATCACTGGATAGTGGACACTTTGTATGGTAATGTTCCAAATGCAAACACGGTGTACAGTGTGAATGCCAATTTTGACGGATGGGAGAAACTTCACTTAAGCAAACTTACAAAATAATTAAAGTAATCTACAGTTCCGGAACGGAACTGACAGTCACAGTTGCAAAGAATTTTCAAACAAGATTATCAAATCCAAAGCTCGTTAAGCAGAATTTATCAAATTTAAATCCAAACCAAATCCACCATAAATTTGAAAATCTGTCGGATTTACATCCAAATGAAATCCAATGCCATGTTCATCTCCGTTAGCTACAGTATTCCGCAGAAAAATACTATACCATTACCAACCAGGGTTGCCAGGTAGTCATAAGCAAAAAAGGCCAGATCAATCCTTAAAAAAGCCATATCGCACCGAAAAAGCCAAATACGCGATAAATACACAACGACATGTTTAAAACACCCAAATGCGCTTTTGAAAGGCAATATGTACCTATTTTATACATAAAAATAATAAAGCAACATTTCATTTGTCTAACAAACTACTGTGATTTCTAGTATTCTGTAACTCTGTTTTATTGTATGTGTGTATTTACTTTTTTGTATTTTCTGTG
>JGI24158J21664_10002211_pt1 | contig 23317 bp, 12 predicted proteins | sample Ectturendosymbi3_FD_21664 | JGI IMG/M metagenome (IMG submission 21664) | reverse complement strand
AAATTAGTGAACTGGAACCGTGGGTGGTGGAACAAACATACTAAAGCAAACAAGCTTGCGTTCTCCGATAAAAACTGTAATCGAAGACTCGGGCGAAGACTGTGTAATATACAATATTTTTATGACTGTGTAATATACAGAAAAGTGTTCGCGGGCCGCATGCGGCCCGCGTGCCAGTGTTTGGACCACCCTGGTCTACAAATTAGATATGCTGGTGGGGGTCTTTTGAAAGCAGAGTAGCCTACTGCACACGTTGCAGTTGCTACTGGGGCCCACTTGAAATTCTTGTAAGGTTTGTATCTTGCTATGGACAATAATGCAGTTAAATTGTCTAATTCATATCAGTGTGATAGAATCTTTGTTCATTAAATATTCCAGGGGCGATCTCCCCCCTAAAGCCTACGAAAGTAACTTTGTTCACCTTGATTTGGTACAATTCGGAAAACAACATATCAAACAAATTCCACAAGTCTTGGGTTATGTTCGAATTGTCTCATTGTTCGCGATTTAAGGCCAATGGCCAATCTGTCGTCCATCGTTTTGTCATAGCAGTGTTGTTTAGAATACTTCATCTCTTGCAGTAGCAAAGCCGATACGAGACGTGTTTACCAAATAATGCTGAAATCGCCCTCCATAGGCATAGCCAGAGGGCCATGACCCCCAAATTTTTAGAACACATTGTCATTTTGTGCCTTGAGAGGCGGTATCCCAAACAAAATAGTGTTATTCGCCTAAAATCAAACATTTTGCCCAACCCCAATTTTTGGGCTGGCTATATAGCCAGCGTATACGTTAGTGTCGCCCTCCCTAAGGTTACTAGCTGGATCCGCCCCTGTCTCAGTTTAAACAAATGTTAGCATACGTTGAAAGTTGTTTTTCAATTCATGGATGGATGAAGTTTGCAATTGAAAATTTATGAGAGCCATACCAACAAAGAAGACTATTTACGAAAAACAAAACATGTGTTCCATCAAAACATAAGAGAGCCGCGGTAGAACCAGGCCATGCAGAAAACTCACAGCAAACTCAGCTTGAATCAGTCGCTTTTCAAATTATGCTAAGGAATCAGAGTAGCCAAAAGATGAAGGTTGTGACACACGTGACGCTTTGCGTCACAAGCAGACAAGACACCATCGTAACGTTCTTTTCTCATAAATCCAACTTTGAACAAGCAATTTTAAGAGGTGCCTGTTTTTGTTCACTGCATTGTCCGCTTTGTTTTTATGGTGGCGTTTATAGTGAAATTACAACAAGTTTACGACTGAGAGAAACAAGACATTAAATATTTTTTAACAATATTTCGCTGTCATACTCGCGTCCCCATTTTTCGCACCTTTTCACGCCCCTCCCAGTTCAAGAAGTTAGAAGAGAGAATCGTGAAATATTTTGAAGACAAGCCGCAGATGAACATTAAACAAGCAGGAATTGGCCAGCCTACAAAGGGTCGAAGAAAGATCGATTGATTTATTGTTTGATATGACTCAGCTAGAAGGCAGATACAATACTAAAATCCATCAAGCGAAGATGTAACCAATTGTCAGTGGAGATTGGAATAAATGAAAACACAATGGCAAGAGAACTACTGATCAATGTAAACAAAAATCATAGATGGGTGTAAGGCCATGAGATGATGGCAGTGCTTCATCTCTCTCGGGTCACTTAACTCGTACAGTGGCATGTCCCCCTCAGACTAGTTTCCATTAGGTCCATGCAGCATGTATTAGTTGTCTTTGAACATGAAGAAAAATATATTTTTTTTATAATCTCACCCTGTAGATGCCCCGCGCCACTGAACGAAGACCCAAATGTTTTGGTCCAACATAAAGACTTTAGAGAACACCAAGCCTTCTCTTTAGAAAAGTGGTATGACATCGTTCCGCATTTCTAAACAGGGTAAAACCATTGAAAATAGGTCAATCAATTACTAGCCACTGTTCCATTGTTGAAAGACCATTTGAAATTTATGTTCTGGTGTTGCCCATCCCATCACTGTTATTTCTGGTTTAGATACCTGTTTATAAGCACTTTTTCAAAGCTTAGTGAAATCAGATGGAATTTATTCTACCGTCTACAGGGCCGTAACCAACAGAAATTTCGGTGGGGGGTAAAATGATTGTAGCTTATTGTTGTACCTAACAACTAAAATATGTTTTTGAAACTTTTGGGGGAGCAGTTGCCCGATTTCTCCTCTCTGGTTGCGGACCTGACCGTCTGTGACGCTGCAAATCGAAAAACATTGCATATTTTGCAACAGACATTAGCTTGCTTGCTCCTCAACCTCCAGTTAAAACCGTGTAAGTCAGTCTCAATGAGAAAGGTATGGATTTCCGCTTGAAATTCATGCGTTGAGTCTTTAAACGAGTCTTTTTTAAATGTTTCTACTGTTTGCGTTGAAGTTTGTTTCTCGTTGCCTTCCATTCTGCGGCAGTTGGCAAAAAACTGGTGTAGTGGTTTAACAGACGTATTAAATACTGTTTCTTGTGGAATACTTGCGACAACACTGACACCATCACGTCGTTTTACTAGGACCGTTTTTCGCACCTCTTTTGGTATATCAGTGGCATGCATATTTCTTGGTCCGGAGCAGGTTTCAACGATGTTTACGCGGAAAATGCCGATTTATTTTGGGTTGAAAAGTTAGCCAGTAACATTAAGTGGGCACAGACGCTCGACAATCCGCAGATTTTCAGGTATAAGAATATCTCATTTTCAAATCTTTAAAACAGCAATCTTTTTAGACCGTATACAAATACAAGCCTTCAAATTTCATAAAAGCCATAAACCTTGATACGCGTAGTTCGAACGCAGGTTGCTTTTACTGAACATACCTTTCATTCAACTATACAGCACATGTGGTAGCGATCCCAAAACAACTTTGTTATCAAGTCGTTTCGAGAGGTTTCTTTCCTTATTTCAAAACACTTTCATCTCTAAAGCATTGTGTTCGATACTGCACACCAAACTGAAATGGACGACAGAGACCATGAACATTTTCCATAACAAATGACGTTCTGATTGTTATTTTTCAAAAATTGAACGGACTTTAGTGAATTCGCTATAAAATTTCCACAACCGGAATGTGGACAAAACTGGCCTAAGTATGCATTCACGGGAGCACAGCCCTTCTAAGTGCCTTTGTTTGACTTGTGAAGTGTCAGAAGTCTTCCTTCTGAATTCCAAGGCTCCACTTGATGCTGCAACGAACCGAGCATCGACGCTCTCAGGAGAGTCTTTCAGTAATTGAGCCGCTCGTTTCTGTGATCTGTTCTGCTTCCCTCCCTCCAGTCTCTGTTCCCAACACCCCGCCCTCTCTTCCACGGATTGTTTCGCGACACGCCCCGGTAAGATCGCGCGCTCGTTGACGAGGGGCCCGAATCGTGATAAGCGCCGTACGGCGATGGAACCCCGGGACTTGATCCCGTGTGCTCCCTTCCCCTCACTTCGAAAGCGGGGGACGCGTTCGGGTTCGGTCTGCTCGCTTGCAAGTCGTTCTTTCTTCCTGGAGGAGTGCCGCGCCCCTTCCCACCTCGGGTAGAGATGCCAGTGTGTGCCCCGCGTTCCGGTTTCTTGTCCCTGGGCGGCGTCTTCGGTCGAAGTCGCTCAATCTCTTCCGTGCAACCTGACCATTAAGTTCAATGCTGAAACGTTTCTTTTGTGTTAAACCAGGGATCTCCAAACTATGGCCCGCGGGCCAAATCCGGTCCGCGAAGACATTTTATCAATATAGAAAAATATTACATATAGGTCTACGTTGCTTTGGTTGAATGCAACATATCCCGAAACAATTTACAGTACGTGAAATGTCCGGTCCTTGAACTGTCATGTAATAGCTATTGTGGCCGTCTTAAAAAAAGTTTGGAGACCCCGGGATTAAACGATTGTGGATACGCTTCTCAAATAAGCAAATAAAAATTGTTGAATTGTTTTCGTTTTGTAACTATGTGGCTGAGATGCTGAGAGATGTAGCATCGGTAATGGGTAAAACCACAACGATCAGCTCATCCGAAACCACAACTTCAAAATAGAGCTATATTACCGAAGGGTATTTGCTTGCCAATGTAGAGCAGTGGCGTACCCTGAAGAAAACTTGGCGCAAATAAACACATCACCCCCATGAAGAGCACTCCTTTTCCAAAATGTTATCCTTCAAAATCGATGACTTTTGTTTGCTCGTCACTTTTTTAACTTTTGGGGCTCGTTCTTCCGACTGCCACCCTAACAAGCAGCAGGTCCAGACCCACAACTACGGAAAAGGTAAAACTCATAACGATTTTATCATCTAAAAACGATTTTGCAGTGGTCCACGCTAGCTCGCAAAAATCAACCTTTAATTTTCAAGACATGGTTGTCAGATACAAAAGCGTTCACAAAAGACAGATTATTTAGTGATGCAGCGGCGGCTGCACGGCTGTAAAATCACCACAAACAATAAGATTTTCATGGGCGTTTCATTCAATTACCAGTAAGATTTCCACTAGGATTGTCTTCCGTTGGCCGAAACTGATTGGCGTAAGTTTCCCGATCGAAGTTGCTGTTGGTGAGTTCAGGACCGATTGTCAGCCAACCAGGGCGAATCGAAGTGTCTCTGAGTCAAGTTTGCATTATGTCAGATCAAAGCGCATCACGATACTGCAAACATACCTTTCGACAGATTCTAATTTGTTACTTCCCAATTGAGAAACCTCCCTGTACCGCGCATTACAATCAGTTGGCGTCGCAAACGTATGTGGGATACCCACAAAATCTTAGTTCAATAAAAAACTCCAACCTGAAATAAAACCTCGTGGTATTGCATCAATAATGCAACTTTGCGTGCAGCCATAGATTTTAGAATGGTGGCAAAAACGCTCCAGAAAAAGATACAACGGAGATAGAAGCCGTTTCGTAGCAGTATCTTTGCGGTAGAAAGTTCGGTATACCAATAAACTAGGTGCTCATGAATAAAACAAAAGCTGAAAATAACATCTTTAGAAACAAGTAACAGCTAGAATACGTTGCTGTGAATGAAAATAACTTGCGGTTTTGTTAAAGAAATCTTGCGAAAAAAAATCAAATTGAAATTCAACCACATTTACTGTAATACGCATATATTCTGGATAAAACACTGTCACTTCGCTGGGCTTTTACTTAGATCTATTCTTTACTGCAACCAGCACCAACAGCTCCTTCATATGGCAGTGGCACCAATGCACTCTTTTCAGTACATCTGTGCATTTGATTGGTTGCACTTGACACTCACAACATACCAGGGTTGTAAAAAAACGACCCAAAAAACCCACCCGGTTTTTTTTAAAGTCCACTTAAAAAAACAATAAAACCCACCAAAAAACCCACTCTACTTTTGCTTTGAAAAATCTACTAAGAATTAAAAAATAAAATAAGCAGGACACTTGTACAGTTAACTGTAATTTTTTTTAATCAAGCAAAACAAACAACGAAATTTAAAGGACTTGAAAAAAGAGAGGAATAAATCGAACAGTTTGAGTAAATTCTAATGGTTATCTTATTCGTTTGTATCATTTTCATTGGCCGTGATTTTCATTATAAGGTTATCTTATTCAGCTCTGCACAATCGGTATATTTTCACCAATTTTTCTGCCTTCTCTACATCTAAACTTTTTCCGATTTTGGAAGATACCTACTCATATATTGAAAAAATACACTCTATAGATGCTGAACTAGCAGGGCATGCACGTAAACTTGACGTGAAACTGCAGAGTTTGTGTGAGAGTGGTTTTTCTCTGTTTGCTGTGCGCATGCTTGCCAAGCCTTACTACTTAGGAATGAACTGACCGACAACACATTGCGAAAACAAAGATGGGGTACATTTCTTTTTTTGAATGCCATAATATGTATAACAAGTTATTATTGTGTAATTCTGAAAATAGTGATATTGCATGATGGAAGAAAAACAATTCAGAATGTTTTTTCTGTTTTATTTAAATAAAGAACAAAATCTCGTTTGTTTTTAAAAAAACAAAAAAACGTTTAAAAAAAAGAACAGGTGGGTTGGGTTTTTTGAAAAAACAACGCATTTTTTTCGAGAAAAAACGTTTTTTTCTCAACCCTGCAAGCTACGCATATTCGCCTGACCCATATTTGCCTAACATTTTGAAATTCAGTATTTCAAATCAATACTTTTTTGATGCTTGTTCAGACACTTCACAAAACTCACTTTTTGCATCAAAATTCCCGAAGTTTATCTTTAAGAGAAGCCTATGGCAGAGGTTGGAAACACAAAAAGCTAGGACGTTTTTACAAATCATATGGGACGCTTTCCTTGCATTAGCAAAACATCCCAGAAAAGGAATAATCCTAAATTTATAATTGATGTATTAAATTGCTGTTTTTGCAAAATAGTTTATCTTGCTTGTTTTCATAAACATACGTCTTGCCAACTGCTTTTAATCTTTAAGGCCATCTACTAATCTTTACGATCGCCGCTTTTCTTGAAGCCTTTCCCCAAGACTAGTGGTCAGGAATTTTTTTTATTGACTGACCGGAACGTAACGAATTTCGCACGCCTGGGAAAGTTTCAAACTCGGCGCCTATCATAGGCGGGTTGCTTGTGTTGGCCAAAGGACATGGGCGACCACCAGTATAGGAAGAGATGATCGAGAACGTTTCAATTCTTTAATGTAATTTTTATGAATAAATCTTTGTTCTACTAAACATTACGCTTGTTTGATATCATGCGCCTGAGACCGTAGCGACTCAGATTCATACAAAACAAGTGACAAAAATAAAAGTTTGGAACATCTTGCGTATTTTCCTGATATGTGTCCAGGCGAGTTTGACAACGAAAAGTAAAATCGCACTTACGGTTGATTGGTACTTTCACAACTTTTTAACATGGAAGCCAATCCACCCATATAAGCTCGTTCCTTCCGTTTTGCACTATCACGTAAGCTTTCCTCCGTACAGCAAATCACGTGCAATAAGTGACGAAAAAAGCAATTGTCATTATAAAAGAAACACAAGAGGGACTAACTTTCCAAATAAGTGCAAACGTCGCCTTCCGAGACAAAAATGTTCGATAATGTGGAAGATTTCTTCAGGTTTTTCCGTACTTCCGGATTCCTTTTCTTCCTCGATAATAAGGTCTGCGACAGTGCGAAAAACGCATGTTGCATCAAATGGGCAAGTTCGCCAGTGGTCGTAGTGGCACCAGTATTCCCGCCCTCACACACAGGACCAATATAAAACCAACCACACACTAGCGCGCTCGGTATCGTTACACATGATCACCTATGTCGACGTTCGCATGAATGAAGTCGCCGTCTGTGCTTCGACGAACAGTTCCTTTGATACCCATTAGGCAGTGCTCCTGCGCGTTTGAAAGAGCATGAAGTGAAAGAATGTAATTGACAACAGAAAACAAGATTTATAACAAACCGAACGTCCAGCATATAATTAAAAAAAACGCTGGGCAGACGGGTTTATAATTACGCGCTCTGATTTATACTGGGAACAAACCTGCGTGATTGCTCAAGTAAGCAAAACACAATTTAATCGATTAAAAGCTTTAGGTTTGCTGCAAGCTTTCGAGGAATCAGCCGAATGGGCTCTGCTTTTTTTTTTGCGATGATTCAGACCTGTACATAGCGGTATTCAAGTAACTATTCTTGACACAGGCGACGAAGTTGATTCAATCAGCAAATTACAAAATGTTGCTGATTGATTCAACTTCATCACCTTTGTGGAGGCTGTTTACTTGAATATAATTGACTCAAATCTAGCGCAGAAAAAGTAAGCATGGGATGCATTCGAAACAAAGTTCAAAACCGCCAGTGAGCTTCACGCAATAGGAAGCACTGGTTGAGTAGGTTGGGCGATTCGAAGATCGGGGGTGTAAATAATAAATTTCGCCACGTCCAAGCTTTCTAACACGCATCCTCACGAAACACACCTTGGTTCGAACAAACAAGGAATCATCAATGAGAGCTTTCGTTTTCTGCTTCATATTAGTTTTAATCCAACAAATGTCTTCGCAACGCCTGAATCCCCATTTCTTCAAGCAAAGTCGCCCGTGATCTAAACCATCCGATGATCCGCACCACAAGAACACAAAGGAACGTTGGGCTGCTACTGCTTCAATTTCAAGTCCTTTTATCTGACGAAACACAGTAACAGCAAAACCATAATTGGCATTACCTTTACATCTGGGATGAGTGGATTTTTACAAACAATGAAGTGTCCGTACGACTGGAAGTTACGTTTCAAACGGCCTCACACACATGGTCTTGAAGCTTAATCGGTTCTTTTCTAAACGTTAAAAAAAAAACTAACACAGGTTTTTTCTTTGGAACACATCAATAGGAAAAAAGGGAAGAGGTAACACTGCGTCTGGATCAAATGATGTGACAACAGTTAGCTGTACACTTCTTTTGATTTGATCTGGAAAAAAATCGATAAATCTTGATTGCAGTAGAAATTCTAACAAATGGCCTGAAGTTTACAAACTAAAGACCGCAGTGCGAAACCCCATGCGGTTTTCCACGCCAGCAAAAAGATGAGCTTACCTCGTCCCATGATGTTTCCATGCCTGTCAACGGCAGGCCGGCTTGCTTTTTGTACTCTTCTAAAGGTGGTTCAACGAGAATTACATCAAACTTCAACCTGGAAACGCATACATGTTTGGCTTAGTAGAATTTAACCCGAAACCGGGAAATTGTTGATATCAGCAATCCCGAAATTGAACCTTCTCAAATAGATATTAAAAATATTTTTCAAATACATTTCGCGCAACTTTTGTAAATACTTCCCAGTGTGTTTTCGCTACAACTTGTTTACTTATCGCAGTGATGCACGATGTCTGAAGTACAGTCTTCTGATCGCTTTTTTGATAAGAAAATCACGCAATACAACCTGGCGCCCTTTCGTTGAAATTATAGCAAAAAAGTAATTAAGTCACTCGTTAATTTGGATTCAAAAGAGTTTCGTGAGGCTTCTTGTCCAGAGTAATAGCTTTGTATGAGCTGCTACAAAATTTACGTGACCGCATGAGGTTGGACAGCCAAAAAGGTTGCTACCGTTCTGCATTTCTTTTAGACTAAAGGGAGAACAGTTTGATTTCTCTCCACAATTTTATCTGACAGGAGATGTCCTGGGCCGTTCTGCCACGGACCACCGAAAAAAATTTTGCATAAGAAAAGACAGTATAGCTGTATGTGTTGGCTGCGTTTGGCTTATACATGTCATTGGAAGTGTTTTGTCATTCAGTGTTTTGTCTTTCAAACAGCGTTTTTTTATGGAAATTCCCAACTCCTTTTAATTATGAACTACAGGCTGTTTCTATACTTTTAGGAAGTGGTTTCACGCCTTATGACGAAAATTATGATTGCCTTAATTATTGCCTTATGACTACATAAGTTGTGCCAAAAGAAACTTCTTTCTATCTAGCTGTCTTCTAAATTTAAAAAAGCTGTGCAAAAATCAGCTTGTTCTCGCTATTGCTGGCTAGTGTCTGGTGACATATTCCAAGAGAAGGTTGCAATAATTGTTTCATTTAGCAAAAAAATTCGACTTAGCTGTGAAAAGATTTTAATGACTGCCCACACTTACGGTGTAGTCTTTCGGATCCAGAAATGCTAATGCAGCAGAAGTACTGCCCGATACTAATGACAATCAAATTGAGACTAAAAAACGCGATCATAGCGACTTTCTATTTAAAAACCAAGAAACATCCAGCTTCCCGTCCCTAGAACTTTTTTTTACTTGCTCCATTGAACCGGAAATTCGTTTGACACTAGAGTTTCATGTGTTAGGATTACAATTTCGTGGAAATATTTGGACTTGATTATACTCAATAAAATGTCATTACAGAAGTCACTTTTATACGCACGAAATGAAATGCTCACGGAGGAAGCAAACAAAAATTTCATGTATGCAGTAAGAATATTCATTCATGAATGTCTAGTCAAAAGGATGAGATTAACCTACCTTTGAATGTTTAAAATTATTTTGACATAGCCGCAGCTGGGTTTGAAAATGTTTTGAATCTATTTCAACAGTGCACATGCGAATGACGGAAAAATAACCGAAAAACTTGAGTTTTGTCAGGGTTGCGGAGTCGGAGTGAAATATCCGACTCCAACTCCGACCTTTCCGACTTCCAGCTCCCGACTTTCCAAAATTTCCGACTCCGACTCCTCAACATAGAGGGAATGAATTTGGCTGTAAACTTAATGGAAATCGTGGTGCACAACAAGAAATGTCTGTTCCAACAAAAGTTTCAAAAGAAATTGTACCATTTCAGCAGGAATTCCCAATTGAGTGTGATGTAAAAAATGATCCAATTGGACATCCGGAGTCGGAGAAAAAAATCCGACTTCGACACCCAGTGTTGTCAGGAATCCGACTCCGACCAAAACTTCCGACTCCGAACCCTGGTTTTTGTTGCAAAGTGACTGAGCTGGTATTAAATGGCAAGCTCATGCAATCTTTTTGGTGGTATGTGTGACAAAATGAATTGACCAACCGAAATAAAAACATTTTCGAGCAAAATGTCGTGCCATTGGTGGGCAACACGGTATGGACTGTATGGAGTTGACATGTACTACGCTGCAGCACAAGATAAGTTTTTCAAAGAAGTAAAACTTCCTTACGTTAGCATCCAAAGACGGAACGTTAATATTTTTCAACTGGGATTTCGTGTATAATTCCTTATAGACAAGCGGCAAAAACTGCCTTCTCAGTACACTACAAAAATATAAAACGCCAATATACAGTAAAATTGATTTCGTTGTTCTAGCAGCATCATTAGTGCCTAATTTTTAAAAAGAAATAAGTAGCTGACACGGAGATAATTTACTGATAAACAAAAGCGACTGTTGAGCAAAAATACTGCAAGCAAAGAAGCCATTGTACAGTACAAGCAGCAAAAGTCATCGAAAATTAACAAGTATTTACATACACTAAAATATGACTTGCAGTAGAACGGTTAAAACAGTGAAGCAGCGACTCGCTATTTGATTCAATGCAATATGCTCCGCGAGAGGCAGTTTTTACAGATACATGCAGACAAGAACCTCTGCAGATATTTGAACACTCCAGCTCAAACAAGAAGTACAGGCACACAACATCATCAAAAATTAGTCCCAATCTGCAACAACAACACAGCAGGCTAATAACCTAACGATACTGATATAGAAACAATATTTACCCCAACTGATGTAAATCGTAATTCTTCAGATCACACTTGAGGTAAGTCGGTGGAGTGTTTGTTAATCTTATTATTTCGTCTTTCAAGTGAATTAGATCTTTCAATTTGGGATATTCGCCAAATCTCTCCGCCAAACCAAAATCTCGAATAAAATTTTGCGGCCTTTGACCAGTGTCAACATAATTTTGACAATAGTCATTGTGTGGATTCAAGCTCTGCGTGCCTTTAAGAAACGTACTGGAATCCTTGTAAAGGTTATCATCATTCTTCCCTTCTGCATCTTGCTGCAAAGCAATTTTCAATAAAATAAAGATTTTATAAAAAGTAGCAAAGAAGTGTGGGAAGAACTAACGATTACGTTTGTAAAATAAAAATGTAATATCAAGAACAAACTATCGGTTTCTCCACACAAGGCAAATTTCCATTGCTTTTCACAGGAAAGTTACACGAAGTAAGATGGATTTTGCCAGATAATGACGCGAAATTTGAACTCTAAGCGTACTTAAATCAGGAGTTACCTTTCAACAGTGAAACTAATAACTGACTGAACACGAAGTAACCCATTTAAAAAAAACGATAGCAGATGTCTAAGGGACGCACTCCAATATTGTGTGGTATCATTTGCAAAAATCTTAATCCAACAAGCAAGTGCTTGGAGTAAAAATTTAAACATTTTTCAAGGAACACCAGAAAAAACAAGATAAAAAACAATTTAATAATCGCAAAATAATTGGGTGTTTCATTCTACACGTCACTTGTACCGTAGCTATTATAAAAAATATCAAAGCTTTTGGATTCTGCGTCAACTTTGCTTCGCGTACACCCACCCTGCCGCTGTCCTCTTGACAGATGACCAGTTTCACTGATTTTTCCAGTTGACAAAATCATTCTTGAATTCAAAAAATTATAGGCTACATATACATTACAGATGTTAACAGAAACACCTACAGATGAGACCTTATTCCATACTCAGTTCGATTAAATTGATAATGGCTTGCAAGTAGAAGTATGTTTGAGTATCCGCATGACAGAAAATTGCGAACCACCCACAATTTTTCTTTTTTTACGAGCACCTTACAAAGCCTTGTACATTATCAATCTCACTTTTTCCCATTGAAAATCTAACAATGAATAATCCAAAAAAGCTCTGGGTTTCCTCGCAAGATGTAAAAAAATTTTGGTCACCTTCAACTCGCTGCTAACCGTGACCCTGCAAGTCACACACATGGGCCTTCGGCAGCCTTATCCTTGCGTTTCCCTTAATCTATATTCGAAAGAAGACTATTATATATTATGCAAGCTACCTTTTCACTGTTTTGTTCCTACTGCCCATCTGCCTATAAAGCAGGGCTTTGGAACCAGAGCCCAACAATTTTGGATGATAGGAGCTGGAGCTGGATTCAAAAACTCTTAGATGGTGGAGCTGAAACTGGAGCCAGAGCCTGAAATTTGGTTTCCAGTTCCAGAGCCCTGGTTTCTGCTGTGTGACATCAGGGCTTCTCAAAAGTTATTGCGCATGTCCTACTGCCCATAAAAAATCTTTCGCAACACGTCATTTATGCTGATGTAATAATACATTAGTACAAATATATAATACAATGGCTTTCAGTTCATTTTTGGCTTTACCAAATCATTTTGGAGCTGGAGCCAAAATACTTTAGATGCCTGGAGCTGGAGGCTTAGCCTGACATTTGTGTTCTGGTTTCCACAGCCATGCTATAACGTTTAGCGTCTCCGCCATAACTCAACTTATCGTTGAATGCCATTCTATGCTAATAACTAGACTGAACACAAGCTGACCTTTTGGTGTTACTACATCAATACACCAAGTTTGAAAGAAGTCATATGACGGAAGGCTTGTGAAGGCAACTGGGTCACATTTGGACGCAATCGAGAAGGGATGGGACATAAGTGATTTTATGACGTGCTTTCCAACCACTATCCACCGTCAACTCAATCCATTGTTTACTAATGGCCCAATGGGACTTAACTTTCATGGAGTACAGATTTAGTGGTGTTAGTTACATTTCGAACACTTCAAAAAACAAATAATTTAAGAGTCCTGAAACAGTTNTTCCATCGTGTTTNAATTATATATTTCGAAGAACCAGTGTTGCGCCGAACCTTGTTTAAATGNAAAATGTCCCTGTGANCAGAAGTGAATTTGATTTTGGTGTTGAAGTTTGATACGAGTTAAACATGCCATGGAGTTCAAACATCACTGTAAGCATCAGCAATGTACGAAAAAGAGTCATTACAAACAAGGAGAAACTTTAAAACGTCTGTTTTGGTTCACAACAACAAAGCCAAATAACGTTGCAATATACACCCTCGCATCAGTAGAGCAAGACTTCTAAAATATCTCACTTGAAGAACGGGTTGACGTGGGCTATCAGAACGAATAGATTTGGATGACTGAGGTTTCTGTGAACCTTTCTTGTCCTGCAAAACAGATCGCTTCACGGCTTTTCTGGCTTCAAAATCTTGCTTGCTATTCAAGGCAACGCCAAGCTTGTCGGCACTTTCCACTCCGAGCTACAAACCCAGAGCATAATTTTTGTAAATAAATAGTTATATGCACGTTTTATCAAAAACTTTAATCTTACAAAGAACACATCAAATTTTTCTCCTGCTCTGAATCTTTCAAAGCAATAGTAAAGGTTTCCACTAATTGGCGCAAATATCCTTAACTAGCTTTTTGATTTTCAGGGTAATAAGGCCAGTTTCTTATGATGAGCAGTATTATTCAAAATGTTCCGTTTGTATGAGAAAAACTTCTACCAAAAAGTATCTGTTTCACTTTGCAGTCTTTGCCGATTTTTTAGAACAGGTTACTACGATGTGTCACAACTAAGCGATTGTAGTGCAGTGATCAAATGAAGTCAGAAAAAATTATGAGCAACTGTGTTCCAATTGAATAGTTTCGACAAGGAGACTCAACACTCCAGTCTGTTTTTTTCAGTCATTTTTCGGTCATAGACTGAAACGTTTTTGAAATGTGCGAAAAATTAAGTCATTTCGGTCAGATGTTCGAAAATATAGGCAAAAAAACACTGTTATCGTGAGTTTTAATACAACTGTGAGACAAATGACTGAAATGTTTCAGTGTCCAAAATGTCTCAGCAAAAAATGACCGACATGTTTCAGCGAAATAAAACCAGACTCACGTTATCATTAATGATTCTTTTCGAACCTTTATGATGACAACCCTCTACTTCCCTCCTAAGGTGTACTAACCGATCAATGTGAAAAAATGATTTCCTCAAGGTTTAAAGCAGCTATTGTGTCGTACAGCATTACAAAAATGAAGAACAGAAGATTTGGCTACGTTACTACTAGTTTGGGAGGTTAAGTAAAATCGCAAACAATGTGAGCAACACTGTTGAGGCTGCTTATCTGAATTTCCGTTGTATAAAGTAGCACCAAAGAGAAAACAATCGATTTTAATTCATCAATGCCTCAAGATTTGTCAGTGGTTGGCCAGCAAAGGCATAATCAGTCCGTTACTACCATAAACAGCATCAAACACGATTCTTCAGAGAAAAGTAGTCCATACTTGCGCCCAACTGGTGAAAGAACCAAAATTCCACTGCCCTTGATACCCACCTCAGCGTGTTGTTGCCAGATGGGCAAGTTATTTTATGCAAGGAATATAGTTGAAGCGAAAGCAATTCTTGAAAATTTTGAGAAACAAAAGTCAGCTGGCAAACACCTGTTCGTTGTTCTTTCTTCCCAAAGTTTAAAGACCAATACTAATGTATGGTTAGGTATATAGCAGTGCTTTTTAGCCTGGGTTTGATCAGTCAGTCTCAAGTGTTTGGGGAACGTGCAAAGTTCGTTTTCCTATGCACATTACATTTTTTACTTTGTGCGATAGTAACATAGATACCTATGTTTTGAAGAAGTTGTATTTTCTGTGCAATTCGAAGGATTCGGTGAATACACGGATGAAACCTCCGGGGTTCACTACTTCCAAAGTTAGAAGCCACTTAATTTGTAGAAACAACGGAAAGCGCCCCAAGCACACCAGGACAGAAGCGGTGCATGCGATCCAAAGACTTGACTTCAGAGAAGACAATTGCGGCATTAACCGCTACATTCATAAAAGGCAAAACAGTGCTATTTCCAAAATAATGAATATGTAAACACCACACGTTTCACTGGCTGTTGGCAGTTTGCCTCAACATTCCTAGTTAAGAACTGCTTTTGCAGAAAGAAGTTCATTCCACATTGCAACAAATTAGCCAAGAACAGAAACTTCTGGGTCAATAATGTAAAACATTTTAATTCTTGCATCTGAGGAATGTTGCTGTGGATTGTGAAGATGGCTGCTTATGTAGGGGCAAGTGTAGTGCGCAGTGTTCTGGATTTTTGTCTTTTTGTTCATTCGATATTCATTTTAATAAAACCAGAAAACATTCAATTGTCACTTCATTGTTTGGTCAACAAAAACAAATTGCTTGAACTTCAATGCTACTTTTTTATTTTTAGGAAAATAAACAATGCCAGAGTAATAAGCATAAAGGACAAAATGAATTGAACGATTTTGGAGTATCTTCTTAAAATAGTGTTCTCACAGATATATAATGCATTTGTTTTCTCTAAGTATATTACGAGCAGACAAAAATTTGAAACTATACAGTTTACAACCAAGCAAAAGCTATCTTCAATGCGATCTACCTGCTTAGCAAGAATTTCCCTCCTTTTCTTTTGCTTCTCACGCATTTTCTTTAGACGTTCTTCCATGGCTTACAAGCTTGTGAACTGCAGCTGGCCTTACCACTCTATGTAAAAATAGTTAAGATTCACTCAACATTTTGGTTTATGCAGGATGAAAGGTTGTAATGTTGTTAAACAAAAAGTTGGAGACCTAGAGACTGTCATAGCATAGATCAGGGGTCACCAACCTTTGTGAAACTGAGAGCTACTTTTTGTGTACCAATTAACACTAAGGGCTACTAGTTTGATACATGCTTCTGAAATAAAAAATTTGCTCAATTTACGTTTAATTATAAATATGTTATTATTAATAATGTTTACCTATGTGATGATTAGAGATAGATGGATATATCGGGCCGATATTTGGGTTTTACTGATATATCGGTATCGGCCAAAATGACCGATATTATCAGCCTTGTTAGGTGTTGACAAAACGCTGTCATATTCATTCCTCACACATTCAGACAACTTGCGCAAGAAAGCACAACGAAACAAGTCAAGACAGTTTCTTGTAGCAATGCTAACAGGTTTGTTTTCTTAAAAAAAGCAGACAAGATGAACCATGGAGCACATGTCGGCCGTTGCAGCCGAAACAAAAGCATCATCATTAACCAGATTAATTAAAAATCATAGCATATTATTGTGCTGCAATTTGAAAAATTTTAGCTCATACATTCTGATTTTTGATCAAAAAAAGATGAGGCATAGAATGCATTGTATTTTTGATAATGAAGCAGAAAACAAGATTTAAAAATTTTTGAAATATTGGTTATTGGTATTGGCTATCAGTCCATAATTGGCTGATATATCGGCATCGGCCCCAAAAAAGCCATATCAGTCGATCTCTAGTGACGATATTCATCATCTTAACGCTATTTTCAAAACAGACTTGCGAGCAACCAACGTGGTCCTCATGAGCGACCTGATGCCCGCAGGCACCATGTTGGTGACCCTTGGGCATAGACCATGGGTGGGGAACCTGTGGCCCACATAAGAATTTTATTTACCCAAGTTGGAACACAACATCGTATCAAAATTAAACCCCATGACAAGCAGATGGTTAGTCAAGAGAAATCTCTCTTGCTCCTTGACATAGAAGATAAAGGTAGAGTTTGAAAATTAATTAATATTCGCAGCTCTACAGCTCACCAGCAATATTCCACAATTCATGCTGCCTATGATAGGAAACAGGTTCGCCATCCCTGGCACAGACACAAAGTCTGACTATATCAGAGCTGGTCATCCGCACTGGGCAATGACACAGACACAGCAGTATACTATTTCATTGCTAGTAGTGATTTATTCTGTTTACATACCTATTAGTCAGCAAAAATTGGGTACTGTTTAGAACGGTCTATCCAAATGAAAAAGTTCAAATACAAACACAATTACCTTGTCAGAAGATGAATCTTATGTGATAAACTGGTACACAAAACAGCTCAAAATACTAAGCAGGTGCTGAAATTCAATCTAGTTATAAATGTAAATGCACTTAGTAGCATATCCAAGGCATGGAATATATAGGCACATGCTCTCTGTGCCATTTGAAAGGGACATCACACAGAGATGTATTGGAATCAAGAATCCAATTTCTGACCAAAATGGGAATTGTGGGAAATTAAAAACATTTAGCCGGAATTATTTCAACGGTTTGTTTCATAAGTATCCTTTTCTTCCAAATGCACTTAAATACTTAAACCTTAAGTAGTAATTGGTTTTAATCTGTAAATTTCCATATGCAAGACTTGGAGAGCAAGGCATTTGGTATGAAGTACAGTACTCTGATTTTTGTGCTTAAATCTTCTTTTATATTGCTATATTACAAAAAAGAGAAAGTTCCACTAGACTTGCTCTGCACTCCCTTTGGAGTAAGACAAGTGATCTTCAGCTTCATATCTCCGATTACTGTGAACCAAGGGCCATGCAGTTGCTTCATTACAGAATGCTGCATTAGTGGCAATTCAAATCAGCAACTCTGTGGCAGAAAATCTAATGTTCATAGATCCATCAGAAACCAAAATGTTGCCTTACTCAGCAATGGAGAAGACAGCACTTTCAGGGCTGGAGTGTAATAAAAGACCTTTTGAACACAATCAGACACACAGGAGGTGTGCAGTGGAAGAGAAAACACCATCACTGAGACCAAAGTCTTCTCAGCTGTCAGCTACCAAAACATTGTAGGCTGGGTGAATTTTCAGCTTGTGATGAAATTTAACCTAAAATACTTAACTCTTCAAGTCCTGATAAGCCAAAGTTTTGGCTGGCACATAAATGGCCATAACTCATCAGCCAATAGAGGTAGAGATCTATTCAAATCCCCTAAAGATGTGGAAAATCTTATAGTGTCAATTAAAAAATTGGGAAGTTTTGGGTTTTAACTTTTTTGGGGGTGACAAAGCAACTGGGCAGGTCAAGGGTTTATTGGATAACATCATCATGGCCTGACAAAAAATTTAAGGAGCAATTTCTTTTCTGTTCTTAAAAAAAAACTAGGTGAAAATCACATCTTTAGAGCCCTTGATTGGCCTTCTGATGTTAGTCGTTGGCAAGTTATGGCCAAAAAAACAGAAATTAATTCCCTAATAAATTCCTAGTGGATTAGCTAATGAAGTTGTGTTTTTTTGGCCATAACTGGCTAACCACAAACACTAGGAGGCTAATTAACAATGCAAGCAAGTGGAAATGGGCACCACAGATCACTTGTGACACTTGGAAAGGATACATAAACCAAATATAAATGAAACTGAACTGAACAAGTCAAAATTGACTTCTAGTTTTATGACTTTTGTTTAACAGATATAATGTTTGATGATTGCATCAAAGCAAAAACATTATTTGCAGAAATACAGTGTCATGTTCTATGTGCATTGGAATCCATTTTTATAAAGAAAGGCATTTAAATTATTGTTTATTATGTTCAGGCACTGTCAAAGTTTACTTACAATTACATTCGAATATTAGTATTCAAAAACACGGTACAGTATGTAATTGCATGTATGTCACAGACAATCAAACAGGGTGCATCAGTTGGTTTAAACACTTGAAATATCATGGCTATTAGCCAAAACATTAAATCTGGTTCAATAACACATAAATATGAATATATCTATAAGATTAATTTTTTAATTACACAGTAACAAGATTTTCACAAGAATGTTGTCATTACAAAATAAATTTGCAAAATGGTCAACAGTGTTGAATAGAACTTGTGGTTAAAAGAACAAGAAAAAGGTTTCTAAACCAGGGCTGTGGAGTGGAGCTCTTGTAAAAATGAAACGGCTCTAGCTCCGAAGCTCTTTGTTTTCATAAGTATGGCTATGCAGCTCTGTTTTTTCACAACATGGCTCCAGAGCTGTGTTTTTTTATAACACGGCTCCAGAGCTGTGTTTTTTTATAACATGGCTCCGGCTGTACTTTGTTAATACACTTTAACAATTTCGCCGTTTCAAGTTGAACGTTTGGCCTTTCAGATTGGCTCCACAAGTACTTTCATTTAGTGGAGCTTCACAAAGAAAACCTTCGCTTTTCTTGAAATGGTTAAAAACACTAGATTTTTTGCCCTTCCACTCATAGCAATCAGCGATTAATGATAAGACGAAGAAAATATCAAATCAAACATGACAACCTATAAAAAATGGTAAACACGAAACATTATGTTGCTGAAGTTCACAATTGGGTCATTCCATGTCAAATCACCCAAAAAAAACAATTCACTTCTAAACCCTACCCTTTCAGAATTTAATGAAATTTGGCACACATGCTGGTTTCAGTGACGAAATCTCAAATCTAACATTTTTTGTTGATCGGATGATCTGTTTCTGAGATATGGGGGATTAATTTTTTGAAAAATTCGAGAAAATATTAAGGCCAGGGGGCGCCCAATTTCAAAACACCATAATCTTTTGAACTAGTGGTCCAATCTGGAAAAGTAAGGTATCTTTGAAAAGGGGAAAAATCCAGGAATTCTAATCTGACATCATTTTTGTGATTTGGGTAAATTTGGGGGTGATGACCTTTTGACCTATATTTAATATTTTGACCTTGATGCCCTATGAAGTCCTCCTCCTCTATTTTACGGAGCTCCACCTTTTACAGGCAACCATATATATTAGTAGAATTTTTAGCAAATTAGCTACAATTGCACAAAATCAAAAAGTCTCAATCACTGATCACACTTACAATTACACAAAATTCGTACTTTAATTACATTCAGCTCAATCATTAAAAAACACTAGACACCTGTGAAACACCAATAGAACACTAGATGAAATACGAAAACAATAGATCGAGTGGAAAAACATCAGCCAGGAGTGGTACCAGTGGCCTGAAAATGGAAGCAGACACTTATCGCTGCTAGTGCTCTTGGTCACTCTGAATGCTGAACATTTGAACCAGTACGATGTGCGTGTTGCACAAAAGGGACGTCTTATTTGCACTGAACATGAACCAAACTCGAAAAAAATTACACAGATCAATGACATTATAACACATAATATCATTGCATAGATTAAATACAGCAATCTTCAAACTGAACGAAAAGCCACGAAAAAAGTTTTAAAAAATTATAAAATCCAATTCCAAGTCCAAATCCGGTTAGTCAGAAATTATGAAATCCAAAATCCAATCAAAATCCATCAAAAAACTGCAAATCCGCAAGATTTATATCCAAATCCATGTTCATCTCTGGTGTGCACCAGAGGTGGGACCGGATCCGGGTTACCGGAGTCAAAAATTTGGGAAAAAACGGACCAGGATCAGGGTCACATTTCCATTTGGGCAGTAGGAGGAGTCTGTGCGGTCTTTCTTAGGTAAAAACATAGGTAAATTACGGTTTGATCGATGATTGTAGCCGCAGTCTCAACAGGAGTCGGATTCTCAAATTTGAAAAATAGCTGGACCCGGATCAGGACCGGGATTCAAAAATTTTGGAACAAGAGCGTATTCGGAATCTGAAAAAGTGACTCCAGCAACCTCTGGTGTGTACCAGTGTAGTAGGAGACCCACAGAGTAATATAATTTGTGGTATGTGCTAGCTACCAGAGGTGATCACGGCGCCGGAATGCCGGAGTCGACTCCGGTAGGAGTCTACGATTTTTGACGAAGCCGCAATACGATCCGGAATCGGATTTTTGAATGAAAATTGGATCCCGCGGTTAAGCGAAATTTCTGACTTGCGAAATTTCTGACTTGCGAAAATTCTGACTTCACACCATGTGAACCTGCATAGAGTAACATTCTACATATCAAATAGGCTGAAAAAAAACTGATGATTAGTGCTTAGGGTTTGGGGTTCAGGTAAGTGTTTCGGGTATGGGTTTGAAAATGAAAAATAATTGAGGTCTAAGACTAAGTCCAATATTTTTCAGTGATTATAGTTATTCTCAAACCGTAAGCTTGGTGTGGGTATCTGACATCTAACCAAAAAGATTCAATTTGCACAACACACATCAAAAAAGTAATTGCCAAACGTTATTCCTCTATTCTGGGATGCAAAAAAACTGACAAACAATATTAGGTCAGAAATTTCGCAGAGGTCAGAAATTTCGCTTGACACCGGAGCTGGAGCAGGAGTGAGAATTTCAGTTTTTACATGAGTCTGATAATTAATTTTACCAAATTTAAATTTTCTCTGAACGGCTAATTGTTAGATTAATATATTCGCTCTGTTCTTTTGGGTAAATTGATCAGTCATTAGTTCAGGCTGTTGAGACTGAGGAGGGTGGCAGACTGGTGGTCTGTGTTCTGATCTGATTAGTGCACAGCTTATGCTCAACTGCTGTATCACAGGACTTCAGTTGCTGGAAGTTTAACCTCTTTGCTAGGTTGTTTTATGAGCAGTATTCACAATTTGTTAGTTTCAGTGAAATGTAGAAGATAACAATGCTTGCAATATGTATTTTATATTATGCAGCAGCAACAACAGCAGTGTTGTTTCAGTTAAGCTAGGAGAAAGGCAGTTCAGGCTATTCCTAAACATGCCATTATCATCTTGCAAGTTCAAATACAATAAAAGAAATAGTAGTTGTCTTGTTCTTGTTTCATTGTGCCTGTACCTAAATCACAAAGAGTTAAATAAAAAAGTTATACATGACTTAGTTCAGGTCAGAGCTGAAAGAGTCAAAAGAGATTTGGTTCAAATGAGAACAACTTATGATTCTATTTATTTGTTTCAAGTTTGGTAGCATGGTGGATATTTTTGCCTCATGATATTTTTTCCTGAGATGTACGATACACTTATACAAAATGAGTTAGGATTTAAACTTAGGGAAAACCAGCAGTTAACCAAAACAGACAAGAAACCACTACCTGCTTGCCAGCAATAAAAGCATGACAATACTCATCATATTGGCTAAAGGCAAAATAGTTCAAGCAGTTATTTTACCTCATGTGGCAAAATAGAATCTGCTTTCAAGCTTTCGGTGTGTAAACAGGAGTCAGAGTGTAAACTTCCAATGAGCTCCGGAGCAGGAGCAGAAGCTGGAGTCACTTTCTTAGGAACCGGAGCAGGAGTCAAAAAAAGTGACACCGATCACCTCTGCTAGCTACTCTGCGATGCTGCTCAGTGCAGTTGTTGTTGGTTTGTAGCGCAACACGGTGGTCTGCAAAAAAAAGCTCAGTCAGCAATCAAATGAATAGGACCATTTGTCACATAAATTGGTTCAAGATGAGAAAGCACAATCATATTCATACATTAGGCACACTGCATTATAAGGAGCACTTTCGATTTTTGAGAAAATTAAAAGATTTTAAGTCCGCCTTATGGTCCGAACAATTAACATCAAATGCAATGAAAAGCTCAGTTATACTGGGTAAGATATAAAATCAGAGAAATTACCAGGTGTAGTATAGGCCTACAGCAAAAACCAATCCTTAAGGCGGCTTCACACAGAATCCGGTTACAGCTTACGAATTGGCTTATGGCCAACGTCAGTCTTCCCACATGCAGCAACACCACCATCGCCGACCAGTGTTTTTAGGCCGCTTTTGGGTGTCAAAACGACACCCTAAAATTTTGCAATGACACCCTAAAGCCTGAAAGCCAAGGTATGGTTTTGCCTTATTTTGAAATAAAACGATTTGAGGAAAGCATGTTTTTCTGGGTTCCCTTTCAAAACATACCTGTTCATAACAGACCACTCACAACAGAACACTCAAAACAGACCACGTTCGTTACAGACCTGTTCATAACAGACCCGTTCATAACAGACCACGTTCATAACAGACCACGTTCATAACAGACCCGTTCATAACAGACCTGTTCATAACAGACCGCCTTCATAACAGACCATGTTCATAACAGACCCGTTCATAACAGACCAGTTCATAACAGACCACATTCACAACAGACCACGTTCATAACAGACCACATTTGAAAACAGACCACGTTCATAACAGACCAGTTCATAACAGACCATGTTCATAACAGAACAGTTC
>JGI24158J21664_10002209_pt1 | contig 23323 bp, 19 predicted proteins | sample Ectturendosymbi3_FD_21664 | JGI IMG/M metagenome (IMG submission 21664) | reverse complement strand
GTGCGCCATGTTTGAAATGAAACGGAGGATGTGTTGCTATGTGCGCCATGTTTGAAATGAAATGGAGGATGTGTTGCTATGTGCGCCATGTTTGAAAAAAAATCTCAGAAGTCGATGATACGGGAAAAAATATTAAAACCTGGAAAGTGCTAACTCTAGAGCGCCCCTGTACCTCAGTCCTTTTTGATAACTTGCTTGTTTGCTTAATTGATACGTAAATCTAGTTGGTACGTTTGCAGTGTTTGACAAGTGCCTTTACGCAGCACATCTGTATTTTGCTCACATTTACCTTGCTATTACTTTTTTCACGTTGTTAGTGGAAGGGCATTTCTCTTTGTCGTCATGACAGCTGGTGGTGGTTTCCAGGTTGCTAGGCCTGTAGTTTCACTGCCTGATCGTTTACATCTACGTTTTTCCCGGTAAGGGAAGCAGTCTCCTTTCAAAAATGTTTGTAAATCTGCACCCGACTGCTTTCACAGAAATTCCCCCTCATCTGCTTTTCTGACGAATTGCAAAGCAGCAGTTTTTCTCAGTTCTTGTTTCTACAAAATCAGCGCAAAGTTCGAAGTAATTTCACAACAAAAGTTACGTTCCGGGGCCATCGTCGGTTTCTCCTCGAATGAAAGAATGAAATCCTTGTTTTTTAAACGAATGACGATGACCAAGGGACAATTTATTTATGTGTGTACTTTATTTTTACCGAATATTAACGACTGCTCTAATTTTGCAAAAGTAAGCACTATAAACTAACGGCAACTTTGCTGTTCCGATTTGTTATATTTCTTTGCGTTGAGAGTTCGTTTCAATTTGACGAATCACGACACAAATAGTGGGTAAGCGGAATACTTGAACATTGTAATGTTGTTGAACAGTTCGCCCGCGGTACTTCACGTGCCCATTATCCTCCCATCAGCAGAGGAGCCAGAACTGTGCAGGGAATTGTAGGAGTTTTGACTGTTGGCAAAATCGTTGTACCGCATTCTAGGGATCGACTCTGAATATCAGGAAAGATCCACGGTGCGAAGTCGATAATGCACGATACATTCCAAAAACACTTGTGATTCTGCCGCTGCTTTACGTTGACTCCGTTGTAAACGTTTGTTATTGTGTCCATATGTATGTTTCGTTGAAGACACAGCTGTTGTTTTAAGAGCGATGATCACCACCGTCTGTAAGGTTTGTGCTGCATATTTTAATGTTCCTCTTTCTTGGCGTACTCTTTTAATCATGGCTGGTACATCAGACGTTCTATTATGCTGTGCTTCGCGAAGAGTGATTACTGGTGCTGCAGATAAGATAATCGCATACACACTCATTTTACAGTAAAAGAAAGTGTTTTTTTTACTGACTGCGGCAAATTCTTTATCTTTTCTTCAGGTTAAGTTGTCTAGTGAGTTAATTCTTTCGAGTGCTGTTATTATTACGTCACAAAGTCACCGTCATGAACAGTCACGAGATGTTCGGTTCCGATGATGACAGCAGCAGCGGTGGTGACGAAGAGGCGGCACCTGAAGTTAAGGAGGAAGCTGTTAGCGGAAGTTCGTCTGAGAACGAAGAACAAGACGAGGAGGAGCAAGAGGAAAAAGAAGACGATGACGAAGAGGAGGAGGAGGAGGGAGCATCCGCTCAGAGCAGTGAGAACGAATCAGTTGCGAGTGATGCAGACGCTGCCGAAGCAGAGGGAGATGAAGGTGGCGGGGCTCAAGACTCAGATGATGATGAGGAGGAGGAGGAGGAAGAAGCTAATGATGATGAGGATGGTGGTGACGGTGATGATGCCGAAGTCGCTGATTCGGATGCCGAGCAAGAGAGAGCGTCAAGCGATGAGGAAGTGTCAGCCCACTCAGAAGAAGAGCAAGAGGCTGAATCAGAGAAAGATGCTGAAGTGCAAAGTGATGACGACAATGCTGACGCGCATAGTGACGTCGATGCCGAGGCGCATAGTGATGGGGAGACGGCGGAAAGCGATGCTGGTGAGATTTACTTTTGTTACAGCTGTGAGTTCGCAGCGCATAGCGCGGTGTGGACTCGGATTTCGTAGTTAACGTCGCGGCACATTCCTTGCTTTACTTGCCTATTACAATAAAAGCTGAACGCTTATTGTGGTTCTTGCATTGTTTGCAGAAAATTTATTGGTTATTATTTTAACATTTGCCTGTGTGGCCTTGTGTGCTACGCGTTTCAAAGAAGGGAAATATGCGCCGCTGACGTAGGCAAGGATTTGCTTTTGGGAATGGCTCACTGGTTGTTTTCCATCGTCCAACGAGTTGTGCATGTTTTTCTTTTTGTTATAAAATACAGAAGAGCAGTCAGGTGACGGAAGCGTTGCTGCCGAGAACAATGAAAGCGAAGCGGAGCGTGACGAGGAGAAATCGTCAGACGAGGACGCCGCCGGTAAGTCGTGAACCCATGGTGAAGAGCTGAAAAGGTTCTTCGGCATTCACCCACCGGCGCTGAGTGAGAGTGTGCGTGGCACGCCCGAAATTTTTGTCAGTTTTACTGCACGCCTGCTTTTTCTTGACGTCCATTTCCCTCGCTCAGCTATTCTTGGCTTTTTCATGCAAGTTTCCAGACACTTTGTTTCAGGAAAATGCTTCCCGCCGTGTAGTTTTAAAGAGAAAAGTGTAACCGTTCCGTTAGCATTAATATTCCCTCCATTCACGTCGATTATGATGTCGTTTTTGTGACGTCACGGGTTTCACCCGCGTGGAAAAGTTCAAAACGTCGGCGTCTATACCTGCGCCTACAGTATCCCGAGTTGCCGAACGTTTGGGTTTGATTGTATTGGGCGCTTTTAGCAAATGTGCTTTGGGAAAAGCGCCAGCGATTGGATGTACTCTCGTCGTTTTTAAATGTGCCAGACATGAGAACAGGTGAAGGATGGCGGCGTGTACTGCAGCTTCGGGCAAATAAAAAACGTTGCTGTTTGTAAAATTCCACATAGGAACAACGCATAAAAAGAATTGTGCAATTAAGCCATGCTGCGTTACTGTGATTGTTTCGTTGGTTATAAGGCTCCAATGGTCTAACTGCGGCCCCCTAAGCTTTTTAATCCGGTGTGCTTGACTTAACCAAATTGTATCAATAAAACCATTTTATTTTTTAACGTTACTTTACGCAGACAATCGACAGACTTCTGCAGATCCAACCCGTTGTCAAATGTTTTAATCTGATACAGCCGGGAGTGAAAAACGCCGCCGTCATGAACCATCTCTGTTCTAAAAACGTCGCTCTTTAGTGAACTGCCTGTTTGTTTTTTTCTTTCTCAGAAGCGACTGACGGCAAAGAAGACAATTTGTTCGGCGACGCAGACGACATCTCGTCAAGCGAGGACGAGAAGCAAGCCTCAGGTACAAAATGTGACCTGCCCACAGTCGCTCGCGTGTTGCGTGGATGCGCACAGATATTGCTGCTCAAACACACGCTTTTTTAGACACAGAACAGCACGAAAGGCAGAGAATGATCTCGGACGATGAGGAGGATATTTTGCAGCAGGACGAGCAGAGAGAGGAACAGATGGTAACAATTTCGGTTGATATTTCTGGATAATAATCTGTGGTTTAAGTAGATTTTCTCCAAGATGGAATGAAACCCACAGGCTTCCTTTCGTTCACTCAGTCAGGCCAAAATGTTAATGAATTTTTCGGACGAATCCGTCTCCAACGAGACTTTCTCCTCGGCAGGAAACCCGGATCGATGTGGAGATCCCGAAGATCAACACTGACCTCGGATCCGCCGTCCACTTCGTCCGCTTCCCTAACTTCATCAGCGTCGAGTCGCGTCCCTTCGATCCGCTCGTTTATGAGGATGAGATCGAGGAAGATGAACTCCTGGATGAGGAGGGGAGGTCAAGACTCAAACTGAAAGTGAGTGCCGGATGTGCTGTGGCGTTTTGATGCTTGCCTCTGTTCCAATATGCAGGCGTACTTGAGGCGGTGATCTTTTTTCTTTCATTGCGTCGTTATGGAACAAACAATTTCCAACATCAGTGCGTTCGATGGCAACTGTTGATCGTACAGCCTCTTGTACCTGACCTTAACTCTGTTTTCACTTAAACACGTGGAGTCCGTGTTTCTCTGTTGTTTGCTGGGGCTGTGGCCAGCTGCGGGATGTTGCAGTTGCAAATGTGATATCAACAGATACCAAACATGAATCCGGAAATATGACGCGGGATGCAAATGACGGATATTCGTCGCTCTATTCTTGTTTTGATAACGTTAGTTTAACTGATGTTTGTTTACTCTGAACGGTTATTTGTTTTTCTAAAGTAAGTAAACAAGTAAAGTGGTCACGTAACCCCAAGTCTTTCACTCGCAGTCGATGGCCCGGCTGGTGGTACAGTCGATGGCCAAGGCCTCGTAGAGGGAGTTCGATCTCAGGGGCTCAGGAATGGAATCGGAGTTTATATCAATGCTTCATAGCAGTTATAAACCTTTTGCGTTATCGTTCGATTTGCTCTGCGTTTAAATGTACTGGATTGTTTAGCTTTCTTCAAACGGTGCCTCCTACCAGTCGGGTTGCGACGAATACATTCGCTTCACAAGTTCAATAAAACCTTTTTTCAAAACAGGGCAATGAATAATCTTGAGTGCTGGACAAGGACATTTGCAGGAACTTTAACCAATGGCGTTAATGTTGTCGAAGTCGCTGTTGCATTCACAATGTCTGGGATCCTCATATTGTTTCATACGCTATATACCGTGTTTACGGAGCTCCTTATCAGCAAACAGCAAGATGGTGGCAGTTTCCATTCATTCTTCGGTTGTTAAGAGCAGCGCAAACCGTTTTTAATAATTGCTAATCATAAAAAACATCTCGAAACCTAACAACTGCTCTATAACCCGGTAGCTTGCCAGGCAATCTGCCATTTCTTCCATTCGGCGACAGGCTAAGTTACGATGAGTTGTTTGTCGCTCAGGTTGAGAACACGATACGTTGGAGGAAGTACATCGACGAGAATGGCATCGAACTTACGGAATCGAACACTCGCATGGTCAAGTGGTCGGATGGAAGCATGTCGCTCTATCTCGGGTCGGAAATATTCGATGTTCACCAGATGTCCGTGCAGGTGCTGGCCGTTGTTTTGATTGATAGCACCGATTGCTTGCTCTGTTATTTTCCGTTTAATTATGTTTACGATTGTGCTTAAAATATCATAAATGCCGACTTAACGTTGCTTAATGCGATAAAAATACGTATAAATGACCGTGCCTTTATAAGTTGACTGCAATACTGGTGGTTGTTCCTTGAAACAAGTAGTTTGAATGTCTGCCACTCTGTGTTTATCTGCAGCACCGTTCCGATGCGATAATATCGTACTCATTAAGTCAAACAGGAGCCATGTCGATGTTGTGTTTCTACGTTTTTAAACAACTTTTTGGTCCGAATACGAGACATATTGGACGAATGTCACGAAATATTGCAATGTTTGTTTGTTGTCGGTTTCTGCATTGATATCATGATCTATATTTAAAGATACAGATCAGTATACAAAAACGAAAGTAAGATTAAACCAGTATATAAAGTGTAAATGAAAATAAAGGAAAACATTAACCAGATTGCACAGTTTCTGAACCCTACCCTGTGATACTATAGTTCTCAGCAAAAGTAACGTTTATGACTCCGAGAAAAATTTTACTGAACTTAGGTCACCAAGAAGTTTAGCCTCATGCCATCGTTTCGTCATCACCGTGGGTCCTTGTCTCTGTTGTTGGTTGGTGACGCAGTCGTCGGTTTGTACATTGTAAAGTCAATGTCTGGCATTACAGGGAGACCACAACCACTTGTTCATCAGACAAGGTACAGGTCTGCAGGGCCAGGCCGTGTTTAAGACCAAGTTGACCTTCCGACCCCACAGCACGAAATCAGCCACGCACAAGAAGATGATCAACCGGCTGGCGATGCGCCATAACCAGAGCCAGCAAAAGGTATTTTGCTTGTTTGTGAAGTATGACATAGTGGTGCAGAAACAATGTTAGGGTTATCTAAATCGTCTTTTTGTGTTGAGATCATCTTACTGACTAGAATACCGTATGGTTATTTCAGATGTTCTGGGAACAAAGTAAACGCTATTCTATGTAGCTTGTTCTCTGTGGCATAGTTTGATGTTTGTTTATAGTTGCTCCCAAATAAACTGATACTAATTCTCTCTTTTCAATATCATGCAACCATTCGGCATCCTTTCGTGATTTTTTGAAATGTCCCAATTACCTCCATTGCCCACTTCAAACCGGTTCTATCCGGTCAGAAGTGTGCTCATCGCTTGCAGATTATTTGCTTTCGCGAAAAACGTTTTGCAGTATTTCTCACATGCTTCAAACTAGAAACATCTGAAATAAACGCAACAAGTCTGTAGATTCAAACTACAGATATTCTTGCGTCAACTTATACAGATTAATATACTTTGGTTGTTGCCTAAAAACTCTCGAGAGCCTCGGATCGCTTGTCTGCTGAGATGAATGGGTTTTTATGAAGACATAAATTTTCATGGTGTTTTGCAACATGTTAAAGATGAGTCGCTCACATCAGACGAAGGTTTTAAACAAGAGCTCTAAAGTCTTGTTAAAAACTTTTTCCCTGTTTCTTTAGTCGAACATATTTTACCAGCGGACCTCCTGACTCCTGGCCACGTTATTAAAATATGTGGCCCTGTTTCGCAGGTCCGGGTTCTGCCCATCGCCGGCCAAGATCCCGAAACGAGAAAGATGGGTCTCATCAAGAAGGAGGAGGAGGAGCTGAAAGCGCACATCCGTCGCGAGGCGCAGCGCAACAGGCTGCGCGAGAAGTCGCACGCGCGAGGTCTCACGGCGAGCTACCTCAACGACCGATACGACGGCGGAACCACAAACGATGACGACGAGGAAAGCATCGCCGCCATCAAGAACCGCGCGAAACCGGGTCAGTTGCTTCGTGAACCTTGGTTTGATGCCGGTCTCGCTGGGAAAGCGTTTGTGGCGCTCGGAGTTGTGGGGGGAGCATAAGGGGGGTCTCGTTCACCGGTAGATTTTTTAACATTGCGTTTTTTTAATGTTTTGCAACGCATTGTGATTGACTTGATTTGTAAATCATTCAATATTTCATGAGCTTCGTCAGTGGATGCCAGAGTAGCGGAGATAAAAGGCGAATGATTATGTTGCGTTTCCAGTTCAACGCTTGCCGATTATTTTGCACTGATATCAACTTTGTGTTGTTCAACTCCTTACAGGCTTGCACGGTTATCGCCAGGAAACATTCCATAACATCTATTCGGAATCGGACACGGAATCGGAAGGAGAAAAACGTTTGATCAACGCCAAGCGATTCGGTTCCGATGAGGAGGACGACGGTGACGAAGGTACAGCGCGTGGTGCGAACGCATCGCAGCCAAGTCGCCTTTTTAATGCACTCGTCGTGTCCTCCCACATTTCTGCAGCTATCACTGAATCCTCGTGGAGTTACCTCCAGCGTCCCAGTGAAAAGCCTGCATATGTTGTTAATAAACAGCAGAAGCTTAGTGCCCTCAACGGACTCTTGTGCATATCTGTCCTCCCCACAGTGCTTCATCTTAAAGCGGCGACCTTTATATTTGAGTAAGGTTTCAGGATTGAAGATACGTTGTGTGACGTAAAATCGATTTCCTATAAATCGGAATTTGCCGATGGATTCAAACCCATCGCCTTTGTGGAGATAGTTCTTTTTCTTTGGTGCTTCAATAATTATTCTCGGCTTCGTGTGGATGGAGATGTTTTTCCGTTTGGTTGAGCATGCTGTGTTCAACAAGAGGGAAATGAGCACGCAATCACAACTCTGGTGTTTTTAATGCGAGTTTAAGTAGGTTCGGCTGACGACCGTTCTACAGTTTCTGGATAATTACCTCCTGTGCAGGCCGGTCATGCTGCTTCCTCACCGGAACATCTGTAGATGCGCGTCCACTAAAAAAATATTTGCACCGAAAAATTAATCGTTCATTTTTAGCATTCGATTTGCGTTCCGAGCAAAAATTTCTCAAGTGCAACGTCAAAAGAAAATCACCGTGCAACGGTTTCCTGCGTTTGAAGTCAGTAATGGGTCTTGCCGACTCGCAGTTGCCAGGGGATACGTCGGGGCACCAGGGGCTCTCGTTGACCCTCGCTAGGGTTTCAAGGTCCGGTGACAAACCGCTGTTCGCCTCCCGTGTAGAAACATTGTCCCGTCTACAGTGATCTAGTTGCTTATAAAGCAAATGCTACAAACTCTCATGTCATAACGAAGACGATAAAAGAAGAGAATAAATCAAGAAAATATATGGCTGAGTGCGGGAAACGTTTAAAACTGTTTATCTTTTAAAAAACAACTGAAAATATTTTAAGGAGTTGGGACGAAACGGAAGCGAGAAGACGAGAACGAGCCTCGAAAGAAGAAGTACATCCTCAGCGATGACGAAGATGAGGAGAGCGCAGTGGAGGAGGCCGGAAGTGGGGGGGAGGTTAAGGAAGAAAAAGATGTGGACGCCGAGGAATCGAATGAAGACGACGACGACGAGTGACGGAAGCAAAGTTGCACGTCATCGTGAACAGGTCATAGCTGAAATGCGAGCTTGGCTGAAGCCGCTTCGAAATGATTCAATGGCGGATGCGACGGTGCGAAGAGACGTCGAGCGGACCCCCTGATACGTTCTACCGTGTCTGAACTGATGGAGAGTTTGGCCTCAGAACCTGTGCCGGCCGATATTCAACGTGACGGATTTAGATTTGTTTTCTTTTTTGTATTTGGCCTGAATATTTATATTTGCCGAAAACTGCCGGTTCCGTCGGAAGTTCTCGAATTTTGCGACAGAAAAATAAACGATCAATATTATCCACATCAGCATAGGCGTAGCCAAGGGGGACCCAGGGGCCATGCCCCCCAAAAAAATATTTAGCGTATCTGGTTATTTTGTACTTTGAGAAGCGGTGTGCCAAACGAAAATACTGTTGCTTGCCTAAAGCCAAACATTTGCTCCCCCAGATTTTGGACTGGCTACGCTGCTGCACACCCGTCTCGATTTTGCGAAAGTTGATGCAAATAAATAAGCTGCTGTGTTCAACACCTCCGCAGATAACATGCGGGCAGGTTTGCCAAACGCTCATTGACGACCCTTCTTCGCGAATGCGAATTTCTTCTAGAAAGTGGAACTTTCGTTGTGTTGAGGATATAATCGATCGTGCTTGCTGTGCTTTCCTGATGTGCGCGATGAAACCAAGTGACAGGCGCGCAGGTCAGCAGTTACGATGCACAACTTACGAAGCAAACCTGCTCGGTAATTATTTTGTAAATCCACCACAGTTTTTCCTCTTCCGCACAACTTTAGGCTCCTCAAGTTTAAAATGAACAAGGCGTTGTGTCTCACCAGGAAAGCAGATGTTGTTTTAAGAAGTCCAATAACAAAAATGCAGCCAAACCAACCCACATGAGTAGCTTTGGTGTTGTGCTAAGTAAGTTCGGAAACAGCATAGTGCAACATAAACTGTCAGCTTCGAACTTGCCGCAGGCTTTTGAGCATTCAGCAGCATGTTAGTTGCATGCAACTCACATTGGACAGTGAAGACGACAGTGCTTTCAGTGTCAGCTGGCCACTGGCCAGGCACTAGACCAGTGGTTCTCAAACTTTCATGAGCCGTGGCCCCCTTCTAAGTTTAATTGGCGAATACTTAATATATCGTGGCACTTGGACTATGCAATATCACGGCAAAGCTACCTAGTGAAGGCCTCTGCTCGTGGCCGCCAAGGGAGTCGAGCGCATCACATTACATTTCGTTGGAAAAGATCTCACAGAACAAAAATCCGTTTGTTTATTCAACATCGCGCAATACCAGTGGTCTCGTTCCGTCAAGGCCCACAAATTTTCTAATAAGTAAGTTTCACATTCTTATTACGAACAAAATAGCCACGATTATCGTGTGAATGAGGGTCAGTTTGGCATTTTTGTTCGCTATTTTGTGCATTTTATTTGTGGCTATATTGTTCGCAAGAAGGATCTACAGCAACTACGTGCACTGTTTACCAAAGTTTCACGTTGTTTTCAAATGTTGGGCGGTTGGCACTGCGATTCCGTGGTGTACGATGTTTTCGTGATTTTTCTGACAAAGGAAAAGCAATTTGGGGACCTCATGCACTTGCGTAAATGAAGGATCGAAATAAAGGCAATACTTTTAAAAACATGGCGCTTGTACTTAAAGTAACGCTGATGTTTGGTGCTGCATTGTTAACCAACTCATAATCTTTTTTGGTAATGCATTGTCCTTNTACACAATAATCCATTACTCAAATAACACAATTGCATACAACAAAATATAACACCGCGCTGGTCCTCAACTTAAATGGACAGAAGATACCTCAGCATCTCCAACTGCATTTGTTCGTCTTGCATACAAACGGAGAAATAACCTATGCATACAAACGGAGAAATAACCTATACGTTTTTTTGTTTAAAGGTTAAGTAAACCGGGTCACAAGTGGATTTATAGGTAAGAATGGTAGGTAGCATACAAATCTTGCAACTGCCAGCAAAATGATTCAAAGAAGAAAATGCTCAATATTCTTAAATTGAAACCACTTAAATTTTGCTTGAGGGCCCCATATTTTATTGAAGATTATTGGGCACCCTTATCCATGACCAAAGAATAAAAAGCCTGCATATGCTGTGCTGTGATAGCGGCCCGTAAGATCTTGGTTTGGGGTCTCTCACATTTTGACTGGGGGCCCTTGCTCTCTGATCATAGGCTATTATGTTTTATCATTTTAGTGCCGCTTCTTATCTTCAGGTTGAAAATTCAAATGTGCCAAAACATCAATAGTCACTTACAACAATCTCATATAGCAAACCCAACTAGGTTTTCTAAAAAATAATATGCAATCATTATATTAAAAATACAACCATAAGCACAAGTTCATAAATCTGTGAAAGCGTGTGGACTAAAATGGGGCACCTCAATGCGCGTAAATTTCAAGATGGGGACCCCATTTTGCACACTAACATTACGTCTACTGCAGACCAACCTCTTGTATCAAGGCACCTCTGCCATACTGACCCTTAATTAGACGATGTCTTGTCCAAGCAGAATGGCATATCTACAGTATGTGATGCTTGCAGTACTGCCTCAAAATAGGACTTGAGGTTGCTCATTTGCTTGAAAATGTTGCATCGATATTTTTCAAAAACAAGACTGCACGGCAGACGTTTCCAAAAAATCCACTAATAAAGCAGTCCCACCGTCAACTGTCATATCATCAGGCCACCTCCACAGAAGTATCATTCTACTCGCCACAATGTTTGTCAGGAATTTTTGCGCGATGTTCGTGAATCCTCCGAGTGAAGTTGTTTGTGTGCAGTTTTGGTTATCCCGCGTGTCTAGTTTCCACTTCGTTTAGTTTTTGTTAAAATTTGTGTTTTCCTTGACCTTAACTCTGGTCAGAACACAACCTGATGGTGAAAGTTTCGCAGTTATCTTTGCCCTTTCGTTATGGTGGATCGCAGCATTTTTCCTTCACAATGCCTGAAAATTGATTCGCCAAACAAGTTGACTAGTTTGGAATTTGATACATGCGGTCGATGGCGTTACAGTCACAGATGGCTGAACACGGATATCATGTGACAATCACCATCGAGAAACAGTGCAAAGCTACGAAGGGTAAATACCACAACTGAGCTATATCGTTCCTTGAGGTGAATAAATGATACACAACTGTTCGACGTACAAGCGGCGGCAGCCTGCCTGCTGAAGTACTTTTCCAAGAACTGCCGAAACATCCACCGGCAAACAATATTTTTCTCCGAGTAGCAACTTATCTCGTCATGCTTGCATAATAAACACAGCGGCACGAACGCTGCAGCCAACAAACTTGTATGTAGAAAGAGCAAACTTGAATCCGATGTACAACGCAGCAGCAATATTATGCGGCAATTTCGCAGCCAGAAATTTTGAAGGGGAGACATTTGATGCTAAAAATGCTGGGTGCGGTTGTATAAATGTACGTTGGGTTTCGTAATTGCAACTACGGTAATTTGACATGCTGAAAAGCTTGCTGGACAACCTGCAGATACGCAAATAATAATTATCACCCTGTAGCGTTTGCGATTTATCCCAAACGTTGTTATGAAGCGATGGGCATGGCGTTGGGTTTCAAAGCGTAGCACGGCTCTTTCTTTGGTGATATGCAGCTCTGCTTAAAATCATGTTCCGGTATAATACTGTGTTTGTTAACTTTTTATACATTCCTACGTATTTCGATGCTTGTTTTGCTCTCGCTGCCCTGGTATCTGTTACAGCCCCGCAAATGGGCGGGGTATGCAGCCTCCCGTGGCGAGTTAGTTGCTGAGGTGCTGGCCACAGAAAAATGGTCACTTTTCTGGCACGAATAAGAAATGAGAATGCAGTCAACAAGGCGGTGTTGTCTTTCTTCTGGAAAGTAAACGTTAAAGCTGAAAGCTGGCCGGTACAACCTGCTTAGAACACCTGTTCACTGAACGTACATGCATCACAAATTTGATTTTCGGCATGGAAATTTAATTTTACATAATGTTATAAGCGCTTTGCAACGTCAGACATGAACTAAACACTCCACAGTACCAAGATCTACACGGCATGGTTCGGATTGCAAGGAAATGCAATAAACGCTCTATAAAGAAGTGGCTTCCAAACCTTCACGCCGAGCATGAGTTCTGGCCTGTATTATTCTCTGTTGCAATCTTTTCAAAAGATTTCATTCAGTCAAACTCTGCTCCTCCTTGGTTGAACACTGATAGGGAAAGAGTAGCTCGAATCTCATTTAATACAATATCGCCATCACATTTCAGTTTGGAAACCACCGCTCCAAACAGCAATAAACGCTAATATATTGAGAAACTCACACGCACCATTACGCACGAAACACAGCGTTCGAAAGGTTGTTGCTGAGAAGAATTTCACGTAGCCTAAGACAATAGACAGATGTTCGCAGAAACAAAATTAAGCGTTTGCAGATGTAGATTTGTAAAACGTGAAACAGATTTATCGAAAGTTCGATATGACATGCAATCGAATTAACAAACGCCTTGGACAAGCTTGACAACGGCATTAGTTTAGACGAAAACATTCGAAACCAGGACCCGACATCGAACCGGCCTCACAGCTTGCCGTTCGCTGACATGGTGATGGCCTCGTGGACCGATTCGACGAAGTAGTCGATGTTGCTACGGGTGAGTGAGCACATGCTGATGCGACCGGATGGAAGCAAGTAAATGTGCTTCTTTTGCTTCAAGAACACAACCTGGCTCTCTGAAAAAATTGTGATGGCCACAAAATATTTTTATCTTTTAACTTTACTGAGGTTTTTATTATTCACGAGAGGGTCGGTAAGAGCAGGCTGACGTCAAATCAAAAACGGTATTTTTAAACATATTTGTGCAGAAGCAGATATCGCTGAAGAACAAGTACAATGATGGTCGATAACGCGATTAACACTGCACAGGTTTTGATTAAGTTTTAACCAATCACCGGAAGTGATGTAGTACAATACGTTTTAACCAATCACCGGAAGTGATGTTGTACAATACGTTTTAACCAATCGCCGGAAGTGATGTTGCACGTCAAGCGACGATGTTCTAAATCAGTTAGGTTTAAAACAGCGGAGAGTAATTTTCATGCGATCAAAAATACGAGTAACTAGTCTCAAACTCAGGTAGGGTCCTGTGTGAACAGTCAAGCAAAATTGACCTTGCAAAATTTAGTCTGTCGATTTTGACAGACTAATAATAATTCTTTGAAGCTACGTCGAGGGTTGTGTCCAGAAAGAAATCGATTTCTTAAAAAGAGAAACGCAAATCCCGATGATTTAGGCGAAATCTTTTTGGACGTTTTGAAAACAACCTTTTTCGAAATTCCCGACATGATTTCGCTTTAATCATAGACTTTTCGATTTTTGTTTCTAATGTGCTGACATTTTACGTAATTCAGATAAAACTCGTAACAAATGAGATGCAAAGCGAACAATCGCAGCTGACTACATGAGACAGCCCATGGTCGCACTTGAGCTTTCAAAGTAAAAACAAATTTTTGATATGTATACATCAGCATTAGAATGCACAGTAAACTAGGGCGCTGCTACTGAAGTAATGCGTCTTTAGCTTTCATATAAAAAAAACTAAAAGTTTGAGCTCTTAAATTAAAAAAAAACAACTTTTCGATACTTATACAACAGCATCAGAATGCGCCGTAAACGAAAACGCTACTAAAGTTATGCGGATTTAATAGAACATTGGAAGAACAACTTCATGTCGGTACAATGACAATGATGCGGTTAGTTGGGTGTGTTTAAGGTTTAATGGTTGAACGAATTCCAGCACGCGCTGTTTTCAACGCTTTTTCTACGGCCTCTCGAACGAGATGCATTCTTGTTTCGCTTTTTTGAACTGTTGACCCAAATGTTCCCACGTCAGAAACGCACGACGAAGAGTCAACTCTACGTCAGCTGTCGTACACTGGAGTCAAGGTGGATACTCACATAGCACCGGGTTTTTTCACCCCAAACAACGTCCCACAGTAAACTCACACCTACCTGTCAGACCCGTGTAGCTGAACATCCCTATCTGACTGATGATGTGGTCCCAGTTTCCGGGCGTTCCCGCCGCCCTTAGCTTCGAATGAAGCAACTGCCTCATTTCCTGAATCCTCGACGCCATCGTACGGACGTTGTCCAACCTTCAAACAGTAGCAAGCGCACGTTTTTTGTGTTTGTATGTGCTGGATTGATGTGTGAATTTAAGCAACTTGATTCTGAATCTGATCAACTTGGTAAAAAACAGCAGTTCATTGCACGCCAGGTTATCGTACAAACTCAACTCAACAGGTAGCACAAGGGCATTTCATCACGCAAGGCCAGTCGCCTCTACTAAGCAGGGAAAAATATAAATTAAGGTCAAAAAATAAACGCACTACCAAGCTCTGATGCTTTACGTGGTGGGCTCGGCTCGGAAACGTAATGTCCACGACAATCAAGGCATGACCTTTGTGCGCGACCGCGCTACAGGCAGCCAGCAATTCAGATCAGATTTCAAATTCAAACACATGGCGCGTTGATCACGCAAATGGCAAGCCGTTAATTCCATTTAAGTCATCCGCCGTTCTGGAAGTTTCGCTGAAAGTATGCTCTTTATTTCAGTGTACAGACTACTACGCTCGCTTTCGAACACTAAACAACACTCGGAGAAAAGAAAAAATACAAACACACCACTCTTGTCGAAAAGCGGGGTTGCGCAGGGTGGTCGCCACGATTCTCGCCCCGTGACTGGGGGGGTTCGAGTACATGGTGCGGACGATCAGCTCCACCTGGCTGCGGCATCTCGAAAGAGCGTTGGCGTCCCTCAACACGAGAATCATATTCCCCGTTCGTTCATCTGCGAACGTCACACGCGACACATTTAGACCGAAAGCTTTGGTTTACTTCGCAAAAAAAACGAACGCTTCGAGAAAGTGGTTTCTTAATTAATATGAAGTGGTTCAGTTATTAAGGTTCCACCCGTTCCACGCTTGTCCTAAACTTACTGTATCACAGAAGTTCGAAAATTGGGCTCGTCGAGGACTATAGAACTCTTCCTTTTCTAATAGTAGGAGACAACAAATGTATGTTCAGACTCAAACTACCAACTACAAAATGCAAATCATTTACATACTGTATATTGACTTTCAGTTTCGATTAGAAGAGGCACTTGATGACACGGAACAGGAAGACTAACATTTACTGGAAAGGTTCTCATGGACAGCTTTTATTTTTCTTTAAAATTTTTGAGCTGCGGCACTGCTGTATGACAAGCACGATAATAGCTCACGAACTATACGCATTAGTTCAGGATAAAAACAAACAATAAAAAAGTTTAAAAAATGCACGAAGCAATGTGACGTGAAAATGAGAAAAGGTATTGTAAGTTGCATAAAGAAAAAAGAACTAAGGCATTGTAGCAAGTTCTACCGCTGGTAATTCGTTGCTTAAAACTCTGTAAAATGTAGTTAAAGTTTGAACGAAAAAAGAAATTAGCTGTAGGGAAAGATTTTGTTCGTTATCCACAAAACATCAAATCGTTTGCCTTGGTGCATGAAGATGAAGACTTTGTGTTTAGTGTATGTTCATAAAGAAATGAACGAATGTTCTGATAACGAAATGGAAGAATTTGATAACGATTGAGACTATCTAGCTAGCTTTCCCAAAGGCTTTGGGAAGAGCCAACTTGGGTACTTATTGAACAAACGTAAAGGTAATGACCTGAGTGAATTTTTCTTTTCCGAAGAGGTTTACACTCTGAGGATCTGTCTGATTCAGTTGATGGTTGCGAAAGATTCACGGCAAAAAACGATTTCGGATGCAGTGTCGAAAATCGTAGAAACTTTTTTTCTTTGTTAAGCATTACCAATTTTCTAACACAAGGGTCTCCAAACTACGGCCCACGGACCAAATCCGGCCCGCGAAACTATTTCATCTGGTCGCAAAGACATTTTGCCAATAATTAAAGAAATACAAATTTGTTGATTTTGCAGAATGCAACATATGTCCATTGTTCCGAAACAATCACATTACGGTAAGATGTCCGGTCCTCGAACTGTTGTATAATACTGTAGTTGATGTGACCCTCAGACAAAAGAGTTTGGAGACCCATGTTCTGACACACTGCATTTGCAGATCTAAAATTTATGGAGGTCTAACCACTTATAAAAATAAACAGAAGACTGGCAAGTTATTTAGAATGCAACGCTTCAGGTGAGTGAGGTTAAAGGAGAGCAGCAAAAATTGTGCGAACAGCTTTTCACACGTTACGATCATGTAGACATAAACAAAAGCCGGGCAATGTCGAAAGGTACAGCGCATATTTTGAAATAAACCCCCTTTCATGGAAATCTAAATCGACGAAACTTAAAAGAGAAGTGTTTAAACCGGGGCTTGGAAAGTGTACGTTGGGCGTCGGCAGGAATCAGAAAACATGTATACGTTGAAGACTGCTGGGACAACAATTTAGCTTTTGAGCTGGTGGCGCTTGTGTTTCGTTCTGATTGGCTGCTCACAGCATTGCCCCTCATGCTAATCCTGACCAAGCCTCAATTAATGGATCAGTTGCTGACAATGATATTCCAAATTATAAATATATTTTAAATTGTTTGCTTAAGAAAAGCAAGTCTTACCATCCAAACCAGGAAGATTGCAATGACTTTATCAGGGACCTTGGCGTGACCAACCCCAACGCAGAACAGTTGACATTGAGAATTAAACAGTCAAACTCGGTGGATGACTCAGTTCAAATCTGAGCAACAGCGCCAAGTGTTCTCCATTTCTATGCCATGCCGAAATGTTGCTGGGCTTTTGACTCAACAGGAATTCCTTGCACTGAAGTCACAGGCTTCTTTTCAATAACACCTCATCTAGAAGTCGTAAAGCCAGGTTTTTTTAAGGTTTAATCTTGGTGACCATCAAGACATTTTGATAGACCGCAACTACTTTGTCTGAATACCGAGAGGATCATAAAGAGAGCTGTTTGCGTATTTTGGTGGTGGTCGTAAAGCGGGGATCTAGTGTATTTTGAGAGACCGTTTGGGCTCCTCAAAGCACCATTAAAAATCATTGCTCAAGGCTGTGCTACTCCATAATGGAACGAATAACCTTTTTTCTCGCTTAATCTTTTCGCCTCAGAGAAAATTACGCATGTGCTAAGGCTTTACCAACTTTTTAAGTATGACCATTGCAAGTGGATGATCATAGGTGATTTGAAAATGATAGCATTTCTCGTGAGGCTGCAAATGAGGCATTAGCCAAATACTCTTGCTATTTTCAGCTTTATGACAGCAGAGACGTCAAGTCACGCTATCGTAAGGAAATATGACCAAGGTGTTTGAATATATAGTATTGTTGACACGAACAATGTAAAATGAAGTTAACGAAAAAAAAAGTTCTGCTGGCGTCACATGACAGAAAACCTGGTTTAATAGAACATTTCGTGAAAAGACTAGATAACACAGGTGCTGATTCAAAGTACTTCCTGCCCTTATTTCCTAAACTTTCCGGAGCTAAAGCGAAAGTCAATGTCTTTGTTGGGTCTCAAGAAAAAAATTATCGCGTCTGATGAAGCCTTCAAATTTTTCAGTGACGTCGAAAAGGAGATCTGGAGAAAAATTTTGCTGATATGGTTGGAGGGTGCTTGAGAAACCACATTGGTGGCACCTCTCCTGAGCTGGACCCAATTTCGCAAAAACTTATGATAACTGGTTGCACAATATCCTTGAAATATGTTCCTGACTCATCAAGATAATTTCATGAAAAATGTGGGCGCGTATTCGGAAGAACAAGTGGAACGCTAATATCAAGACGGTGCGGATTTTGAGCGTCCCTTCTAAGAACAACACAATGGAAATACGACGGGAAATAATTTGTGGGAGGTAATCGGTGCCAAGGACAATTCCGCGTTAAACTTTATCATTATACTGACGTTGAAAAGATGCTTGCTAAATAGAAATTAAACTTTTTTAAACGAATAGTTGCAGATTTTTGCCATACCAAAGAACCAGCAGCTGTTTACGTACGTACCATATGCACCCATCAACTTTAAGCAACTTATTTGCTGACAACAGCAAATGCAAAGTTTGAATACACGCATGCTGATTTTCAACAATCTCTGGGTGGGAGTAATTGAGAAAAGACAACTACAACCTGGAGCAAATCTGCGATAGTTTTTTTCCTAGACTTGTGGAACATGTTTAGTATAGTCTCTTCAGTTTATAAAAATAGTCATATCGAGAAACAACTGCAGGTGGACTGGGTAGTTACACACTTTGTGCGATACATCTCAAACGCTTAAAAACTCCAGGAGTACATCAGCTTTGTTAAGCACATGCATTGAGGATGGTGTTGCAATTATTCGATACCTGTTTGCATTGATTCAAACCCGACTTTAAATGCAGTAAATGCATGCGCACAAAAACTTCAGTACATATTTGCTTGGAATACAACGTAACAAAATATGTGCTATTGAAGGCGCTCAGAGATTAGTGCACTGATTAGTGCTTTAAATCGCGAAGTAGCGCCAAGTCCAGGTTACAGAGAGAGCAAAGATTACCTACTGAACAGAACTGCCACGCGCAAAATTTTATAAGACTCCGACGCTAAGCAACACATCACTGCAAATTTTAACCGATGTAGCTGATCGCTACAGCCTTAGGAGGATACCTTCATTTGCTTTGAATCACAATTTTACTATCTGTCCTTAACTTTGTGTGGGCAACTTGAACATCGCAAAGTGACTGTCAGGTTAAAGTTTGTCGTTCGAAACACCAGGATGTTCGATTGTTTTTTTCCAATTTTTGAAAGAGTTTACGTAAAGCATTTCTGTACAGCAAGTGCATCTACTGTATGAGCTCAGAACTATCAGTGGCGCCATAGCATTTTTATCCGTTGTAAATTCACTTGCTTTGAAAAATCGATCGGCTGCTCTCAAGTGAATGTGTTCTGAAAATAGCTTCTGCGACAGCGGTCACATTGCTCTGGTGTAAGCATGAGGCGGCACATAAAGTAAGCTATAAATAGGCAGCATTACGGCGGTACGGTGAACCTGGTTGAGCGGGGATTAACTATTGCCACTGGCTACTGCACCCATATCTGTTAGTGTTCTTGCCGTTGTGGGTTCGCGCCTTCCCTAAGAAGACCGCAACACTTGCATCGAAATGAACAACGATGTTTCTTGTAGTTAACTAGATCGCGGGGTCACCTGGACGCGACCGCATATGAACATGATCTGAAATCAACGGGGTCTGCATAAGTCTCAAATGATTTTGGTCTTAAATCCGTGGTCAGGCCAGGGTTACATATCACTGGCAGATCGACGACAGGTCTTACTGTACAATCCGAAGTTCTTCGAAAACGACTGACAGACGAGCATCTCGAAGCCTGCCTTGACGAAGTGTCTGATGCTCCACGCGTCGCGGTCACAGTCGCCAGATGCGAAGCCTTGGTAAGCGCAGTCGAAGATAGGAAAGAGATGGCGTTCTCGGCAAATCTTAACAAAGGCAAACGATACAATCATGAATGAACAATGTTAAAATTTGACAAAAAGATACAACTTTTTTGGGAAATCTCGTTCTTGCGCAGATTTAAAGAAGAAAATGTCGCATGGACCGTTATTGTTGAACATGCCTCTTTAGCTTATGATTGTTTAAGGTAGTGGTTTCTAATGTATAGTTGGATGAGTTGAGGCCACAATTTTCGTTGGTGCTTTTGCCAATCCTCCGTAATGAAAAAACGTAGAAACGATTCCTCCAAAAATAGGTATGATTTACTTGTACAGAATGTTTCAGAAAAAACATTTTGTTGGTCTGCTTAATATTATTTTACCCAATTGTTTTCCTAAAACAGGGTTCCCACACATTTTCGATATCAAATAAAAAAATGTTAATACCATCACTATCTTCATTTTTCCAAAATTTTATTCGTGGAACACAATGCAAAATACATCTGCAAAATTGCCATCAGCGGTAAAGAACAAAATTTGAATAAATAGCTGGCTGAATTTGGAATTTCCATACTTTTTCAATACTTCATGTACATTTTGGCCAAACTCAATACAGGTGTTGAAAACCGATTTCACAATTCAATACTTTCAATACCGCGTGGGAACCCTGCTGAAAAAAAACATCCTAAACATTTGTTGACTGCAATCCACTTCTGTGGGCGAACGAAACCACTTTTATCCAACTCCCAAAACAAGGGCATCTACTGTAAGGGTTGTAGATGTCCCTGGAGTGAAAACATCGATCACAGGTCAATAATAACTGGTTGAAGTTTGCTGAGAACGAACATTACACAAGTTTGTCGAAGATGTCATTGACGGAGAAATGAAAGAGACCAGTTGTCGGTTTGACTCCATTTATCAAAAACAGGCAAACTACGTCATATGCAGCAGGGTTGCGGGGCCGGAGGTTTTTGGGTGGAGTCGGATTCCAAACAACACTGAGAGTAGGAGCCGGATTTTGTTGTCCGACTCCGACACCGGATATCCAATTGGATGTTTTACATCACATTCCTAAATTGGGAATTCCTGTTGAAATGATGCAAATTTTTTTTAAATTTTGTTGAAACAGAGATTTCTTGCTGTGCACCACGATTTCCACTGATTTTAACAGTCAAGCTTCATTCCCTTTATGTTAATGAGTCGGATTCGGAAATTTTGGAAAGGTCGGAGTCGGATATTTTACCTCCGACTCCGCAACCCTAACTTGCAGTCCAAACATCGGGATTTGTTTCCTTTGCCACTGCACCTAGGTTAAAAGATTGGACTAAAAATACAACAATATACACATATCTGACTAACATGCAACAACTGGCAACCATTGTGGAAGAAGTAGTGCTTTCTTATACAGCAGTGGCACTACATACTTTTCAAAATCAAAACAGTTTTTTTAACGACACACTGGCTAAGGTTGCAACTTACTTCAGCCAGTTTGATCCATTGCTCTTGCGTAGGGTCCATTCCAGTCGGGTTATGGGCGCAGGCGTGGAAGACAACGATCGAGTACTCCGGTGCAGAGCGGAGATCCTCGGTGAGGCCTTATAAAAAAAAGATCTGTGCATCACACAGAAAGTATCGATTTGTTTGAAAAAAAAAACAAACATTAGAAAAACCTTCTAAGCCTCCTTAACCAAATTTCAAGCGAAATTCCCGAATATATTAACACAATGGAAATACTTGTCGTGGCCACAAACGCCCAGCCAGCAAGTCCCAAAAAAGAATATTATGTTCTTCTTATTTTTAAACAAACCAAGTGATAATCTGCGCTAAAAATCTTATTGGAGACTGGAATTTGCTTCGCCAATGCCTTAAGCAGCAACACGCTTAGCAAACGTTATGCAAGAAGATACTAGTTGCCAAACATTAGCCAACAATGTAGCTATCCATCTGCCGAGCGTTGTCCGAACATAATGCAAAAATGTCAAATCCAAAACAAACATACGCGTGACTTGCCACTGTACGCCAGCAATTGCGGAATCAGTGCAGTTTATGAAGCAGGTTGCTTTCAGAAAAAAAGGCTTAACCACAAACTATCACATTTCAGCAAGAAAGTAAACAGTCAACAACGAAAGTTAAGTTGTACGGCAAGGTGATATTCGAAAAATGGCAAGAGCTCAACAATCGCAAGTGGCCCAAAAGTATTTTAAACCAACAACGCAAGAAAAACATTAAGTCGTTTGCAAAGATTTCAACAAAATATATGTTCACCTTCGAAAGCGATGCATAGGTTTGCTGGATCCCAATATCTATATTTGCGTATATCATTAAATCCAGCCTCTCGAAAAATTCCCAAATGGTTACCTGCGTAGAAGTTGCACTCGATCAGGATTTGTTCAGCTTTTAGTACCTGCTATATATATACATTTATACATATACAGACAAGTTAGCTCACTTTTGTACTAAGCTTTAAACAGCATGCACTATGTAACAGTGCACAACTGCAACAATGGGTTTAAAACGCCACTGAAGCGGCTAGGCATGGTTCCATTTCCCGTCGGGTCATACCAGAGATGCTAGCAAAACGGTACTTGCCAACATGTGGGCGCAAGGAGAGGTGCTGCCATTGACACTCATGGCACTCCAAAAAAAGTAGCAAAAGAAAGTATATAGTTTAACGAAACTTTCTTTCTAGTATGCAACAGGTGCGAAATTCAATTGCACCAATTGACGCCCAGTAACAGCACCAAAAGTAACGCACTAACCATTGAGCCGATAAGATAAAAACGATTTGCCAGTGAAAATGTTTTTTTTTCGCAACGCGAATTGGGCAAAGCACCCGAAAGATCGCACCCGAAAGATCGGAAGTAACGCAGTTAACTAAAGCAAACAAATCCTTTAATTTCAAATTCAGCCAATAATGTTAACAACAGCGGTCCGAAAAGAACTTCACGTAAGAAAATCCTAATTGCTCAATATGCAAGACCAATGACGTTTTTCTTCAATTCAATTCCGACAAAAATATCATCGCTCTTTTTGAAGAAACAAGATCTGTCTATTGTGCAAATCAGCATATCAGATGAACACAGCTAATTTGACCGTAATCACTAGGTTTAGAGAAAATTGCACAAATCTTCGTAATATACGTAAGCAAGTTTTGATTTTCGGCGTAAAGATCCTTCAACTTTTAAGTAATCAACACTTCATGTAAACAAACTTCAATCAGGCTCTACTGGCGCTAAAAACATAAAAACACGTTGAAAACTTGCCAACGTTTCGACAGTTATTACAACTGTCTTCATCAGGGCTAAAAAACGAAATGCCATGACATGCGAGCACAGATGTTATAGAATGTGTGCGCTCCAGGTGGCG
>JGI24158J21664_10002206_pt1 | contig 23333 bp, 15 predicted proteins | sample Ectturendosymbi3_FD_21664 | JGI IMG/M metagenome (IMG submission 21664) | reverse complement strand
CGCGCACATTCCGTTCGTGGTGAACAACGCATTCAGTGCAACGCCAACCGAGAGGTTGCAACACTTCAAGCACTGCCGATTTTTCAACATACCCGTCAACGTAAGATTCAGATATTCTTCCTTGGGTTCAGTTTATTTATGCATCCCGACCAAGCACACAATACTCAATCAGGAATGCAGGGGCAGGAAGCGACGGCCTTGGCTATCATTTAGTCACTGCCTTCACAACTTCATGCAAAACAACAAAATTAAAATGAAACACCACAGTGAAAAACAAATAAATGCAAAATATCACTAGAGAGGTTGTACTAAGTGAACAAGACCACTTATTGAACAAATCAAAGAATACACTTTGAGTCCAGTCAAATTACTCATACAAAGAAAAACATTTTTCTTTCGCATTAACCTTGCCACCCCGCTCTGTCGTGTTCGGTGAAATAAAATAAACACAAATTTAACAACAGCAGTTATTCAATCCGACAAGATATCAGGTAGAGGTGACAAAATTTTAAAGCATTGGGCAAAATATTCAGAAACGAATGCTAAACTTTATGTTAATTGACTAATGTGATGGGGCACTTTGCCCTCATGCACTTGTTGCGCTACAGCACTGTTGATCCGTTACCTTGTGGTTCCGTGCTAATTTCACAGGTTTTGCCGAAAATATGTAGCCCGTCGGGACAATATGCGCCGACAAACGGCAAATCAACAGAGCCGCCTGCAATTACAATTACCTTAACTTGAATCTTAACCTTGTAAGTTTATTTTTTCTGTGGCTCTTTAATAAAAGAACAAATTGATCTCCGCCCTCAATAACTGACGTCAGTCTCATTCGATGATTGTGCATGCATAATGATACTCCGACCGAGACCACCTTGACAATGAACTGGCGATTGTGAATCCACGTGATTGCTGCAGCAGAATTGAGCGTTNTTNAACATTAACGCGCTCAACTGCAGACGTATGAATATGATGAGCAAACTGGGCAATCANTATTTTGTTTGGGCGATATATTTGAAACGGGTAGTCATTTCAGGTGAAGTGCTTTCCAGGTCCTGGAGGGTGGGGGTGTCAATTGCAGGAAATTTTTCCACGTTTGGGCGGTCACTGACAGGCCCGCAACCAGAAGGGGGCCATCGGACAATTGCCCCCCCCGAAATTTTCACAAACGTGTGTATTTGTTAGGTGCAGCAAAAAGTTACATCATTTTGCCCCCTCCCGAAAATATCAGTTGGTTGCGGCCCTGGTCACTGACTTGAGCTTCTGCAAAAATACAAGAGACGTTGTTTCGTCAAAGCATCTCACGCGTTGTGCTGCGTTACAAGACTAAAATATAAAAAGAGTCCACTGTATTAAAGTGGGAGTAACGTATCGTTCATTCAAATAGCCCTCACATCATGCAAGAGATTTAAAACTGTTTAAAACCCTGGTGAATTGCAAAGCATGACTTTCCACCACATCAGCAATTGCTACAAAAGTGGCGCAAAAACGTCGCAGTTGACATATTGAAAGGAATGCAGTGAAACGGTTTTCACAAAACAACTTTTCTTTTATTCAAACTTGTTTCGCGACATTTTTCACAAATCGAGTGAATCAAACTTTTCATGATTAATTGCAGAAAGGCAAACATGAAACGTTCAAAATGTATGCTTTACTCACATTTTAAGATAGACTTTTTCCTGAACGTAACCTTTCAGGCTCCCAGTAATTTTGTTTGCATCCAAATTAAGTCATGATTAGGGCAACTAAAAGTCAATAAAATCAAAAATATCCTCCTTTTCTCAAGTTTATGAAATGTCCACAAACCAAATGTAACGCTGATACCATGACCTACTCCAAAACAGGTCAAAAACAGTCCAAATATATCATTAGGTCAAAATTTATCGTTGGGTCAAAAGTTTCTTCCAGCAGAGTTTTCCATGTTTTATAAAGCTTACAACAAAAGATTTTGATAGATTCTTGCAGGTTTAGTTGTAATTCTGGCTTATTAAAATGTGTTTGTTGCGACTTGTGACGTTGTAATGTTGTTTTACCCACCACTGGACGATTGCATATTTAAATAGGCTAGGCGTGGTAAGGCATGAAACGTAGTCTTACAGTACTTGGTTTGATAAAATCTTAATCCATTATGCATAGGAGGGCAATTGGGGGTTCGCCCTTCCTAAAACTTCGAAAGTAACTTTATTCACCATATATATTTCTGTTAATTCCGAAATCAGCATTCGCGATATAAAGGTATTTTGTCGTCTATTGTTTTGTCACAGGAGTGTTGTGAAGTGTACTTTATCTCTCATACAGTAGAGAAATCCTTATGAGACTTGACTACCAAATATTACTGAAATCGCCTTCCCTAACCTTACTGGCTGGATCCGCGTTTAATTATGCATATAGAGTTTTAACTTAATGATATTCTCAGATTTGACTCTACTGTAAGCCTAGTTATTAAAGTGCTTATCAACATAATATGCCTGAGATTAAACAACCAAATTCTTCAAAAGTTCAAAGTAAACTGCATAACCAAGCTTCTGAGGTTACCTCAACATCTTTAAGGGTGAATTATTTTGCAAATTCTGTGACTGCTGAGTGAGAAGTGATAAAAGATTTATCGTGGAAGCACACCGTCGCAGTGCAAAGCATCAAAGAGGTTCATTTCATGAAACTGAAAGACTGAAAGCAGCCAGACATTTTAAGAACATGTTGTACCAGATTTTGAAGATAAGCTACTTGTTGTTCCATGCTAACAGAACAAAGTTTTTGAATCTATCGTTTTGGCTTTTAATACTATATTTCATTTCGCATTTAAGTTGAAAACGCAAGAAAAATTGATAGGTCAAAATAAAGTCAAAATTTGTAAACTATAAAGTCAAAATTTTAAGTTTTTAGGTCAACAAATTGGTTGCCCTCTACTTGAAACAAGGCAGTAACGGATCGTCGAGCCTGGAATGGCGGAACTGCGCGTCAAATGTTGTCAAGTAAGGTTACAGTTCAAGACAGAACTGCATGAACCAAAACATTTAGACCCTGGAAAGGGCACACTTCAAATTCGGCGTTTGGGTGCAAACAGCGCGTTGTAGCGCCGTAGGATTGGTTATGCCGGTTCATGGTCGCTTCGCTCCTCTTGCATACTACAACAAAAATAATGTTGTATCTATGCAAGATCGTAATTAAATAAAAGAAAATAAAGCAATTATCTACATGAAATTTCATATTTCATTTCTCAAGCATACCTAAAAAGATGCGTTTTTGCGTATCCGGTAGGCGTTTAACGTTTTACAGTGGCATTTTTATGTCAGCTTTGCGTTCCAGGTAGAAATACGATGCGCAAACATCAGGCCAGCCAGAATTTTCGTGCAAGGGACAATTTCTCTTATGTTGGAGTGTTGAAAGCACATGAATATATCGCGTTGAATGGTCGACAGGTAAAAATTATATTGCACTTTTTAAATATATGTCGCATCTGATGTTTGTAATCAGCCAAGCACACAATTGCGGTTATTTACAGGCTGTCAACGTATCGCCACACTTCAAATCTTTGCGAAACTCACGAAATGCTTACGCTCCATCTCTAGATGCTCAACATCAGTTCCTAGCGGTTGCTTTTAAAAACTAATTCATTCAAAACTCCTCTGCTGCAATTAATGCTTTCTGTCATGTTGAAAACATGGCGTTCCAGAGAATTGAAGGAGCCAAATCTGGCTTTCGCGAGAAATCAAAGATCCTGAGCTAGCTTTTTAGAANTTTTAAGAATTTTGAAAGAAAATCTAAGCTTTTTTGCTATTGCTTCTTTCCGCATTTCCTACGATGCCTCCTACTGCACCTGTATTTATTAATGGTGGGGGAAGTTCAACTGGTACATGCATTTACTACTGTGGTCTTCGACACGTTCTAAATGTTTGTTGTGACTATGCCGGCCAAGACAAAATCGATTTTGATTGTAACAAGACATTCGGTGTAGTTTTTCGCCCTAAAATGAACAAACAGCCTGTAACACCAATTGTTTCCCTGGATTGCTCAGAGTGAATTTTGCCGACCAAGTCAAAGATAATGGTGTTGCATCTTGCCTCACTGAAGGAAGACATTGGTACTCAGAGGCAAGTGAAATCACTTTAGCGTGCAAGAAACAAGGCCATATGCGCCTTTGATCAGTGCTCTACAGCTGATGAAAGCACTCTCCTCCTGCGTATTGCACACCACAGTATGCCTGTCATTTACTGTATGCATGTAGGCTGCACACAGTCTAGCACGCCTCCAAGTTGCTTTATAACAATGCCTATCGGATTTCGTTTACCATCCCCTGGCAGGGCCGGATTTAGCGGAGGGCAAATTGGGCACCTGCCCAAGCTGGGGTTTCCACAGTCATGAGCTGTGAACCCTTCGTTAAAGCTGGTTTAACATAATTTAATGTAATTATAATAAAAACAGTTAATATCAACAGTATTATGAAAAAATAGTTTATATTTCTTTAACTATTGTCATTTTTCCTTTTTGTATTGACGGAAAACTACAACCAACTGAAGGAAATCATTATTTGGTAGAAAGTGAACTTTACGGGTCCCTAAAATATGATTTTTTAGCTTCTTCTAGAATCTTGTATTCATCAAACTATGTACCACTGTACAGTCATTTAACTAAGATTAATGTAGGACTCAACTGATGATCACATATTTACACTTCGCTGATAGTAGTATTCCCTTGACCTTGAATAATATTTCCATGAAGTGTTGAGGGACTCCACACAAAGGTTGCCCTGGGGACTCCACATGTCTAAATCTGGCCCTGGGGCTAAAATCCGGTCCACAGGAATGTTTGCTCACAACAACCAGAATCAACAAAAATAATTTTGCGATCTGCACATCAAGAAACATATTTCTTAGCAAGAACTAGGCCTAAAAATAAACCTTTGGCATCATGCAAACGCAATGAATTTTTGATAAAGTAGAGTGAATTTATTGGTCATGGGTATGGAAAACAGGAATGACGAAGTTAGCACGATAAGTTTCCACCGCAAAAATGAAAATCAGGTCGTTGCAATAAAGTTGTAAAATGAATTTTCCCTTTTTAAGGCTCTTGAGTTGTCAAATCAAATGACAAATTTGTAGCAATCTGACGCGAACAAATTTATTGCAAAACGCTGAATTTTCTGCAAGTTCACACCAGATGAAAAGTATTCATTCTTCATCTGTTTCCCTCCGTTTTATTTCAAACACAATCTCTCTTGTGTGCGATCCTTGACAGGTTTGTCGATCCATAAATGATTAAAACGTCGTAAATTGAAAGACATCAACGATCAGATGAAACTCAACTGACCTCCAGAGCCGCTGAGCGCAGGATTTGTTTAAACGTGGAGGATTTGTTTATTCCTGCAAGTGTTCAGGAATCTGCGCTCCGATTCTGCAAGCAAACATGCGAGATGAGGCTTAGTCAAGAAATTATCTCAGCGCCAATCAATGCAACCGCAACTATTTTCACGTCTGCTTGATATTTTCAGATCGTGACGCATTTTGACGTAACAATCAGAACAAGAAAAATTCGTCTGTTTTTTTTATTAAGACTTGGGGATTTTGCTTAAAAATCAACCAGACCCAATCACAACAATTTTTTTGGCAATGGCAGCGAAGTGAAAACAAAACGAACTATTTATTGATTCAGGTAGACAAAACCCAATCGCATCATTGGATTTCATTTCACTTTAGGCGCATGTCAAGAAACGAGGATTTTTGTGGCCACCATTTCCACTGTAGATTTCCAAATCACCAGCGGACATGGTTCAGCGAGTTTTATGTTCTTTCGCTGGTGACGTCACACGTGGTTGCTCTGTAAATGACTTTGTGCTGGTCGTCAGATTTTCTAAGAGTATAGAACTGCGCAGGGAAACGCTTACCTGCCAAATGAACACGTCATTTAAATGAACAAAACAAACAAGGACGCACGAGCTTAACGAAACATACCAACGCTTCTTCATGAGGAAGCCATAAGAAGAGAAGCTGCTGATAAAGTCAGTGAAGCTCCACGAAAATTGGTGAAGCTCCACGTTATCACAGAAACTTTATCGAAAGCCACAAAAATTGGTTTGGAATAACTGAAAGGCTAGATGGATTTTCAAAACTTGATTTTACCAATTATTGTTTTAGACCAGGGGTGCCCAACCTTTCTCTTACCATGTACCCCTTCAGCATTCCGAAAGATGAGCATGTACCCCTTCAGCATTTCAACAGGTAAGTATGTACCCATTCAGCATTTTGACAGATGCACATGTACCCTTAAAAGTTCCTATGACACTACATTTTATCATGATTATTCATAGATATATTCAACAACAAGCATAAAATGATTTTTTAAAACAATATTCACTGACATGTGTAAATTTTTGAAATAAAATATATGCAAATATATTTTGCTTGTCTTTTGATATCCTTGAATGTACCCCTTCGGATAGGCAAATGTACCCCTGGGGGTACATGCACCCCAGGTTGGGAACCCCTGTTCTAGACGAATTCCTTTCTTACTTCGCCTACAATCAAAACAGAGCTACGCCAGGAAGAACTCGTTACATGACATTTCGTGGCTTAATTAGAACCCAAGACTTTGTCTGTTGGGAAGCTACAGCCATGGTGAAATGCTTGATAACAGAAAAACCACTGACTCGGAATCACGTTATTGAGGATTAGTTTTCAAAAATTGTGGTTTTGGCATTGGGCGGAAACTGCTTTTCCCTTATGAAGAAAAGTCAAAAGTTTCGAGACAACAATTTCAAGTTTATCAACCTCCTCATTTTCGTCGCCGGCTAGTCCTTGAAATTCGAGGTGTTTGCGGCGGCCATAGCGAGCGAGGTTCTTTATATCCTCTTGCGTGTGGCCATGCAAACTCAGCCTGAAGTTTGCCGACCTGATCTTAGTATGTCTGGGTTTTCAGCACGCTTTCATCATAAGTGCATTCAAGGTGATTCTTTATGTTCTTGTACTCATCGAATAATAACTGCGGCTTTTGCAAATCCCAATCATCTCTATAAGCTGGACAAGGGTGCTAATATTCTTGATAAGACTTTTTGACATCTTGTCAAGTTTATCATTGATGTACTCGGTATCTACAGTACAGTCGCTTTGTTGTAAGAGCAGCCTTTCTTCTCAGCAGCATTCAAGTTGATAGAGTTTATCAAAGGAAAAGCCAGCCAAAGTTAGGAGCGGATCCAAGGGGGGGAGACTTGGGTGATCGTGCCCCCTAAAACCTTCGAAAGTAACTTCATTTACCATGATTTCATACAATTCGGAAAACAAAATTCGTGATTAAGGCCATTTTGACATCCAGTGTTTTGTCACGGCACTATTGTGGAGTATACTACATTTCGCTTGCGGTATAGTGGCCGTTATGAGACTTGACTACCAAATATTACTGAAATCACCTCCCATAACCTTACTAGCTGGATCCGCCCCTGGCCAAAATTGAGCAGTTCAAATGTACTTAGAAGAGAAGAAGATGAGGGAAGGATGCGTTGCCGAATGGAAAATCAGTAAGTACAGAACATACAAAGTACATTTGGAATGCGATTATTTTAAATTACCTTGTTTATGACGCAGCTAAATTTTCGAAACAGATAATTGTCCAAATATTCTAAACGTTTAAAATGTTCCTGGTTTATTTGTATCTGGCACGTGGAAGCGAAAAGGCAAAGATTAAGCCAAACTTTTCGAGTGTTTATGTGCGAAATGTTTTGTGCAGAAACAATTTTTCCAAATTGCATAAGTGTTACCGCACAGCCCTTTCAAAAATCACTGCATAAAAAGAAAAGAAAGTGGCCAGGAAAAGACAGGTCACCAAACACGGTAAAAGGTAGCCCAAATGCAAAGGATGATGTGCATAAAATTGAAAGTTGTATCTTAATTTATAAAGGATAGGACCTAAACACAGAATAAAACCTTTCATGTTGCACTGCAAACCAGTCCTATCAACACACTTGACACCCACTGAATTGAAATATGTTATCAACCATACTTATTCAGTAAAATTTGCAAAAAACGATTTTTCTGTGAAACTTTCAATGATGCGCGTCACAAAGAGCAAGTCAAATGGATATCAAACCAGTCATGTGGTCTGCGCAAAACAACCAGTCAATCAGTCGATATCAAATCTGTCACATGATCTGCGCAAAAATCTTGCATTTTCAAACCTACACGAAAGGAACAGGTTTGCAACCGCAAGGAATCAGGTAAACCAGGAAATCTCAATATGACAACATTCTGAAATTTTAAGGAAGCTCTACGGGATTTCAATCATTCAACGGTGAGGCGTGTCACTTGCACAATCCCTGAGTTGCAGTTTGCAGCTTCATAATAAATGGTACTGACAACCACAGAACGAAGTAGCCTTGAAACCGATCCTGAGCAGGAAACAAATGCAATGATGTTTGCAGCAGCAAGAAAAGTGACCGACAAATCTTATAATGACAGTCACTCTGAAATTGTAACCAAACTTTTCTGGATTTCGATTGATTTTGCATCATTCGGTTCTGCTCCAATTACATGAAAACAAATATACTCCATACCTTGAATAATATCGGTTCCTTATCTTGGACGTAGTTGTTGGGTGCAATAGGTCTTCTGATGGCTCGTCGGCAGGGTCCGATTCCGAGTTTCCTCTGCATGCAAATATCAGTTTCGGTCTTCAGCGGGTAGCGCATTTTTGAAACGCAGATGATTTCAGGTCAAGTAATAACTGGGATCTGCTCTCTGACCCAGTCCCTTCATGCACGGAGCAAAGGAACAATCTTATCATGAGCAGTTTTTGATAACTACTCCACATTTCTGCATTGATATACTTTAACATCAAGTACTACCACACCTAACGTACTTTTAATCGTCTAGCAGTGGCAAAACAACATTTGTACGTCAGAAGTCGCAAAAATCCATTATTACGTCAGAATTTCAATTAAGCTTCCAAGTGCATATCAACATCTGTTGTTGTGGCTTAAATAAAACGTCCATCAAAAGAAAAAAAACTGTGCTGCCACAAATTTAGAATTAACGATGAATTTTGATTTAATGATGAATTTTGACTTTTTTTGACCTAATAACTTTGGAAATCGGTCATGGAATCAGTGTGAAACTTGGTTAGTGAACGTTTAAGAAACTTTAAAAACGGCAGAAAAATTTTGACTTTATTGGCTTTCGGTTGCCCTAGTGATGACCAACTGATATTTCACAAATAAATGCACCGATATATTTCATAGATTGTTCGCGTTCAGGTTAAGGGTAGCCTAGTCTACTTATCAATTCTCTTGCTAAATGAGTTTAAATTTTTTATTGTCAACAGATACATTAACTTAGAATAATATACAGAGTTTATTTGGACACCCATTTAGGTACTTTAAGTAGTTTATGACCAAAAGTATTTTGAAAGGAAGACAAACTGGAGTGCAAGAAAGACACATAGGTATTGTTGCGATCTCAAAGCCCGAGCGACAAGTGCGCAAAGCTTCACACTGTGGCAGAAAGCAACAATAGAGATCACCCGACGAGATCACTTTATTATTGCTTGTTCGTGCCACGTAGATATAGGGGTTATTCTTCGCGCATATCCCGTTCGTGGTGAATCGCACATTTAACGCAACGCCAACGGAGAGGTTGAAAAGTATCATTTGCATAAAGCATTGCTTTAACTTCGAACAAAGAGGCAGATCATTGACGCACATGTAAAAAGCAGTGGCCCAAGAGTTGAACGTGGGAGTGCTCTGCAAGTTACGTTTCAACAATTGAATTTTGCACCATTTACAAAAGTACACTGTCTACGGTTGGTTGAAAGGGTTGCGGACAATTAATAAACGATAATTTTGATCCAATTTTTCAATAAGAATGTTGTGATTGGGAGTAGCAACGGCCTTAGACAGATCGATAAACAAGGAACAGGCAGACAAACCATTATCATTTTTGTACAATATATCTGAGTGAACGTTCCACAGCCCAAGAGGTTAATGAGTTTGCTCTTAAACTATTGAGGATGTTCTTCGAGGTCTCACACTAATTTTAATTAGAGCACTCTTTTACAACAATATACTGTAATAAGGCAAAGTAAAATTTTTTGTTGGATAGATAAATATTATGGCAATAGGTGAATCAAAAAAAACAAGAAAACCCATGCTCCATTCGCACAAATTCTCACTCCTGTTCGCTTTCTTCTTCGGCAAGTTTATCTCTCGCTGCTTTGGAAAGGTTAAGATCGCTTCCGCGGGCCACGTCGACCATGTACAGCACCAATGTTGCTATTATTGCAACTGAACAAAACAACAGAATATCGTTGTTATGCACTAGGTAGCGAAACGGAACAGACAGGTGTCGAAAAACTGATAGACGGATGTTTTTTTTCAAATGAACGACAACAAATCAATTTTTGAACTAACGAAATGATCAGAAACGTAACGATCAATTAAAAGCTCTAGGTTATGAAGTAAATGCAACGTTATTTCATATTTTATTTCTTAAGAATCAAGCCTTGACTTAAATCATAAAATTGATCTTACTTCAAATGAAAAGCTGACGCGAAAATTTCCACTTACTGCAAAGATCCGTGCAAAAGAAGATCTCGAGCATGAAGTATCCCTTTTGATCTAGGATTTTACCCGTTGCTATTGATATAATGGCAACTCCAAGGTTCTGGGCTGACAGCAGGCTGTCGAATATATGAGGTTTTTCTATTTTTTGATGAAATATATCATCGCATGCAGAGGAGATTTTCATAGGATGGAAAGAAAGCATCAATTAAACCAGTGGTTTCCACACTATTTTGTACCGCGACCCATTATAGCAACCCACTATAGCCCAACGACCCCAGATAAAACTCAAATGAAGCAAATGTAATACAGCTGTGTACATCAGGTATCCACTTGGAACCCCTCAAAATTGTTTCACAACCTCGCTGGGGCTCGCGACACCCAGATTGAAAACCATTGTATTAAATCAAACGCCGGTGGAAAAATTAACATTTTCTTTAATTCCACAGTTGTTTGAAGAAAATGGTGTCCTAAAGGTAAACGTGGAGAAAAAAGTTCCTCATGTTTCACAGGCAAAATAGACAAATGCACTTTTGAACCGTATTTAAATGAAACGCAAAAAACACTTCGCAAAAGGAAGAAAGACGATAAAAACACGACTTACAACCCATACGCGGTACCCATTCGATGTTGAGGGACAAGAAAAGCGATCATCGGAAAAAGAGAACAACCAGGTACAGCGTATGCTATTCCCATAATGCACTGAAAACAATGTAGCAAAATAATGTCGTGGACAAATTTTCGACAACTTATCGAGGCGCCTTTGACGACATCGCGTACAACGATTAAAAATAATTATGCTGCAACATTACTTTTTTCCTTTTTGCAGAAAAGCAGTTGGCGGTATAGGGCAAATACTTCATTGACATTTTATCAGAAGGGGTGAAGTAATTTCGTTTGTACCTTGAGAATTTTTGCAGGAATTTCATTGAGTATTTTTTCAAAGCCTTCACTTGGTAAATTTCAAAGTCATTAAGTGAACAACATTGCAGGTGGTTCTCTTAGCATTGTTCCATGTTGTTTGTTAGCTTTTCACTTAATTACCGAAAGTGAGTTTTAGTGGAAAACGTCTCTGCAACTGATGAACGTGAGACATACACTGCTCTGTTGATGTGATTCGGCGAAATCAGTTATATTGCACGGGTACGAACTCTAGCCGGTTGACCGTGCAATGCCACAATCGGCAGTTAACGCAACAACCAGTGCTGACCCAGATACTTGTCTCAGTCCAGTATTGCGAGGAAACTGTGGAAGCAACAGCATTGATCTCGCCTTCCTACCACATGTGTAAATGACGGGGGAACCAGATGGGCGAATGGCCTCCCCTGGCAAGATAAATGTAAAATCCTGGCCCCACTTCACTTATATTTTGGTTTAAGTATCTTTTTGGTTCTTAGTAGGTTGTTTTTTTGCGTTTTTTGGAGTGTTTTCCGGTGATTTAGGGTTTACAGGGTTGCATTTGCGGAGTGTTATCTGGTGATTTACGGTTATAGTGATGCCATCCACATCCGGGTTCATTTATCACATTCTTTTCTGAGTGTTGGCTAGTGAGCCCCCTACAGTGTCCAGTCGTCCCCTTTCAGCTTAATTCTCCCCTGCCCAAACATATAGTTTCGCCACTGCTTCTTACTTCGTGAAAAGAATGCTACAAGCTTTTACTGCAGCAGTCGCAAATTATATAATCCTGTATTTCGACATCATGTGGGTGGCTATCATCATACTTTTCGACTCCNTCCATTCAGTCGAAGGACTAGCTGATCTGGACTGGGCATAATGACAGAAACGCTCAGANTGATTTAGCTTTCNGAGTGGGAGAGCCGTTCAATTTAGCTGCTCCGACAAGNAGCAAATTCAGGATTCGGTTTTCCTCCACGCTAAAATATATTTATATATATAAATGCACATAAAACACAGGTCCGGAAATCCGCACAAAAGTGCCAAACCTTCTGCAAAACAATATCACTTCAACTCAGTGTAGAAATTTCGTCAGTCTCATGTATTTCAAAACTCTCTGTTTTGTCAAACAACTATAATACGGCGATTGAAAATACATCGGAGTGCGCAGGCGCGTAGCCAGGGGGAGCAATTGGGGCAATTTTCCCCATCAAATTCGAATATTGACCCAAAAATTTTCAGGATGCTAAAGCTTTTGATGTGCAAGCCAAAGAAATACTTCAGTGAAAATCAACATAACTGCTTAAGGAACCTATCCTACTTCAGTTTTTAGTTCAAGCTGATCAAAGCAATATGATCTTCCAACTCTCCATGATTAATCAAACGTTGTGCACAGTGTAAATGCTGGAAATTCATATTATGGCTGACCTTTTCCTGAGTTTTAAGCTCTGTGTGGAAGTTGGTGATAATGAAATACAAACGTGTATCTTGCAATCGCCAGCACTTGCAAACACTAACCCAAGGCAAAGCAAGGAGTAGCGCTTTTAGCAGCGGTTTCTGGTGCACCAGCTTTCTGTATCCCACCTGTTGGTGATGTCAACTTCATTCCAAGACCATCGAGAAATTTCTCTCTGATAACGCGGGCTTGTTACTAACTCCGCATAACTTACTTTGTCTGCAGCATCAGCCGTAGCTTTAAACCAGTAATCGGCAAACTTTGGTTATGGTGACGCAAACGCGGTTTCAGTCGTAAGTTAAGGCCCATGCTTATTTTTGAAGGACCAATTTCAAACTTATGGTGTATTCAATGTTCCATAGTTGTTACCGTATAGCATACGTTTTAGCCCATACAACCGGCACAGGGTTATACCTGTATCCCCTAAGTACCATGTTACCCACTACAGGAAGTGTTGAGCGGCCCAATAAAAAGAACTAACGGCCCACATTTGGGCCGAGGGCCACAGTGTGCCGACTGCTATCTCAAATGAACATTGGAGATTTTTGTTTTCGTGCATTTTTGAAACTATATGCGTGAATATGGTGGATATATACGTTTTATATGTCTTGAAGCTCGAACTTTGGCAAAAAAGCAGTCCAGCTTCAAAGTCTTTTTATTACGCAATTAGGCCATAGACACTGTTTAGGCAACAATAGCATTATTCTAGATATTAATTTGGGATGATTAAACATTTGCTGCGCTTGTTCATTCACAATATTGTGGAGCATTAACGTTTTCATAAACGATTTCACACCTTGTCTGCGAGTAAAAAAGTTTTGCCAAATAATCAGAGTCCGAGTTGCACATAGTTTGAAAATATCACAACTTTCATCTGATGTTAATTGTCACCCTATCCTACAGGAAATGTGATATCACTCAGCTGTAACGGGAAAAGTCAGCAGAAAAATCTGACGAAAGTAGAAAGATGCTTTTTATTTTGTAAGTGCTGAAGGGATTGACACTGCCATTACTTACACATAGCTTGCAATCTGTTTTCTAGATGAAACGCATGTGACTAAAATTAAACTAAATTGAAATTTTTCTCAGTTGATTGGATTTTGTTATTTAAACACTAAATGATAAAAAAAGACTTCAACCGCTTACGCCAGAATGGCTAGATCAGCGATTCCCAAACGATTTGAGTACGACCTAAATCTGAGTTTGGTGAATATCTCGCAACCCAAGCCTCAAACAATGTATATGAAGAAAGTAATGAATGTCCGGATGGCTTTTGGCAGTAAGCTGCTAAGTTCGTTTTTAATGTCAACAATCTACTCTTTCTCAAGTGCCTACACAGACGGACCAAGAGAAGCAATGGTAATGTTGAACATAAACAACTCCGGTGTGGAGTGCCTCGGCGCAATCCATTTTTCGACCTTTGGCCACCCTTGTTGGCTTTCGACCCATACTTTGGGAACCACTGGGCTAGATCAATTAACCAACCGTTGTGATAATCTGCGGCGAGAAGTATTTTTTAACTTTAGTGTAGGGCCGTGATGATAATCGATTATGGCTTCGTTTTCGCAATTTCACAACCATTTTCAAACTTTGTGCAGACGGAGTGGGTCAAACATATGGAAGTTTGTTAAAGGACATGTGTAACATTCCCAAGTTACAATATTGTGTTTATCATATTTGTGAATCATATTATTAACTCCAAATTGATAGCTAATTACCTAATCGCTTATGGGAAGCAAGTTTAGGGTGAGTAGCGTACAAAAATGCTACGGCAATCGCTTTTCATAGCGTTTAATGACACAAAATGCAAACATTTTTCAAACACGTTGAGGGACCCTAGCCTTTAGCCTACGTTATCATCTGCATACATCAACCAGTCGCTCACGAATTGGACAGGATCCACGTCTTATATGCCTGCAAGTTTTATAAACCTACTTCGGGAGTCGGTGTCTTGGCGCAAAGCAGGTCCGTAACCACCTTGGGAGAACATGGGGGCGAAGAGTTTTCTGAGAGTGGCCGAATTTTTTAAACTATGTCAAACATAATTTTCAGGGGCGCGAAAAATTCTCTACGGGGGCTTCGTCCCCCATGCGCCCCCCTTAGTTACGGGTCTGGAGCAAAGTTGCTGCTTGGCTTCGATTGAACATATGATGCTTTTAAAAACAAGGGGCATTAAATATTTCAATGTTCAGACTTGGTTGATGTTTGTCCCCCCTTCAAAATTTTTGGCTAAGCACCTGGGCCAAAAGTGTCTTTGTGTCTGAGCCCAGCATGGATTACACTCACCATCGGCACCCACGGATTAATGAAAGTGAAGGCCAGCAAACCGTGGCCAACAAGAGTTGCGATGATACCGGCCAGCATCCAAAGGATGTTGCAGCCGACTCTGTCAATGATGAAGCCAAATATCGGTGAGCATACCGCGGATAGGATGTTGATGATACTGCAAATGACGCAACAATGCTGTAAATGACACAACAATACTGCATGTGGCACCAAAACAACTGTAAAACAAAATTATTAGCAACAATTCACTGAACAAACATTCCCATGTCTTTACCGACAAAGTTTTTTATTACCCGGATTTTTTTCTCCTGCTAATAAACGAAACCTTTAATCTTGACCGAATGATGATCATCAATGACCGTTTTTCATGGCGATCGTTTAAAGGTCTTTCAAATAGAAAAAAAACAAGGAAACGAAGCTTTCATTAGTAACCCGACACTTCCAGCCAAGGTTGTTATCTAATTGTCAAGTGCAACATCTTTACAGGCAAACGAATGACAGATGTGCAAAAGAGGTTTATTAAATCATTCGTGGTCACAAGTGTCTTAAAGTTAACGTGTGAAAAGCGTAAGATTGATTTTGGAAGTACAAGAAATGGAAACTTCACACAATACAGTCAGTTTTCATTCGGTCTTCTCTGCGCTGTATTTTTTCTACGTTGCATTTTACTGTAAACAAAGTAGACGAACGGTGTCGATGGGCCCATTTTGGCACACCTGATAAATCCGTTGTGCACATGCTGGAACCGTTATCGCTTCCGACGATACGTGACTTGCCCATTTTTCAAAACAACTAGAAGCGCTTACCTGTTGAGAGCGCTCGCCCCAGACTGTGAATATCCAAATTTGTCCTTAAAAAAACCTCTGAAAAATGAGAAAAAATTTCGGTAAATGCAGGTTGACGTCACAAACACATAGGCTACGCTTCAAAGATCAGCAATATGTCTCCTGTTTCTGGGAATTTCCCCTGAACGAAAATCCAATACTTGCATTCTAGTGTTCCTAATGAAGATCGAGTACAATTTTGTAGCTGTTTTTGATAAATGATCTATACCATTGCAAAAGTTTTTTTTATATTACAAAGCAAGAAATGGTGCATCATTTTCAGACTCGCTAGCGCTTTGAGAGGAAATTGATGGACTAATGAGCAAGAATAGTGTACTGTATATGAATGAAATTTTGCGTTTGAAACCCTTTTACTAACGCAATTTGCCCAGGTTTGATCGCCCATAAGTTAACAGCTTCTTTCGTATAGATGAACAGAAGTACATGTTGGTCAGAACTTTGATTCAACACGATATTCCAAAAGAGCAGGGTTGTCTACCTCATAGATGTGGCACGGGGGTTTGAGTTTGGTGCAATCATGCAAGATGTGGTGTGCCGTCTGCACCTTGCCACATTCGCACACATCTGAGCCGCACAGGTCCATCAGTTTCATGTTGGCCGTAAATCGGTCAACACCAGTCCTCAGGCGGTTGAGCTGAACCCAGGCATCTCTGGGGAGGTCGCAGCCTGGTGGTTGTGGGTCGTGGAAATCGGGAATGAAGGATTGGAGAGCTGGAGGTATTTCTGCGGTTGGTTCTCCGTTAATTGACAACAATTCCACAAAGGCGCGAAGAGGTTTGCTGGAGCGGAGACGTTTAGGAGAAGGTTTTAGGTACAGAGTTTCGTGTCGGAGATGTTTCGGATTGAAAGCGTTGGTGTAAAGTTTCAAGCATGAAGCACTGCGAATTGTTTCAGGTGGGTTAATGCCAGATAGAACGGGCAAGAAGGAGGAGGGTGTGCTTCGTAGGCAGCCAGTGACAACGCGCATCGACTCGTTTGAAAGTACATCGATGAGTTTTGTGTGAGCGCTGCGGCACCACGCTGGGCACAGTACTCTGCCGGAGCAAATGCAAGTGCCAAGCAAGAAGTTCTTAGAGCTTTGAAGGAAGCTCCCCAGCCTACACCGGCCAGTCGCTTGATAAATGCCACTCGTGACGAGACTTTCTTCTTGAGTATGTGTAAGCGTGCATGAACGACAGAGAGCGATCCAAGCATATGCCTAGATATGATGGAAGAGGGTCGACCTGCACTGTTAGATTGGGTTGTAATTTGATGTTCAGCTGATAGTTGGCTGAGTGGTTCATCAGGTGGAAGACGGAGTACAGAGTTTTCTCAACTGAGATCCTGAGTTTCCATTTAGTCAGGCATGTGTTAACAACAGACATATCGTGTGATAAAGTAAGTTCCGCTTTCCCAAATGTGGAGGACGAAACGGTCGATCAGAGCGACGTCGTCGGCGTACATGCACCGCTTGGCCGACGTTTCCGGAAAATCCGTTGTGTAGATATTGTACAAACAAGGGAGGAGAACAGATCCTCGTGCGACTCCGTTTTTGGTTCTGAAGGGGCGACTTGTTTGTTCGTCGTTGCTGTATAGCACAAAGGATCGCCAGTACAGCAGTTCCATGATGAAGTTAACCATACAGTAGGTTGACATGCTAGTACTTGAGCTTCAGTTGCAGACCGAGATAACATACAGTATCGTAAGCTGCCGTAAGGTCGAGAAAAATTTCTCCGCCGACATCTGCGTCCTCGAACCCTTGTTCGATGTTCTGCGTAAGACAATCAACTTGGTCCACTGTAGAGCGCCTGCTGCGAAACCCCGCCTGCTCGTGACGTAAGAACTTTTGAACTATAGGTTGGTTCGGTGTAGGATTAAGCGCTCTGTAAGTTTGAATGTGGTATAGAATGTGGTGGAAAATGTGGTAGTTTGAATGTGGTACAGAATTTGGTACATCTCTGCAACTTTGAAAGTGGTACAACTCACCAGCTGGTTATGGTAGAGAACTGTTTAAACACTCTAAAGATGCAGCAAGTCTACTAGATTCGATTAAAAAACTGGAAAGTTTTGGACTTGAGTTTTTTGTGAAGTTTAATTCTGGACACTTTAACTGCCACGTGCGACACTTTTTTTGCAGAACGAAACTCCATCACAAGTCCAAAACCTTCGCTGACTCCTCAAACGCGCTACTGTACATTGGTTCAGTTTCAACCTCGTGTCCGATGCCCAGACATGAAAAAACGTTCTCATTTAGATTTTATTTTTTTTTTATTTCAACAAAAGCAGAAAATCGTTGCTCTTTAAGATACGTCGGTGTCATGCAAATAAAGTGAAAAATCACATTTTTGCCTGAGATTTTGATATTCGGTGAATACTCAAATTCAGTGAGGTTTGTAGGAGTTTTATATTTTTCCAAGGTCAATTTTACCCAATTGTAACCAAACAGCTGACTACTTGCTGCACTGGGTGTCGTATCGGTTATTTTTAAAAAATAATAATCATTCTCGAGAAAAAAACATGTTTGCACAACTTCTTCCGCAAACAGTAGGCAAGAGAAATGAGTATGCTCGACAATGTAGCTGATCTTGAAAAGGAAGCATCTGATACACTCCAAGAAAAACCTGGAAGATCCAGGGATGCATTTTATGACGGTTGAAAATCGCTGTTGAGAAAGGTCCCCAACCACAGATAACTTTTCAAACATAGGTTAAAGCTTACTTTCCAATGCTGATGAATGGGGTCACAGCCAAGTTATAACCGACGCATACGAAGAAAATAAGCCAGAGCTGCGCCGGGAATGTTAAGACGTCAGTCAACTTCACTTTCTCTCCAATCGCATCCTTCTTTCGATGCAATATCCTCTCAGCTCTTTTGTCCATATATGCCAGAGCCAAGGCGCATCCAAAGGACAAGACGCATGTCAATGCAGCTGCGCATAGAGAGGATTAGTCATGAAAACTACGATCTTAACATTGCCAAAACAAACGTCAGGTGTGGGGGCACTCTTTACTTGTGCTACATGTGAGAAGTTTGTTGTTGATACACAAACGTCTTGTTTTCCTGATCTTATATCTGAACAAGACAACCTCAAGTAGCAAAAATGAATAATATATATGTGAAGTGCGTAAGTTACACAAACCATCTAATTTGTCGGTAATGAAAGAAAATGTTGGCCACATTGGAAAAAAATTTTGATGCGTCTGTACAGTCAGAAATAATGGCATCTTATCCCACACTTACCAATAAAAAGTGACATGCCGAGTGGCCTGTTTGAGTGCATTCCGTGTTTGACCATGTGGTACAGCGGCCCCATCGTGTTCATGTTCATTGTGCTTCCCTGTGAGCACAAAGGCAAGTATTGAAGTTTTGAGGCGGTGCGAGTACAATATAGAAGACTTTTCCATCCCGCCAGGATGGGAAAACTAGCACTTGCACCAAGCTGCGAAGAACAAGTTGGTTGTTGAATGCAGGCATAGGAACAAACTTGCAATGACATTCGTACAAAAAAGCTTGCAAAACACAGGTAAGAGGCAATACATGAAACCGGCTTAAAACGACGGAAGTGAGCTGTCCTAAAAAGCAGAGATTTGAAAGTGACTGAAACGCAAAGAAAAACCGTAAACATGACCGCTTTTCTTGATTGTTTAAAGAAACTTCCTACAAGCACTGACGTATTGATACGATGATTCAAATACGGAAGAAACTTGTCTGATACAGTGCTAAATGAAAATGACAAAAAATATAAACACTTAGAAACATGAAAAATAATGGATGGTCGGGACCTGCCTCGGGTCGGGATTAGGTGGGCTGGCGGCCAAATTCTTTCGCGTAATGTTACTTTCTTTTGCGTAATAATTTGAGAATATGCGAAGTTAAAATATTGCAAAAGTTTTTAAATGCAGGCAATTGTTAATCACATTGCTTGGCTTCCTTTTGGGGAAACTACTTTTCCGATCGCAAGTTGTTGAGATGTAAGAATAACCTGCAACCACGTACGATCAGCGTTAAAATTCCCAGCTATACTCGGAACTTTAGAAACACGAAGGAGTAACATCTCCGGGCCACACGAACTAAAAGAACTCCATAACGCTTCGGTCTCCTAGTTATATATTGAAGATCTTCATGTTGCTTTTCAAAATAATTTTAAGGCTGAGAAGGCCGTCCGTTGGGACGACTGCCAAAGCTAAAGTACTGTAAAGGATTTATTTGAGTAGATGATTATCTTCCTGTTTTGCACATGACCCAGCCGGTGCGGACGGCACGTTTTTAAAGACTGCTCAGGAAACCCTATTTTACTATACTAGTCAGGAAAACGGTACAATGCTACCCAGTATTTGCATAGGTCTTCCAAGGACACGTGACATCCGTTGCTCCCAGACCAAACTACGTTTTACTTCCGTATGTCCACTGTTAATCACTTTCGCAAATAAATTGTAACTGCGCAGCGATACATACACAAATTGTACGGAGTGTACCACCAAAAAGTGGTTGTTTTGGAGGGGATTTTTGTTTGTTTGTAGAAAACGTCATGCGCGTGTTAGATCCGTTTTTCTTCATATCAAGCCATGGTGTAGGAAGACTTTCAACGTCTTAAGTTATCGGTGATCATATCTGGCCAAATAGGATTTGCACTAAAATTGCATTGAAATGTTAAAATAGTAAGGTGTCCAAAATTTGCTACACATCAGGTAACCATTGTAGCATATTATCCATAATTCCTATATATAGGCTTTCAGGCTCATTTTTGTAAAATAAGTCTGGCACTATTACATTGGTCTCTGAAAAATCAGGAAAAGTCATGTAAGCACAGGTTTCAAAAATTTTTTAAATATATGAAATCAACAAAAAAAAAACTCTGAGTAGTGGAACACCTAAGATTCTTGAGTGGGGTTTCAGCATTGCGCAAATGTCATTAACTCCCTGTGAACTCCTTCGCAGAAGATTGGGTATATTATCATGCCACGTTCATCATTATCATGCCATCATAGAGCTGAATTAGAACCCAAGCAAGGAAAGTGGAATGAATGCAGACAATGTTCAAAATGGCGGTAGGTGGACCAGGCTCCCGCGAATGCAACTGCTTAGGAAACGATAGGTGCAACCGTACAAAATGTCTCATAGAGTGCTTCGTGGAAAAAAAAGAGTTCGACACATGGTACCTTATAAAATTCACTACACACATCCTTGACAAAAAGTTGAATTCCATCTCTCTTCTACTGAAGTGCAAGATTCTGCAAAGGCAACAGTAACTTTTCCACGTAATGTACAAGCTTTGTAAGGACGTGCAGTTTCGCGTATAGTGAAGGATTTATGCGCTGATGCAGATCCCGGTCAAGACCTGATGTACTTCCACATTATTTTTAAAATTGACAGAATCCTAGAGTCTCTTTGTGGTGGCGACGACAGCTTTTGATACGTCAATGCAAGTTTTGAACATCCGCCCCTCCTAGAATGTTCCAAAACGTCACTCACAGTTGTAAGCCGATTGCGGCTCAATTTCGGCAGCACAGTCACGCTAACAAGGGTTTAAATAATATTCAAATAGAACGCATTTGAATAAAATCATAGGACTGACGATGCGTGGTGTTACGTGAAATCCATATCTTATTAACAATTTGGAGACAGGTTTCTCAAAATGACTTTTCTTCTGCAATATTCAAATGAACCCCAATACCGAAAATATGCGGATGGTTGAGAATCGCTGCTTGTTCGTCATCGTTTGAGAGAGTTCCCAACCACTGCCTCGCCGCGCTACATCTCGTGGCAAGTTTTGAGCAGCCATTCTATTATCTCGTCACCAAGAACCGTCAGCCCGTGCGCTCCATAGAGAGGTCGATGGATGCGGCAGTGTAGGACAACATGGCCAACGGCCCATTCTTCTGCGCCACGCTTAAAGCCAAGGGCCCATACCCCAATAATGCAAACCGGGTAGGATGGCGCAGAGGCGGTTAAGCCGCGCTCAAGCCGTTTGCAAGGCCATTCCAGGGTAGCGGGTGCCGGTGTCGAAGGTGAAAGTGCATAGTCTTGTAGTGTTCTCCAATCACTCCGCACTCCACCGGTGGTTCGCCCAGTGTGCCGTGCGTATGTTGATGTCAGACAGTCTGATGTGTTGTTGTGCGGGGGGGATAATTGGGTATCTTGGTTTGAGATACCGGGCGTTACCAGCCGGTGAACGGGTAAGAGATGAATGGAGCAGATGTCCAGGCTCCATGGCACGACGTGCTAAAGACAGTCTGGCCCCTTTGTGACGAAGCTAAGCACGTAGGATCCCCGCGAAGGCATGAAGGTATTCCGCTGGTGTAGGACGCAGGCATCCAGTCACAATTCGCAAGGTGTCGTTGATGACAGAATCAATACACAGCAGTACTCTGCTGTTGAATGAACCAGGGCTAAGGTGGCTGTTTGCAACGTTGTCGCTCCAGCACATCAGCCAGAGCCAGCAAGCCCCCTCAGGAGTGCGACGAGTGACGTTAGTTTCTCGAGTTTTCGGCGATACGTGAGCGGCCTGTCCAACGTTACTCCGAGGTATTTGTCTCGGAGCGGAAGGGCAGCTTTTCGTCACTGAAGTTGACTTTCCGCTTACTTTTAGCTTCCTTGTTGTTGAGGTGGAAGACTGCCGACACCGTTTTGGTGTTTCTGCAATGATGAGCTCTATACCTTCCAGGTCTGGAAGTATTCACCTACGGTCGCCAGGTCTTTGCTGAGCACCCTTCCAGTGCTTTCCGGTTGCCATCAGCATGCATGATTGCTACATCATCAGCTTATGCATACTTTCTGGAGGTGGTGGTTGGCAAGTCCGAGGTGTAGATGTTGAAGAGGTTCTGAGACGGATCCCTGTGGTACGCCATTCATGAGGCGTTGTACTGCAACCTGTTCTCTTTGTTACTGGTGGTAAGGGTGAAGATGAGATTCAGAACCGTCGCCAGAAAGTCGTCAATAAGGGGGCTTTATGTTCGTGCAGGGGAGGCTTGACATTCAAATTTGACAAAAATTTCACTGATTCATAGTGTTTCGTATTTCAATTTTGGGGCTTGAAGCTTTGTTTAGGAAAGACCCCCTTGACGACAGGACTGGTGCGGTTTCTGCGATCATGTGCCTGTCAAGTAGCAGCTACAGCTGGGGTCTCAAACACTCGGCCCGCGGGCCGCATGTGGCCCGCGAGGACCTTTTGTGCGGCCCGCGATGCCTTTTGGGAATTTTCCAATAATTAACATTTACGTTAAGTCCCTTGGCAAAAAGATCCCGCGAAAAACTTGAACCAACGTTGAATGATACCGAGTGCGGTTTTCGTCCCGGCCGTAGTAGCACTTCAGACCAAATCTTCACTCTCCAG
>JGI24158J21664_10002205_pt1 | contig 23340 bp, 13 predicted proteins | sample Ectturendosymbi3_FD_21664 | JGI IMG/M metagenome (IMG submission 21664) | reverse complement strand
TATTGCGATGTTGCAGTGGTCTATAGCTTTTGACGCATTTCCTCTTTGGCATTCACGAATATTTTTGAATGTATAAAAACAGTAAATGTTTAACGTGACAAATTTAAACCGTTTTCTTCTGGTGGCTTTTCCTTGCCTGCAACGCATTTTACTTCAATTTACCATATAACCGCTTTGCACATATTACATTTTATACCCAGAGTAAAAGACTTTTACTAACTATTATACACTGTTCCCTTTACACTGAAAGCAGCTTCGTCTATGGGAGGTCTGCAGCCTAGATGACCCTTGNTCCTTCGCAGCCTCCAACTCCCTCATGCATTCTATACATCAATGTAATTGGAAGTCATTGCAGTTCTTCATTATAATAATCATGATGGCGTCATTCATGCGTGTGTCTTAAAAAGCTTGTATTTCATCAAAATACAGTAAATGCATTAGCGCCATCAAGTGTATGCTCTATACTACCGCAAAGTATACATCCTCGTCTTCTTTCGTGTATTTGTGTTTTTTTGTTTCTCTTTACTGCGATGCATGTCTAACGTTTTGCGTGTGGGAGTGAAGACGTTACACACAATACAATACAAAAATTATATTTATGAATCTGCCCTCCTTCCAACATCTTGTATTGCATACTTATGAGGAAACACGTACGAGCAACCTCACTGTGCTATAAATGCACTGTATGTTGCGTTCGTTATCATCTGTGAAAATCAGGAGTTAATCTCATTGAAACTCCATAACTTCGTAAGTTTATACAACATCATAAACAGTGAAGGGAACCGAGTTGATGGTGGAAAATTAGTACAGCCCGCCATACCTCGCAGAGTTTGTTTTAGGCCCGCGATTAGGGAAAGGTTGCCGACCCCTATATTTAGCATGTTCAGGTGATCTCATCACAAGGTTAGACTGTATTCCAGGCGTTTTGCTGGATGGTAGCCATTCGTAGCACGCTTCGTAAGCCCAACCTAAAACACACAAAACAAATGGTGAACTGCATTGTTCACTGTTGATGATGCTTGAGTGGAATGGCATTTTTTGAAAAAAGGTTTCATTTTATTTGTAGTAACAGTTTTTTGGGTGACGTTAAATTTCATGCTGGGAAATTAGAAAGGCTCCCCAACATAACACGTTCGACTCAAAACCAGAATGCCATGAGTTGAGCGAAATCAGTTCAACCCAGTATGAGGCACTGCATGATATTGATGAAGCCGACTGACTAAAATGTTGTCGATATGTATGGCAACAAAGGCAGTTGAATGATGACATTATGTTGTTAAATCATTGTTGTTTGTGAAATTTTTCGCTCCTTGTTGCAATCTGTTTGTGTCTTACAAACAATATCGAATCATCGTATGTATGCAAGTTGTACGCGCACATATAACACACAGGCTTATATGTTTGCCTTGAATCGTCTTCGCTCTCCCTCAACTTGGAAAAAATTCAAGGAATATTCGTGCAACTCATGACTGCTTGCGTAACCGCATACAGGCAATGCACAGACAACTCAAAACTTGTTTACGCTATCTCACTGTCCGGGATTTTTGTGCTTGCGCCAGTTATCTTTGCGCAATGCAAGCCAGGCCGAACGTGAGAAAAAAGCAACGCAACTTTGCTTCACTGAATAAAACTGTGTTTTTCGCTGAACATTGGTCACCATCTGAAAGGAATTGGAGGAGTTTGGACGTCACTCTGATGCATGACTAGCTCATGCATCTTTCAGTTTGTGAATTTCGGCTTCATACAAATCAATAATTAAAAGCTATGGGATATAGGAAAACCAACAGGGTGCTAAAATCGGGACAAGGTGTGTAGGGAATCTGTCGGCGTATAAACTAAGTCTAGTCTTCGGTGAAGGAAGTCAGCAGGTCTATGCTTATCTTGTTTAGAACTTGGGTTAACCAATGAAAAAGCGGGCTCTACTTCTAAGAATGATCCTTTGCTGCGATGTGCAGTCGTAAACCCAGTGCTACTCTGTGGTAGGCTGTGCAGTGTGCATTTACGTACAAAGGATTGCTATGGGAACGGGAAACCGACATTATGTGTGCAATTAGGTAGTGGACACGGGGATGTGTCCCCCCACTTTTTCAGACGGTGGGGATATCGTATGCCATGTCCACCCCACACTTTTCTCTTTAGGTTTTGTATTTGGAGAGGTTTCAAAAATAAAAGTGACGTTTGTCGCGTTTTGTGTAAAGAGCTTTTCATGTTAGATGTCACACATAGCCAAGTTGATGTCGAAACTGAATTTGGTGTGGCATCACTGATTCTGATATTTTTATTAAAGTTAGCTTGGATAAAATAATTTTTAGCTATTTGCAACCTTCTAGAGACCGCGAAAGATTGTTAACAGCTTCTGTTCGACATTTTACCCTGTGTGATATACTGCAAGAAAGGTCATTGCCTAAAACAATGAGAGTTTAACACAGTTTAAAAGCTGCACGTGTGGGAGATCACAGTACAGCCGTGATTTGTTTCGTGCAGAAATGTAGCTGTCTTTGCTGGAACGCTGGTTATTGAGAAACAGACAGCGCAAAAATTAAAGATGCAAGTTTATAATGTTAGAAAGTTACATTTTCAGGGAAATCTCTGCGAAGTTTTTGCCAAAGACAAAAAGCAGCACTATTGCGGAGACTTAGTTTTAAGATGGTCAGTTTTGCAAAGACTCTCTTCAACCACTATTAAACAGGATTTCAATCAAAACGTAGGAGACGTATTGACTTAGCTATACATTGACCTATAGCTCAAAGTCCAGCAGAGTCGTTATTTTATATGGTAGCAAACATGCTATTCTTTTGATTAACAGAAGTGTCTAACACTTGCCTATTAGCATTAAATTATCGTCTAATCTTGAATGTCGACATTACGTATTGTCAAGTTGGTAACTTGTACTTGTAACAGCAGATGCCGTTATACGCCATCACGCTGTACGTTTGTCAAAGTTTGGAATGCTGATCATGTTGCTGAACTATATTACCGTGTCCAGTAACAAATTTAAGTACATTGATTAGTAAATCATCTGTAAGTACAAAGCAAAATGTGATTAGTGTTGCTTTCAAACACCTCTAAAAACAAGATTGGGAACCTGTATTTATAAAACTTCACTTCTACATCGACCCGATGATTATATTGGTTTCACATCAAGCGAACCCCACACTTTACAACAAAATTGCGCCCATGACGGACATAAACATGAAATGAGCTCCGGCTCCCGCTTACATGGGCGGCATCAAATTTTTCATATAAATTGTTACTTAACATACTAATTTCGGTTCGCGCTTGCAGGGGTTCCGTCAAAATTTTCATGGTTTTTGTTTTGGCATTTTTCATCCCTTGTAGGACTACAGGAAAATTTCGGAAAAAGCACAAAAACGGTACAAGATGCTGCCCAAATTTCCCTAGAAATAAAGTAACTTAGTGCAATTTTTTTGTATATATATTTCCAAGTGCCTATTGCTGAAACCGCGCCTTTGTCACATTACTTTCCAGGTAATATACTCGCTGGACATTCAAAACGCTTAGCTAAAACAAAATAAATTAAACCGCGGACAGATCGTGGCCAGTATTCAAATTTATAAACAAATTGCATCACTGAAAGGCCGTTAATGTGAGCTTCTCGAACCCTTGGTAAACGTATAAACTCACATCAGGAATGTTGTATTTAGTCAAGGGAATATATATAGATAGCCACAACACTGGTTTTAAATTTTTCTTCCACAACAAAAAAGGTAGCTAAAGTAAGAAACTTGCACATACTGCAATTAAATTGAGGTAGTTGGAGTAAGTACTGTTTTCACAAGCCGCACTAAACGTTGCAAAGACTTTACATCAATAGAGAGTTTAACAGGCAAAATATTAAGACCAAGAAAGCGAACATTTTTGGGAAAATCTAAATATTGGAATTTTCCAGAAGTATCGTTTTTTGGCCGTGACTTGCCAACAACTAACGCTACAGGGACAACCAAGTGCTCTGTAGATGCGGATTTTCCCTCGTTTATGGTAAAAGAAATAAAAAACAAATTGCTACTTGAATTTTTTCCTGAGGCCCTGATTATGTCAACATGACACCCCGTGACGCCATACTGCCATGACGTCACACCACAAAACGTTCAAACCCAAAAGTGCCCGCATGGTTTCAAATCGAAACTAGATGACCTTCTGCATCTGTACAGGGTTTGATTCGCTCTCTAGCTCTACCGGTCGGCAAGATGTGACGGAAAATGTCGTGAGCCACAAAAGTTGCTTTCCGGTCCTTTAGCTTTTACACAAGCACTGTTGTTTTGCAGGAGCTTGCTTCTATTGGAAATCTGAATATCTGCGTTGATTGCAAATATGCTTGTCTTTGTTTTGTTAATTATTCCTGCACTTATTCTCATTTATTACTGGTATGCACGACCTCAAGGTGCGCCACCTGGTCCCAGAGGATTTCCTGTTTTGGGCATTATGCCTTACTTGGATAAGTATCCAGAAAGAATATTTGCACAATGGAGTAAGTATTACGGACCTGTCATGACGGTACCTATGGGACTTGAGAACTGGGTTGTTCTGAACGACTACGCGTCAATTTACGAGGTAATACGATAACGGCGAAATTCGTTTCAGTGAATACCGTAAATGGTATGATTGTGGTGAACAAACATTGCTTGCACCATCAATGAAATCAATTTTTGTGCAACATTTTTTCAGGTATTTTACAAAACTTTTGCCACCCAAACCCCACCTTGGTTTGCTTATAGGCAAACTTAAGTGCAATAGATCTGCAAGAACAAAACAGCGTCGCTTTTGATATAGTTTTTCTGGGTTGGTTTGCGTTGGTAGACATTTTGGGAATTTTAAATCATACAGGATAAAATTATCATGTAATCGACGTACTGAAGGAAAAACACCAGCATGGCAACTTCTGTAAAGCATTTCGTGACGAACTTTGAAAATAATTCTCTACATTTCCTGTCTGCAAAACACTTCTATCTATTTGTAGTGCAGGTGCTGTACCTTTTCCAAAGATGTAAACTATGGATATGGTTGACATAGGTTGACATTGCTAAAGTTTTTCCGTCCACCTTTCGATTTACATAAGTAGCTGTGTAAAACGAGTCTACCAGCATCTCTCAGGACGCGATACAGACGTGATAAAGTGGCACTGAGGACCGTTGCATCAGAAATTTTAATTTTAAGACTATCAAAATAAGGACAAGCTGTTAGAATGTAGACCACTTATACTACAGTATAGCGGAAACCTAATCTGGGCCGCACAATCTCTTCCACTGGGGCGCATGGGGTCCGCAGGCCGAGGCTTGGACATAGCTGAGCTAGACCAATTTTACAGGTCACAATGGAGGCTCCAATGCAATATATCTGAACCAGTGCCGCTTTGCAGCCTAAACGACAAATGATACGGGACAAATAAAGCTTCAAGACAAGTACAATTATTTGTCTGTGAGACACAAATGACATCTCTGAAAATTGTGCCTTAATATTGCGTTGTGTCCTTACTCTTCAAAGAATGTTGCACAAACGGATGGCGAGCCTAGTTCGTGCAGACAGAATTGCGGTAGCCAAACTTTAGCATTAGCAAGTATTCTTCTGACAAAAGAAAAGCTTACTATTAAAAATTCCTGTCATAACCTATTAGGTTGTTACAAAAGCCTTTCAGCAGCGGGTTGAAAAGCCAACGAGTTCAAGGTGCACTTGAGTTTGAGTTCGAAAACAGTTTAGTCTTGTGGTACGTCTTCCTGCATTTGTTTAGTATCAAAGTTTCCATAATCACGAGCGTCGTTATTGTAAGCGATTTTGGAAGATGTGCACTTTCAGTTCTGTGGAGTTGTTGGCATTACCTGAACGAGAATTATTCAAAAAGAGTCTTACAAGTTTCTAGTCTGTCTTTCCTGTGCAAATTCTTCCGATTGACAATTTGTTACAGAATACTTTTCACAATCGCACCATGTCGATTTACGTATCACTGTGTTAAGATAAATCTCCTGCTATTTATTCTTTACAAGAACATGGTATGAAAATCTAAACTGGTGCATTTTTCAAAATTTAACAAAAAAATATTTTTGCACAAAAAAAAACTTTTAGATCTGCTTTCAAATGAAATGCATTTGCCGTCTAATGATGTGTCAGCTTCTTTACTTCCGGAGATGTCTGCTTGCTTGCTGAATATTGCTCACCTCACTTTTTAAACGAATTATGATCTCTGTATCCTGACTTTGTTATATGATGCAGAGTTTTCAAAACGCACCTCAATACGATTTGATGATAAAATTTTTGATTCAAGTTGTTTTAATGTCCCCACGGAATAACCAGTTTGCATTTTTGCAGGCATTGGAAAAAAACGGAAGATCATTTTCAGGACGACCGTTCTCATCTCTCGGTAACATGGTAACTCAAGGACACGGTATCGCTGCAATGGACTATGGAGATTACTGGAAAAATCAAAAAAAATTCGGATCGATGACGTTTCGTAGGTAATGAAAAGACCAGTTCTAATGCTGGCCGCATGAATATTTCAAACAATGCTTAATGGAAATGTTCGGAGATAATTACAAATATGAATTCAAGTTTGAATTTCAGGTCAAACTCTCTGTGGCAATAGGTAGCACGTCAAGAATTGAAATTTGGCTTTGCTTACGAATTAGGAGCAACGCCAAGCCTTTCAGTAAATCTCTTCTGCGCAATACAGTAATATACTGATTAAACTGGCAAGGTTCTCAGAAGGAAGGTGAAAACATTGACGCGTTTAAACTTGAAGTGATGAACATTGAAATCATCCATGACGAATTCTTCAACTCAGGGGTCAGCAGCATGGTGCCTACGGGCACCTGATCGCCCGCAGGTCTCTTCTGAAAATAAGATTAGGACGATCAGTGTCTTCACATGCTGTAGATGAATGTCATTATAACGCAACTGAAGATAAACTTAGCAATTCTTTTATTTCAAAAGTGTTTGTCAAACTGGTACCACTTCGCATTAAGCGGTGCCGAAGGAGTAACTCCCAGTTTCAAAAAAATTGGTGACCCCTGGTTAGCTAGGCTAATATATGCACGCACGCATCGAAAAAGCTTGTTCGAATGAAATATGTCGCGATTCGTGGATAGACTGTTGCAGAGGTTTCCATGTACAGAAAATTTGAAAGAATTGATTTCATAGTTTGATGGAAGCTGTAAAAATGACAAGTTGATGAAGTTGAAATTAGTCACCATGACTTTTTTAGGAAGAAAACATAAGAAGAAAACATCGGTTATTGTTGACAATTATTTGCGAAATCGATCCAGTGAAATGGTGATTCTGAAACGCAGCCTTTGCAACGTTCAGTAATTCCGGCCCGTATGGTCATGTCCCAAACTTTATTTTTCACCCTCTCCGCTGATTTGTCGCATGGCCGAATTGTTGTTCAGTGGAATCAAGCAAGCGTGGCAGCAAGGAACAACAGAGTTCACATGTCATGATCACTCTTCGCGCACGCTGGTCATTATGTTCAATCGTTCACAATCTAGTATCGGCGGAGATCACACGCCGGAATCACTCTATTATTGCTTGTTCGCGCCACATACACATACTGACACAAATATGAATGCAGATGGTGTTGGTTTTTATGTTAAAAAATACTAAAGTTCCATGTACTCTCAAACATACCACCACTAAGCGATGATAGTGAAGCTCTGTGTCTAAAAACATTGACTGATCAAGTTAATTTTGTTCTTGGTTTTGTGTATAGACATCCCAAAGTTTGTTCCCTCAAAGCTTTCTAGCAAACTCGGTCCCTGCCGCAATATAAAGTTTGAGCAGTTTGCATCCACAATTCCACAAGGCAGTGAAATAAAACGAGCATTGTCACTGCGCATGCGCAAAACGCAGCAGCGAACGCGCTGTGACGTCACCACAGACAAAGGTCACACTGACAAAATTAATTTAAATGAAAGAGATGCGTGAACTGGTGCACAATGTCCGAAAAACCCACTCATATTCAAACAAATCATGGGCAGAATTGGTTTCACAATGGGTTATGTATGTATTTTGTATAAAATAAAATGTTCAGTTTCGTCTGCATTTCATCTACTGTAGTTTGGAACGAATCACTGCAAGTTCTTCAGGTTTGATATTTTTTTATCATGCTGACTAACATGTGAGCCAAACGCGAGCAAAAACTAGCGATACCAATTGATTACAACTTTAGAGTAGTTATTTCATTTTTTATTGTCACATTACGCAAAAAAATGTTTTGGTCAATTGGATGTATGATCTGTTTCACAGATTTGGTTTGGGTAAAAGAAGCATGGAAGACAAAGTATTAGAAGAGGCAGATTGTTTAAATGAAGAACTGCGGAAGCAGAATGGAAAGCCTTTTTTCATGGCAGTGAGTTGTTTGTAGAAAAAGAAGTTAATCAATGTTTAAATCAGCTGGTCCGAACTTAAATATGTTGAAACTGATTTGATTTCAGGAACAAATTAGCAATGCTGTTTCCAACGTTATTTGTTCCGTTGTATTCGGTCATCGTTTTCTTTACAACGACCCATGGTTTACCGAAATGCTGGAAATTCTCAGAAAATGGTAATGAGCTTTTACTTATAGAAAACGTTGCCGATGACATAAAGATGTCGAAGTTACTGAAACCATTTTTTTATTCACAGGTTTGGCAACCCGGAGGAAGTTTCTAAGATAGGAATGATGTCGTTCATACCGCAGTTACGATTCATTCCACCATTTTCACGCGTTGTTAAGGACTTGTTGAAAGATACCGACTACATGATGGGTACTGCGTGTAATGTTCTGCGAATTTCACATTTCGTAATTATATTTTATGTAAAACATGTGGTGACTACTAAAGAAGCGTTATGCCCAAACAGGTTGGGATCGCAGCTTTCGTCCCTTCCGCAACCGGAGCTAAAGTAACATTGTGCGCACGTTGATTTTACATAACCAGGACAAGTACGTTATGATTAATAAATTATGATTAATTGTAAGCCACATGAGTTTAGCAGGTGAATCCATCTGCAATTTATTTCACAGGGGAACTAGTTTCGTGCAAAACAGTGGTTCTCAAAATGGGCGGAATCGCCCCTGCAGGGGCGATTTTGATGAGCAAGGGGGCAATAGCGGGGCGAAACAACACAGAGGGGAAAATGGTCAACTATTAATCGATCGTTGAGTTAACCTCAGTAGCCTACTATTGTGACATGTTAGTTTCTTGCAAATTTTAATTTACTATGATAATCGTTGGAGGTTGTTGCTAAAGCAATTCACTTGTCAAAATTTTTACGGCATCTATTAATTTTTAGTCTGGATCGTCTATGTGCCCGGCTACAATGTGGATTATTTCAGGGCTGCGGAGCCTTCGCAAAAATGTCAAAGCTCCGACTCCGGAGCTTTTCTTTTCACGAACATGGGTGCGGCTCCAGCTCCGGAGCTCTTGGTTTTCATGAGAGTGGCTTCAGAGCTCAGTATTTTCATGGCTCTAGCTCCGGCTTCTGTTCGTTTTCACACTTTAATATGTTAATTGTCTTAGTGTACCTCAAGTTGAATGGAAAATGAATTAAATCAAGTACACAAAACTAAGAAAATGTACCAACTGTTTTGAGTAATTTAATCTGTTTTTTCTTACAAGCAGCGCTCTTACCATGAGGAAATCAGCGACATTGCAACAATCACAGGTTCAGACGATTCAGTGTACAGTTACTAGTAGAAACGTAAAAGAAACATGAACGGCCTTCAGATCTATTGTTGTAGTCTGGTATCGTAACTCGTAACAATAGCGTTTAGTGTGCTATAAAGAGCACACGTAAATGTATTTGGCAAAACTGTTAGTATCTAGGAAGGGATACGGAGCCGGAGCTATTGAGCACTGCCTCTAGGCAATTTGCCCAGAACCCGTTCCGGACTCCGCAGTCTTTGATTATTTTCACCAGAATTCTGAACATATATCAGCGTCGCAATACAACTGCTTGGGGGCAGAAACGACGTGTCGAGAGTGAAGAGGGGCGATGGAATAAAAAAGTTTGAAAAACACTGGTGTAAAACATCTTTAGTCGGGCAAAGGCAGTAAGAAAAGCTTACAAGTGAAACGTTGACACTAAAACAAGAGTAGAAAAAACGCATGAATTTAGGCTTGGAAAAGAAGCCAGAACGGAAAAAGTTTAGCTATTCTGAATCAGGACCCTACTAGAACACCTCAAAACTTAACAACTGCCAACAAACCTACGTACATCAACGGTATTTAATGAAGAACTATTTAGAAATCAAGCACTATGTGACATGTGAATGAAACTAGTCATTATTAAGAATGTTCAAATCATGATAAGGTCAAACCAATGAAATGTGTTCCGCGTCTCCACCGGCGTACTGTTTCCAAGCTGCTTTAATTTTTTGTTTTATTTAAAAAGTGAGTGAAAAATGTTTTTTGCGTCATCTGGAGGAGAGGTTCCACACCAGAGGTTCTGGTTGTGCGAGGAATCATTCCAGGGAGTGTGACACGCGTCGGCCTTACAGTAATAACAGAAAATTGATCTATTTATTACTCTTATAAGAATTCGCAAGAATTCAACCAAATCGTAGCGTATTTGAGTGGCATATTCTCTCGTATGTATGATCTGAGTTATCATTTCAAGGCAAAAATGTAAGTATATTGAGTTGCTATGAAAAGAGGGAAATGTTCGAATTTTCAGTCACTTGAAGAGATAATCGATTACAATGAGTCTTCGAGTTTGATTCCTGGTGTTTGCGGAGAAATTGTGGCTCATTTGGAAGTGCTGTCGACATCGTTTGATAGATACTGCATTTGGACGTAGGGAAGTTGGAAACTTCTGAAGAATGGATTTAACATCCTTAAATTCGGATCAAATGTCAGATAATGGAGAGCTGAAAGAAGATCTCGTAGAACTGCGTTCAAATCGTCCTTTTTAAATGCAATTTCAGAGTAAACCTTTGGAAGAGTGTTGGTGCTCAGCTATGGTTATGTTTCCAAGATTTGTGAAACTGCCTAGTTGTGCTTATTCCATTTGCAACGACATAACTATGCGAGTCACGCTTTAGCACTTTATTGTCAATTAAGATGAAATCTAGAAATCGCATTAATGCACAAGCAGACATTCGTGCTGCCATCACAAACAGTTCCACAATTTGCAAAGATCATAAGCAAAAACAGAAGCAAAAGAGTCATTGAACTGAAGACACTTGCAAATTGATTTTAATAATTTGTACATTTCGAGCAAGTGAGTACTTTTTGTAGAGTATAATCAGATGTTAACCTGTGTCACCCTTTCTTGCCCATGTGTTTGATTTTCTTTACATATTAATAAAATTAAATTCTTTTTCAATCATTTGAAACTAAGTTCTTGAATCATGATTACAAATTGTAGAGGGTGCGAGGTCGGAAAGAAGTTTTATCAGGGTTGCAGGAGTAAAAAAGATTGGGAAATCTTCACACTAACGAATTGCTGCAGTGAAAAATGATAAAATAAAATTTCGAGGATTGAAATAAGGTCAGAGTGTCAGCATGTCTTACCTAGCTTGCTGTAAATGACTAGGTAGCACCGACCTTGAAATTTGAACGCACACTTACATTAGTACTGTCAGAAAAACTTGAAGCTTAAATAACATTTTGTCATACATCAAACAGCTTTTTCACCAAAATTTGTTCACGTGAAGCTTGCAATTATGTTTGTCGTTAGTCTGAAGTCCAGAGATATTTAATTAGTGTCGATGAATTTTCTGCTTCGAAACTTTTCGAACAACGGTGAAACATCCAACTTTTTTGCAGGTTTAAACCGAAACTTTCATAGGTGAAATGATTTTTTAGCAAAAAAGTAAAATTCGGAAACGTGAAAGCAGTAATAAGTTAAAAACTCTTCGATGACATTTAGTGATAAAGTATTTCACTAAATGCTTTAGCATTGAAACGAAGGTCCTCAACAACGTTTCAACGCAGTGAATGAATGCCTATGCTGTTTCACAAACTTCAAGTTGTTAATGTAAAATACCATGGGTTTTTCTGTTGGTAGCACAAAGATGCATTTTAGGTAGTATTTTTGTTATAGCAAAATTGAAGTGAAAAGATAATTTTTGAAAATCACGCCAAAACTGAACAGCTGTATTAAAATGTGGTAGATTAAATAGATACATTCACTAAATGTGAGAAAAAAAACTTTAACACCTGTTTTGTTAGATTCATTCAAGAAAGAAATCAAAAAGCACGAAGAAGAGTTTCAAGCAGAAGACATTCGCGATTTTATTGATGCTTTCCTGCTTGAAATGAAAAGCAACAAAGAGACATTTACGGTATTTTGAACTTCAACATGTTCTTCGTGTTGGCCGTTAAAACGAGCAAAAAATTGAAAGTCGAGTGACCAAATAACATACCTTTCCTATTTTGTCCATTTGATGGAATTGTTAGTCTTAAAAAGTCTATGCTTGAAATTAAGACTGCAAGAGGGAATTCTCAAATGCGTGATGATCACAAATGATATTTCGAACACGAAATCGCAAAAAATAAGCAGAAACACTTATTACACGACGACTAAACGTCCATTGTCGACCACTTTATTTAAATAGGATAGTCAGTACCTTAACTGCGGATTTTTGTTATTTGTTTTGATACTTTCTGTTACCGTTGACCCCCTGTAGATTGGTTGAACTTCCTCTTCATGTGGAGACAGTCCTGAACTGCAATCGTCAAACCGTTTCAAACCTCTCTTAGCTGGACTGTTCTTGGGCATGGGCGTAACGATGTGAGGGGCGAGAGGGCACAATTATCCGGGCGCCGAATCACTATGGGGCGCCAAATCACTGCGGGGTCCGCCAAAAAGTTCCAACAATGTCACAAGTACCTTCTCCAATACAGTACATTTGCTTCCGAAAGACATCAGGTTCGAACATGGGCGCGCCAAACTTGCTTCTTGCCTCGGGCGCCATCTGACCTCGTTACGCCCCTGCTGTTCACAACACGTAACTTCACCAGTAGCTCCCTAAGCTCCCTATCACTATTGTAGCGTTCACTGGTATAGACCAGTGGTTCCCAACCGCTTTTTGATGCATTCCTCCCTTTGCTTATTTTCCAACTTTTCATTCCCCCTCTTATACAACAAAATTTTTTCATTCCTCCCCTATTACACGAGTCTGCAGTTATATTCGATCTTCCAATATATTCTTTCTGACCTGCTTTTTATCTGTCACAGTGTAGCTTGTTCGAGTTCGTAGGCTAGTATTAGCTACAATTGGAACAATGGTCTTTATATACGACAATAACTTGATTCATAAAAGTGGGATAAAAACTATTTGTTGTCAAATAATGGCACTAATGTTTGTCAACAAAAACGTGTGATAGTCCACAAAATAACTTACAAATATAAAGTGATATAACTAATTGAAAGAGCCAATGTCAACTTAAAAAAGAAGTACAACACTTCCTGTACCCTGAATGGGTAACTGAACTAAAAAGTAGAAATTCCTCCCCAGACCTCTTTAAATTCCTCCCTGGGGAGGAAGTCCTCCCCGGTTGGGAACTACTGGTATAGACCATGATATGCGGAAGGAAGTCTGAGAAAAGATGGTTCAACGTCGAAGCGGTGGGACAACTGTGTTATTCTTGCTGAAGCAAAATGTTCAAATGTAGGCTCATTTAACATTATAGAGTAAGTTCTTCTCAATCTTCTTTCGTCAAAATCTCTAAGTGATCCTTGAAACACTGAGGGTTTTTCTTCAGTGCGGAATCATCCGAACACAACGCCAATACAACATACTGGTCACATAGATAGCACAGGAGATGATTTCATGCATTGGCCACGAGACATTTTTTCTGTCCTATCCCATCCCGTGGCAACTGGTGCATGTCAGATTCCATTGGATTCTCATCAAAATAGTGATGCAAAGTGTACTGTGAGCATTGCTAGAGTCTAGTATTTTGCAGAGCCTTGGCTAGGCAATCACAACCTCCACCCAATTAGAGTGGCTACAGCTGTCAATGGATCAATCAAATTGGGTATCCATTTTTGTTTTTCACTTATAAAAGGCCGAACAACCTTGCCTTCGAAGGCCTCGTTTGAGTACAGCATTGCACTGAGCCTCTGAGTCTAATCTTGAGCATATAAGCATATAATGATGGTGTTCAACTTCAGAATGTTCCTACTATTGGCGTTAAAATTACAACAAAGGGACTATCATCAGAATCACTTGAAACAAAATAGGACAAATCGTCAGCCAAATCCAGCCCTAGCATATGTTGACGACAAGCAAGCCGCAGAAGTTAGCGATCAAGTTTAATTTCACAATATTTGTTGCCTCCACTGTATATACCAGTGTTGACAGATGTAGTGCCGAAGCTGAAGGTCTCAATCTCCTCGGTCAATTTCCCCTCTTCTAACAAAGAGTAAACTGCACTGGCTTCATTCTCTCCTCTTTTCTTTTTAAATTATTGGAGGTTCTTATACCGTTTCATTTCCATCTCTTGCATGATATAACAGCAGGGAGCTTTTTAACATTTTCCCTCCAAGCATCTCAGAAAGAGCCTTTCCACAACAGTGGACGACAATCAGATAAGAAGGTACAAATTCATGCATGTCTAACCGAATAAGCTACATCTCTCATGTTTCGTTTTCGGGCCCTTTGGCATGGCAAGTTTCCCTCTCCGTCTCAACGAACGTTCGACTCGGTTGCGGCAAACTGTCAGTACTTATAATGCTTATTTAGAAATAAATTTTTGCTGGAAACTCTTTTGTAACATCTTCTTGGAAAAGCGATTGCGTGCTCACTCTTAAGGCCATTCATAGACAGGCCAAAATTTTGCCAAACTGGATGAAATTAATCAATGAGATCGACAGTGCTGATCACAGTTCTTTCGATATGTGTGGTGATACGGAAAGAAATCAATTAATGGAAACGTGGCGATGGGTCTGCAATTGTACAAAGACACGCGAAGCCAAAAACCTGGAATCTATTCACACTGCAACAAGAAAAAGACCTAAAGTTTTTTTTTTCTGAAGAAACTAGCAGTAGCCCCACGTATTAATTTTCACGAAACAAATTTTCAACACCTGTGAAGTTCGACTACTAAAATCCCGCGATTCTACGACTTATTGTACAGCGCTTTTTAATAGAACACAAAACGATTTGTGGACAGCACGGTTTGATTTTCTGCAAATAATCATCTTTACTGTGCAGTCAAAATTAAACAACGGTGCATGTGCGTGTTGACGCCAATGAAACAACATTTAATAATCTTTGATGTGTGTTAGTTCTGCAGCTAACATGAAATTTTTATTCAAATTTGCGTTCATAAATATATTGCCTCATTCAGATCTTGGTCATGTAGCGAGTACTGTGAGAATAGGTGTTTCATTATTGAGACGAAACGTTAATAATTTTTCAGGCAAATTGTTTGATTATTATGAAATAGAATAACGTAGGAATTAAAAATGTTCTGCGAATTTCGCTGCGCATATTATAGCAATCGCTCAGGTTTGTGCTTTGTTTTTGTAGAACTAGCTCTGTATATAATGTCACGTAACATCCGCAATCTATGAAAATTTGCAACATCATGACTATCACCAAGAATATGAAAGCAAAACGTTTATTGCAGAATTTTACGGACTGCTCTTTTTGCGTATTTTCCTATAGTAGCATACAAAACCAACCGTCTTCTAGTGCTTGTTTATTGCAAATTGGTTGCACTGGATCAGAAACCAATTGTATGTCATCGAAAAACTTTGCATTGTTCGTTGTCGTAAGCAAACTGAAAGGTGTCTCTTCATATAAATATAAATATTGATTATTTTTGTTTTTGATGTTTGTTAAGAACATCCTTAAGCATTATGTCAGGTGGAAAAATGGAAAGCAGATATATTATTAATTGCAATTCTAGATGTTTCTAGATGTGTAAAAAGTGATGCTTTCGTTCTTTCCTGGAAAGTTTTAAACATCTATGTCTGCACGGAAGAACTGAGAAATACTGCTACCCTGGTCTTACAGTCAGTTCAATTGCCAGATATTATTTAGCGAAGCCTGATATCCATCACTAACAATTCGTGGTCAGTTTCAATGAAAAACATCCTGCTTTATAGGCGTTGGATCCTCAAGTCCTACCCGCATCAGAGCGATTTTTATGCCGAACATGAAGCTCTGCTTGTTGATAATGGCAACGTTAGAGTGGTTAGAACACTGTTCCAATATTTTGTGTTTGCAGAAAACAAACAAGTCACTTTCTGGCATGCTTAAAGCAATGCTTGCTTCATTTAGCCGCAGGAACTTCAGTATGACTCTGGTGAAATCCTAAAGCGATGTACAAGATCTTGTTTGACTGTCAGTTGTTGACTTTGTCCTAGTATAGCTAAGGCACACAGCCAGATTATACTTTACTGCCAGGTGATTTGTTTCCGTTTCTGTAAAGCAAACAGAAGCGTTGAGTATTGACATTCCTTCTAGTTCTTCATGACTAATCTTGACAAACTTGAAGACCGAAAATAAAGTTTCTCAATTTTGTTCTCAGAAACTTCAGCTCATTCAATACGTTCGTGATCTTTTCGAAGGTGGAACAGAAACGACCGCAAGTGCTTTGGGATGGTGTATGCTTTGCTTCGTTCATCATCCACAGGCTCAGCAAAAGTTTTACGAGGAAGTTATAAAAAATATTGGTATGGCTGTTTTTTCTAAACTTATCAAAATCTCTTTACATTTCCTTGTCATAAATACATTGATTTGACACATCATGACTTTACAGTTTAATTTTTTGGAGCTCCCAGGCACTGCTCATACTTTTGCCAACTTTTCAAATAATTCCCTCCAAATTTTATGCATCACGTGGCCCATCGTTTGGTACTCACTTTAGGGAATGTTGTTCAACAAACCACAGGTTCTTAAATGTTTTGCTGAGATGTCGACTCTATCCACTCCAGCCCCAATCTGTTACGACTATGTTTAACTTTATTTGGGGTTGCGCACAGGTTTGGTAATCCGTCTTTGGCTTACCCTAATATTATCCGATGAATTCTGTTTGATTACGTAATTGCAAAAGATTCCAAGAGACTGCTGTGGATATGTTCATGTAGAATTGCACCTGTATTTTATGGTAGACATGGCGGATTACGCGCAAAACGCAATTCGGTTTTCCAAGATATTGTGTTTAACAGAGCACACCCATGGTAACAAGTGCATGATAAGAGAAACTCCAGCACGTAGCAGTGACAGTTGTCGTTCTATAATTCGTGATTAAAGTTAGTCTTCAAAAGTGTTATGTAATTCCACCGTGTATGCGTAAAACCAAACTGTGTCATAACCATGCGTGAAAAACAATCAAGTGCCTTATGTAACATTTAGTGTTATGCAATACTTATAATTTAAACACAAGACCTAAATTAACCCTATATACATCTCAATTCAAACAACAAAGGCACGACCTGAGAAAATATTTTAAAACAGTGTAGACACTTGAGAAACAAATAAACTAGTGGCAAGTGGCAACTGCGCTAAGAGGGGGATGAATATTACGTATTTGTTCAATGTCTGTGTGCTTTTGATTCGGACAACCGCTGAAAGGTTAACCTAACTTCATTTTCTGTTTATTTGCGGCTTTATCTAGAAAACCGACAAACATATTCTGTAGTTTTTGATTTACTGCGAAACAAGGCTTAAATCAGTTCCAAAGTTACTGTAAATTTTTATTCGACAGTGTTGAAAATACCCTCCCAGGCCTCAAATTTAGTTTCAAGGATAGTATATTCACCTAGTGGCGTAGGAAGCCCAAAATATTTTTTTTGGGGTGAGGTCGGATTTTTACTTTGGCGAGCAAGAGTATTTTGCTTGGGACACCGCCTCTCAAAGCACAAAATGACTAGATATTCTGAACATTTGGGGGATAAGGCCTCCTGGCCCCTCTGTTTAGGCCTATGCATTCACCATAACACTGGCTGGCAAAGTAGTTGAGTGGGTTGAGAACGCGGTACGCGCCACAAAAGCTAGCTTGGTTTCAATCCCGGTCAGGTCACACCGACGACTTGAGAAAACGGTACTTGCAGCCGGTCTAGCCGATCGTTCTCGGCGTTAGTAGGGGTTGCTCGGCTTGTCACCGATGCAGCACTCACTACGAAAGTGAGTTTGGCGTGGCGGAAAGAAGCGGAGACTGTGCCCAAAACCACTCGTGACACATCAAAAAGAATACAAAAAGAAAGTATGATGGAACTGAAGTTGAATATTCCTTGGAACACCGCTTGTGCATTTTTTCAAAAATAACCTGTGCCACTATCCCCTCCCCTAAATTTTGAAGGAAAAGCTCTACTTTTGATACCTATTTTGATTTATAGAATATTCAACCTGCAGTTGTCAAAAATGCAGGCAAATATGAAAAAAACGAAATCGCGCAAAATTCACAATTGAAGTCAAAAAACTTCCTTATCTTAACTACTGAAAAATCGTTTCAACAAATATATGGAACGAACTATATTTGACACTTGAGAGATCTTCGCTGTGCAACACTGTTGATGGCGCAAAGCTGTCGGTAACCTCCTCCCACTCAAGATCGTGGGCGCGAAAATAGTGTGTACTGAACCTACGTTTTTTTACAACATTGACGTGTGAGTAAATTTGAACAGCGCAATATTCCTAACAGGGAAAGCTACACACGTGTTTGCGTATATATACCTGGGTCCATTCCAAGTTAAATGATAAAGTATAACCTAAGAATACTGATGTCAATTCTATATTAAGAAGAACTTTGCCCTGCTGCGAGTGGTACGACAGCGAAAACCAGAAGACAAGTGGCAACTGATTTATACATTACAACCTAGGTCGATGTACAAGTTTTAGCGCCATCGCACGTCGTGCACTACTTTTTTATACTTGTCTGTTACTAAAACTTTTTCCAACAATAGCAAAGGCAAACATTGTTGCTCGGTGGATACTCGGTTTTCTCTTTTGGTTAAGTGTCAGGCCTTTTCCTGCGATTAACATGTTATTTGAAAAATGTGCTCCTAACAAAAAGGGATATCACGAAATAGTTTGGTTTTCAAAACTATATTTGTGTAAGGAGAAAATGTGAATCTGTCGGAATAATACTGTTCGATATAGAAGTGAAACAAATATTTTTTCCGATAATTATCTACAGTCCATTTTGCGGATACGTCATTTCTCAGATGTATAACATTAGATGCACTTTTAATTTGCAAGCGCAACAATGTTTCACAACGACAACCGTTACGCTATGCGCAAGAATTAAAAATGAATACTTTGCAAAACTGCAAATAACACCCATCGTCTCTCGCTGGGTAGCTCTATTGAAAAAGAACATAACTCACTAACATGTATGTGAGTGCTCTAAAACTTACATATTTTTATATATTGAGTTAGAACAATTTTCCAGCTGGTATCTCTGTCTACAAGATAGGGGATTATTTAAAACAGCTTAACCAAGCTTGTGCAGGGAATATTTTTAAAATGACCTGCTGCTTAATTGGAAATACTCAGCGACAAAAAGTTGTCAGACCTTTAATTCAAAAAACTCAACGTTTATATGTTTCCAATCATCTTATGCACAATTTTATTGCATTGCTCTTAGTTCATTTCATGGAATTTCAACAAAAAAACAAGTCACAATTTCTATGAAAAATTTTATAGCACCCATGTTAGAGATGGCACGGGCCAGCACTTGTGCAGCCCGGCCCGCCCAGAGCTAACAAGAAACTGCCCGGCCCGTCTATGCGAAACCACAACTTATTTTCTGGCCCTGACCGGCCCGTGGCCCGTAACGTACCGTTACCTCAAAAGCAGAGTAACAACACGTACGTTTTTCAGTTCATTGTCCTTTGGACAATAAAATAATGTAGTCTTAATGTCCATAGGTCCGCCAGAGCACTTTTGAAAACTTATTCACCCGCCGGCTGCAACGTGACACTATCACAGGACAAGTGTGTGCTAGGCTGCACTACACTTGCTAGTAATAACATACTGAACCTAAACCTTAAACCCTAACCTAACACCTAATCCTAAACTAGGGGTTCCCAAACATGGAGTACATGTACCCCTAGGCTATTAGGAGTGCATTTACCTATCCGAAGGGGTACATTTGATGTTAGAAATAGAAGGGAAAAAATGTGCTTACATATTATGCATTTCGAAATATTTATACATACATCAGTGAATATTAGTTTCAAAATAATTATATGCTTATTGGTAAATACATTCTTGTTATTTTGCACAGCCTTTTCATCATGAGACATTTTAGGGGTACATGCTCATGTATCGAAATGCTGAAGGGGTACATGGCCAGAGAAAGTTTGATAACACCTGTCCTAAACCTAAACCCAGTTCCGTCGCCACGGGGGAGCCTTGGTGGGCTCAGTCCCCCCAAACAAAGCTCCAAGCCCCCCAAATTGAAACATGAAACGCTATCAATTAGTCGAGTTTTTGTCAATTGTTAGAATGTCAAGCCAACCCCCACAAACGCAAAGCCCTCCGCAGAAATGAAAACCCCCTATTGAAAACTTTCTGGCGACGGTTCTGCCTAAACCTCAGCGACAGACTATATATGTAAGTGCTTGTTGCTTTGATTGATTCATAGCATGGTTCAATTGTTTGCGTGGAAACAAGTGAAATAGAACATTAAAGCAGAACGGTAAAATGGAGAGAACAGCAGCAAAACATTTCCTTGTTAGATTTTGAAACTTTGCAAAAACAAAAATATTTGCCTAATTGGCGAGCAGGTCGCAGCGACCCGGAATGAAGTCACCGCTAAAAAAATTGTTAGCGGCAGTGTTTTTCTTTAAAGGTTTTTGAAAGGGTGTCGTGGTGGAGCTTGAGGGTATCAACACCATTTTCCTTCAATGTCTGATACTTTTACCTCATTTTCACAAAAACGCAAGTTTTTGTCCAAATATACTTAATTATTTGAATACGACGTTCACTTTTAGCAAACAAACCAAAGACCATTTCATAAATGGCAAGGTTCAAATATGTAGGCGCAACTACTCATTCATTTACTCATTTTCATGCCAGCTTTTCCTTTGGGGAGAGTCGCGGGGGCAGCAGCCCTAGAAGGACTCGAAATACCTCATGATCAACAGCAATTTCAGACAGTTCTACTGTCTCCACACCAAGACGGGACCAGGCAAGGTCAGAGATGTAGTCACGCCACCTGGTCCTTGGACGAACTCTGGGCCGCTTTCCCGTGGATGTAGAGTCTGTAGACTGTAGCGCGAAGCATGGGCGTCCGCAGAATTTTTTCCAGGTGGGGGGCAAAGTCGACATTTTGCTAATCTTTTTGTGCTTGTTGACGATGCAACGCAAATTTACGTATGCAAAAAAGAAAATGTCCAATGTTACGGCAACAGTTGCATACAGTGCTATCCTTGTAAGAAAACTTCACACAGAGCAAATGTTTGTTTCAGTGAGCATGGATACTTTAAGACTGAGTTAGCAGAGTTCTAAATGAATTACAAATTTTGTAACTTTTTAGTGTAAAATCTCATGAAAATACGAACAAACTACACGTTTAATTCAAATAGCTTCTTGTTTTCGTGCTTTTCTAATGTTTTGGAATGTTGCAAGTGCGCGAGATGTGATTTCACTGCTCAAATGGTCTGGTAGTTCAGCGCATTTGCGCACCTTTAGAGGAGCATTGGTTGCAGAAGATGCGGTTTGTTGGCAGCAATGTTTCTTTTTCACTCATGCTTCTTTACACATAGTATAAACCAGGGGTGGGGTAACTCGTTCAATGGAAGTCATTTGTAGAAAATCAAAAACGCCAGCGAGCAAAACCAGTTTGTAGTGTCAATACAAATACGGTAAAGAATGCAAGTTTTACATTAAATTATGTACAGTAATTGTCGGTATGAAGTTTTTGTTTGATTTTCCAGTCCCCGAAAACCTAGACAGTATGTTGTTGAAGCTGTGCAAATTAATTCTCTCAAGTGTTCATTTCTCAAGGTTGCGCGGTGGTTTGATTTTGCAAACTTCATCACAGAGAAAAAAATTCACAACAATATGTTGTGCTATACACACAAATGAGTTATACACTGGTATTTTAAATTCTGGATATTCACTTTCTGAAACCTGTCGCTAAAAATTAAGTGTAGAGTGGCATTGACTAAAGTTTTTTTGATCCAGGTTTTCTTGCATTTCGGTCAGTTTCTTTTCTACAGCAGACACGTTTGTACCAAACGGTTAGCCAACTGAACAGCCATCAATGATACATTAGCACTGAATGGATTTACAAGGAATGCAAAGCATGGTTTTAACTCTTGGAAATGGTCACACCTGGCTTGGAACCCCTCCAGTAGTCTTACAATATATTTTAGTATTCTTCTACGTTGTGGTCTGCAAATGCCTCTTCGCGAAACTCACTGGTTCTCCTTCCGACATTGGGAAAATGACAGATTGCTTTTGACAATATGTGTCTTTGAAAAATTTTACTTTTCTTCAGGGAAGAAAATTAGCCTAACTCAGCTAACTTCTGATTTAGGTTCACTGTCGTTGTTATTAAATCGTGCCGACACCCTGGTGACCAATGTTCCCTCTAGGGTGCGCAAATGCGCCAAACTACCAGGGCATTTACGCAGTGAAATCTCATTCTTACGCACTTGCAACATTCCAAATTTGATGCCGCATACATATCGCATAGCCCTGTCGAAACGTTTCATTGGTTGTGTGTCTACATCAGGGGTCTCAAACACAAATTGCTCCGATGGCCAAATGAGGACCTATGAAGCAACCGGAGGGCCGCATTATGACGCTGACGCAATAATGGCGGTACCTGAACCTTACAAGATACAGCTTTTACATTTTACTTCTTGCGAAATGTATCGTGAGTTATAGGCTAATCATTTCTAGCCGCCTCTACGCTCGTTTAAAAAGACCTGTGCACTCGCTGGCCGAGCACTTTTAAACATCGATGAATAAACTAAAAAACTTAATTGCTGATAACATGAAAATTCCCAAAACGCATCGCGGGCCGGCGCTGCACAAAATGCCCTCAGGGGCCATGCGGCCCGCGTGTTTGAGACCCTGGTCTACATGGTTGTGAAATTGCATGCGCACTGAAACAAACATTTGCTCAATGTAAAATTTTCTTCAGGGAACACTGCTGGTGACTAACTTCACAAACTTGTGTAAACACATTGATAAATTAAACAAGCGTTAAATTTGAGGCAACAACTCTCTATCAATTTGAGATATTGCTATTCATCTAGAAGATCTACACAAAATATGTCGGCGACCCGCAATTCGCCCACCATTGGTTTGAACCTACGTGCCTTACCGCAATGAGCAGTTATAGTGGACACATTAGTGCTTTAATGTTTTGTGCATTCTTACTGCGTAATTCCCAGTAATATTCCATTCGTGATTCAACGTGATGTACTTGTTTG
>JGI24158J21664_10002203_pt1 | contig 23342 bp, 14 predicted proteins | sample Ectturendosymbi3_FD_21664 | JGI IMG/M metagenome (IMG submission 21664) | reverse complement strand
CGCTGACCGCAGTGGCTACATTAGCAATTTCTGTAGCATGATAGAACTGTTGCACGAGTTCAAAAAGAGCTTTTTTAAACATGGAAGCATTCAAGAAGTTGATAATGTCTCAGCAGGGAAAAATGAAAACTAAAAGTTTGCTGGACTTCTATGCATAATAAAAAATTGAAAGTTTTCTTGCGTACTTCATGGTTATTCTCAATTCTAGTGTAGTTTGGAAGATTCGATCTTGCAAACCGGGGTGTGCGCCAGCCGGTCCAGCCACGCACTTTCTGTACTCGACTGTTCGTATTCGGTAAGACATCAGCGCAGCCTCATTTTGCAGCTGTAAATTGCTCGGACGTAGTGATGAGTGTGTTTCACTCCCCTGTTTCAACGCGCAACCCGATATCTTGCAGTTGTGAACTGCTGTGTCGTAGCGTAGATTGTATTTTCCTCAGATAGCCCAGCTGCGAGCGCTGATAGTTGATATTAAGCAATGGCGTGCGCAAGGGAGAGGTTTGGGGTTAAACCCTCCGCCCCTTGAGCTTGATATTTTACAAAACTTTATTCCCTGCGTAAAAGGGATTAATTGTTTTCGCATACTTTCTGCTTGTTAATTGTCGATTTAATGCAAATACCACGGAATGCATTTGCATGCAAATTTCAAGGAACATTGTAAATGGGCCNAAAAGTAATAACTAGATTTCGGTGGGAATTCGGGCTATCGTCTGCATCCAGAAACNATCTCACCACTTTCTCCAGACCTTTCTTGCACTACGCATGTTTACGATTGTGCTTCGGGTAGTTCACTTTATCCGAAACAGTTGCCTTTATTTTATCTGCTAAGGCTGATCTGCGCAAGCGCTGACCCCATTGGCTACATTAGCAATTTCTATAGCATGATAAAACTGTTGCACGAGCCCAAAAACAGCAGCTGTTAAGATCGAAGCATTCAGGTATTTGATAATGTCTCAGCAGGGAAAAAGGGAAAACTAAACGTTTGCTGCACTTCCAGGCCCGTAACCAGCTTGGGACACAAGTGGCGGGCGAATAATTTTTTAAGAGGGCGACGAATTTTTTAAACTATGTGCAATAATTTCAAAATACGTCCAACACGTTTTTCCTGTGGGGGCGAAAATTTTTCTAAGGGGTCTTCGCCCCCCTGGTTACGGGCCTGTGGACTTCTATACATCACAAAAAACAAACATTTTCTTGGGCACTTTATCCGCTTTAGCAAAATTCGATCTTGCAAACCAGGGTGTGCGCCAGCCAGTCCAGCTGCATACCTTCAATGCTCAACTGCTCGTATTTGACGAGACCTCAGTGCATCCTGACTTTGTAGTTGTAGATTGCTCTGACGTAGTGTTGAGTGTGTTTCACTCCCCTGTTTTAACGTGCAGCCTAATATGTTTGCAGTTGTGAACTGCTGTGTCGTAGCGATGAGTTTGTTTCTCTCCGATCTCCTAGCTTGGAGCGCTGATAGTTTATAATCAGTGCAACGACACAAAATAAGGGGAGAGGATGTAGAAAAATATGCATATTATGTCAACAACCTCGCCAAAATGTTGGTTTGGAAACATGGAAATGACGTCAAATTGTGACGTAACAAACAGCGCACACCAAATGCAAATGACCACCATATGATCCTGAACCAAAACCCACCCCATGAAAATTTTCTGCGTTCGCCACTGCCTCTGACAGACCCTCCCATCAACCTCTGCACTGCGCCACGGAGCGTTCGCACACTCACACCAGTAAGANCGCAGGCCGTCCTCCCCAATCTGTCATGGCTACACATTAAAAATTTTTAGGAATNTCCAACTCTTCTTACCAGCGGCAAATTCCTGATACTGATTGCATCAATGTNAATGCAACGCGACTGCTCTGCTGGTCGGTCGGTCGGTTTTTCTATCGTTTGGAGGTTAAACGGCTTAACAACAGAACCTTAGTCTTGTATTCTTTAAACGGCTAATTTTTGTTTTTCCAAAGCTTTGTTTAAATTCTTAAACTTTTCAGACATGCTCACTTTTCTCGGGCTGGGTGGAAAATAACTGTTGTACGTTTTAACGCGGAGTTGTGATTTGAACTCGGCATGCTTTTGTACGCTTGAAAAGAAGACATTTCGCAAATATTATTGGTTTGCACACTTACGAAAATGTTGCAAATCGTGACCAGCCCGAAAATGAACATTTCGCCGTTGACTACCAAGACGCCGATAGAGACAAAGACGTCGGTGAACTGATTCTTTCATGCTGAGCCTGCATGCAGTAGTAGACAGTGCTGTTTGTTGACAAAGCTGTTTTCCGTGTGTTTACATTTGAATTTTATGACGCCTGTGGCTGACGTGATCTGCGTCCCCTGCAACGATAACTACATTGTGTCGGTATGCGGCAGAACCCGGTCTCGAATTACCTTGAGGTATGCCTGATCTTCGCAAGCGTTGCTGGCATTGGATCGGTTTACGTACCAGTAGTCACCGGCATGTTCTCGAAGTGAACTCGCCATTGACGTCGCGAGGGAGAGCCTTGCACCCGATCAGCATGTTGGGTTCGCTTTTACAGTGAAGGCTGCTGGTGTGCATGCTCAAGAGTGTAGGTTTGATGACGAGCAGCATTGGTTCATGGAAGGACAGGAAATTTCACGAGAGCAGATGCTGTTGCCTCAACAACAAGGTCATTCTGTTACTCGCGTTTATCCATTATTTACCACACAGCCCGAGACGCCTCCTTCACCAAGCTGCTACACAGCAATACCTCGCATTCGCCGGTAGCGATGTCAGTGATCGCAGCTAGTGTTTATTTACTGAGCATCGCTGTCATTTTCCCGCTGATGTCATTTTCTCCTTGATAATTATGGCGATGGCATTTGCGACAATTATACGTCATTGCTTTGAATGAGAAACACATTTTGGAGGCTTCAGCTCCAAACGTATTATAAACTTGACTTTGTGATGGAAGGTTTTTTAGTATTTGTGAACGATGCGGCTGCCCGTTGCGTCAACCACTGCTCTGCTCATCCGCAATAACTCTGTTGATGTTTTTTTCGACTGTTTTTTTTCAATTTTCAAGCAGCGGAACGTGAGACTATTTGCAAGGCTACTCTCAGTCTGAGGCGGTGAAGCAGATATAATCTCAGCGCTGGCTTCAGTCTTTTGAAGGTGAAAGGTGATGCTTTGCAGCAGATTTGTAACTTGCCTTACGTCGCAGGTATGGTGTGTTCAGCCAAGCAAGAAGGTATTATTGTGGCCCTGAAGTTTAAAGGTTTCGATCGTAAGTTCAAGGTATTTTAGCTTCGGCACACGTAGAGGAGAATAAATTTCTTGCCCTCGTATTCAATAAAGTTCGTCCGAGTCACGTCGTCTGTACTGTCGCGTCTACAGCAGGTATTTCTACAGGGCACGTTTACTGGGGAGACTTACAGGTGTTAGAATTTTGCAGATCCTTGCAATTGATTCTTCAACACTTCAGCCTATTTTGTGTTCTTATCGAAAATTATCATTGCTGCGGCTGATAATTTCTAACAGTAAAGATGTTTTCTACTTGGGCTATAATCATCAGAGAATCTGTGTGCTATTAGCCGGTTGCATTGTTCTTCTGTGCACTTTGCTTTGTTTGTGTATCACTAAGAACTGAAAATATTTTGTAGGACGTTGTTGGACCCTCGCCCGTTTGAGGTGGGACTCAGTTGCATGTTTGTTTGCATGTAGAAGTTCGGCTTCGCGCGGTTAGCTTCACACGGTTCGAGTCTATGCAACGTCATTTCCGCCTAATCGTGTCGTTTGCTGCTGGTACTTATGATTTTGGAAGAATATGCGAGAATTAATTGTGACCCAGTCACCCAAGCTTTGCTCAGGAATAGTGTCTGCAAAGATAAGCACGATGTTAAACAGTTTTTATGCAAATTAATATGTCGTGTGTGGTAATAAATAGAAAAGTTATGGAATGCGATACAAAGTGCTTATGTAGTCAGTGTATATCCACTGTGCTGCTTCGTCAGCTGTCAACGATGGGTGATTTGTTTGATCTGATGGTTGTCTTTCGATCAAGCAATGTCGTTTATCAAAATCGGATGATAACGAAACTATGTTGGTCAGACACTCAATTATGTTTCGCTCTCAAATATCGCTAATATTTTATTTGAATACGAATCAATATAGCGACATGAGTTAGAGATAACGAGTTGAAATTTCTTCGAGAGGTTTCTGTTTTTTTGTAAGTGTTTGATGTCTTAAGTTAATCCATCGCAGTCAGTGACAAACTGAGCTAAAAGTGACTTATTATTCAACACGTTCAAATGCAAAAGAACTGACAGATGCGCTACTTCAGGATTTTCGCAAACCATTTGTCAGGAACTTTTAATGAGTTAACAGCAAATGTTTCAAGAAAATACCAAAAGTGCAAGTCGGTGTGAACGACCTTACAAACATTTGATTTATTGTTTTTCCACTCAGGTTTATGTCAGTGTACATGTAGACAATTTGCAAGTGTCGTTTCTGGGAAGTTGGCGTCACTGAACGTGCTTCCTCAGAGCAACTCTGAAGAAATGGGAACGATATTGCAACGTGTGAAGTGATGCAGCTTTGCGAGGCGAATTCAGTCCATTTGTTAAATAACTGCTGTCGAAATGGAAAATAAAACTGCTGCAGATCCTTACTACCCATCCGAAGTCATGACGATGTTTATGGCGCATCCAAACTCTACCACCAACCCAACCAGTCCAGTGTTCGTTTTATCAACATCTTCTAACGTGAGTGATTGCGGGTCTGACAACAACACGGAGATGTCGGTTGCCCGGGTAAGCCTGGATGAAGCGTCCACACAGTTTGCGGTTGCTCGTTGCACGCGTAACATTTTGATTCTTCGTATGGTGTTTGTTGCGTGACATGTGGTGTTTTCAACAATGAACCCTGCTATGTTTTCAAACAGTTCAAACAAGTCTATGACTGCGAAGAGATTCACCAGATTGCGGATATTTTTTCGTTGAGTCAGGTCGAAAATTGAGATAGGTACGAGAGAGACGCACTTGAATTTCTAATCGCGAACGCAGTTAATCTTCCGGCGGTTTTTGTGCTCTGTGATTGTTACGAAATAATCCCATTCGCGTCATGCGACGACCAGACGTCCATCAACATGTCCTTCTCATCTCTTATGAGCTGAGAAAATTACTGAGCATACTCAGCAAGTAATGTTTTTAATGTGGGCCGCGCTGTGTACGACGTTGGTGTTGAGCTGCTTGTTTAGTGTCACAGCAGTCATACAGTGCTTGGTTTGAACGTGGAGCTGTTCCAGCAAAACAAACCCGGGGAGTTACTGAGCACCTGCACGTGCTGGTGCTTTCCATTGTCTGTAAAAAGAACGAGTCATTTGGCGCAATTGTAAATAGATGAGTTGCAAAAGTAGCGGGCTGACAAAGCAAAATGGGAAATTGGTGCTAGAAGTTAACACCGGTTTTTCGGAGCTGTATTTTTTCGTTTTATACAGCCTGACCTGTAGCCTTCATAAACACAAAAACTACTTTTTCTTCAATGCTTTTGAAGAATAGAACCTGTAATGTCGCCTTTTAATTGGAATTAAAACGAACTTTTGTTCAAAGTTTTAATGCTCGTAGTTAATTACAGACGCGATGCACTAAAGAGACCAGGTCAAGGCCTCCTACAATTCCGAATACTTGTTTTTTTGTGAAGTTTCTGATTTCCGCGCAGTCACTGCTAGACGCACTTGACATCTGGATATGTTCACCTAGTTAACGGTCAGTTTTGCGAATCTTTCCAGGTGGTAGCCATCACGGTTGTCGCATTACTTCTGATGGTGACGACCGTGGCAGGAAACGCGCTGGTGATCGCTTCTTACCGAACCAACCGTCGTCTGCGAACGATCAACAACATGTTCCTGGTCAGTCTCGCATGTTCGGACCTCGTGATCGGGGTGGTGTCGATGACGCTATATCCGCTCTACATGATCACCAGGGAGTGGATGTTCGGCCCAGTCCTGTGCGACGTTTGGCTTTGCATTGACTACACTCTGAGCATGGCTTCCGTTTCAAACTTGATGCTGATCTGCTGCGATCGTTATTTCTCCGTCACGCGACCTTTCACCTACCGGGCGAAACGCACCCGATCGAGAACCAGATACTTTATCGTGATGGCCTGGGTCTTGTCCTTCTTGCTGTGGTCCCCGGCCATTGTCCTGTGGCCAATCACACACACGCGCACTGTGCCCGATAACCAATGCTACATACAGTTCTTGCAGGAGGACTCGATCATCACACTAGTGACTGCCCTGATAGCGTTTTACCTCCCGGTCCTGGTCATGGCCATCCTGTACGGCCTCATCTTCCGCGAGACTCGCAAATGTTCGAAGTACCTCGAGTACTTGAGCAACCGTCACCGGAGGAGTCGTGCAGCGAGTTTGGCCTCCCCGTTCCTCAGTCTGCGCCGTCGCACTCACTTCCGGCGCGAAAGCTCCGTCAACCACCCTCGCGTTCGCGCAGCGTCGCTGAACACGCGACCGTCGGAAAACATCGAACGCGCAAGCAACGGAGCCGTGGATCGCATGAGCGTCACCGTCCCTTGTGGACAAGCTGGCCAACCGACCAGAACCAGTCAGTCCCAGATCGAAGCTTCTGATAAGTCAGGTCGAGGTCGTGACTCAACTGCCGGTGGTTCCACAGACGTTTTTGTTGATAAACCTGAACGCCGGAACGAAAAACGAAAAAGACGTTTTTCTGCCAAAAAACTGCGCATTAAATTTACGAAGCCGCCCGTTGCGAACCCATCCAACCGTGACGAAAGCCTCAAAGAAACTGGAAAAGAGATGACGTATTTGTTGACACCGGCAGCCTCCCATCCTCTCGCTCTGTTTCCTGCTTCGTGCGGTGGAAGCGAAGAAGATGGAGAAGAGAGAACGAACGTAGAACGAAATGGCGGCAAAAGATCGCCGGTAACTATTCCATCGAGCGAAAAAAAAGCAGGGAGGACGTTAAGCGCCATCTTGCTTGCGTTTTTTATAACATGGCTCCCGTACAATGTGTGCGCCGTGTACTGGGCCTTTAGTAAAGGCTGCATTCCGCAGGAGGTATGGGACGCCGCTTATTATTTGTGTTATATCAACTCAACCATCAATCCGTTCTGCTTCGCTCTGTGCAACAAAACTTTCCGCAAAACGTTCGTGCAATTGCTGTCGTGCGAAAAGCGCAGATCAAACGTCAGCATTAGTTTAAATACCACTTGTCGTTCGGCCGCACCAAGGCCAGGGTACCATCTGCCATCGTCCTCGTCCTCGTAGAACACGTGACACTCGCAGGTGACGCGCGTGAGCGACGCTTCTCTCAAAGACACACTCGCGCCAGCTTAGAACGTGCGTCACAAAGAGCCTGGGGTGGTTATGACAGATCTGCAGTCATTCCTGCTCAGCACTTGCAGAAATGACTGCAGCATCTACCATAACTGTTCTTCATCGGTTGGCTTGCTCAGCAACAATGCATATTTGTTTTGATTAAAATTTTCTACAAGCAGCTACAATTGAAAGCGCGGTTTTGCTTCATTGATCTGTGGCGTGACCCGTGCACCGTAATGTTGAGCTCAAAGCATGAAGCAATCATGTCTTAAATTTCGTCCCCGTTTTAATGCGTTCTTTGCTTCACTTTTATCTTTTTGCTTTTTTTTTATCGTAACTTATCTTCGTTGAAGCTCGCTGTCTGTTCAAACACGATCTTGGTTTTGATGTTGACGCTTGTTACTGGTTTGTTGCGAAATCGTGTGTGAGTGAAAACAGGAAGATTCGAGGCGCAGCTTCGAATATAAAGTGCTTAATTAGAACTTTGGCCCCAGTTTATCAGCGCTTTTGCCATGAACTAATTTTACGCGGAGTTCGACAAAAAGAAAACTATCGCCATCGTTCACACGGGCGCAAACAATAGATTTCCGTGACCTTGCCGTTTGAGTGGGCACAACAGACTGAGAATTCAAAGAAACGGCGATCTTTCCTGCCCGTAAATGCCTATTTATCCAAAGTACTTCAGCTTGAAATAACTGCTTTTAACGCAGAGGCCAAATTGGCGCGCTCTGAAGCTGCTCACGTCACGTTCGCCTGTGATGGTTGTCGTTCCGCTTCGCTGACTCGTCAACGTCTTAATTCAATGGTTGGAAATTGTTCAACATGATTCACGGAACAGGCGCGGCATGAGCTAGTTGCTGATGGACGGTAAACAGATACGACTGAATTTCACATCTCAAGCGAGTCTCGCCAACACACGCGCTTCGTCAAGAAATTAACCAAACTTGGAAATTCACTCTCGCATTCTTCCGCCGATGAAAGCTGCTAAGCATATGAGTACATGCGCTTGTCCGACTGTCGCATCAGCCATCATTAACACTGGCTGAAGGTTGCAGTCTTTGCTTCAGCAGTGTTTGCAAAATACCGAGTTGCTTATTTACCGTTAGACAAGCTATGCTTGTTAATTTTACCTCATGCTGCGTTTTACCCCTCCTCCCCTTTCTTCATCGTTCCCACTCACTCCCGTGTCGTGAAATAAACATGGAAAGCAGCTGGTTTGTTTCAACCTTCGACGTCACAAAAGGGCCTCGCTAAAATTTCAAATGTGCGCCTGAAAGTGTTTTAACTTCTCTGTTTGATTCTGTTTCTGAAACTTCAGCCAACAAACGTTTTTCTCCCTAACTCAATAAACTGTGGACACAAGAAGGAAAAATATGGTTTCCGAAAAATAAAGCGCTTTGCTAAATCGAAAATAATGAAATATATAGGAAGGTCAATGGACAGTGACGTTGTACGTCGCTACTGTGTCCAGTTGCGTTGGTTCTTTTGCGAAACGAAGCGCACAAGGTTTCATGTGACCCGGATGTACTTTCACCGAAATACGAACGAGTTTTTTATAGTTTCAAAACATACCTGGGGATGCCCAAATCCTGGTGTGGTAAAAATAAGAAACCCCCGCAAAGGTCAATGGAATTAACTTTGAGTACCCGGAATTTTGACTCAGATACGCCAGAAATTCTGAAAATTCCGGCAGCTTTTAAGGAATGTTTCTTGTGTACAGTTACGGTCGTTAGATTCGCATGCACGAAAAAGCAGAGAAATTTAGATTTTCAAGACGCAAATAACTTCGTGACCTGAAATGGTCAGATGGTCAGTACATCGCACTCACGTGTACCAGTACGCGACAGCAACCATTAAAATTCCATAGTTTCGTAAATTACGATTGCACAGAGCATCTTCCGTGAGTTTAACCGACTGCAATACCAGGCGCCCAACAGGTGTCGGTTTCGTTCAAGTTATGCGTTCTCGCTCACACGGCTTATGGATTTCTTGCGTGCAAGCAAACACAGATGTGTGGCCTGTTTCGTGGATTGCCTTTGATTTTCCACCAAGCACAGCATCTTTTTCGCGTTATTCGAGCTCAGAGCTCAGCATAGCACGGGGTTAGGTGTCTGGTGCGTTTGAGAAATGTCACCTCTCGAGCAGTTTTCTAACGTTTGACGTTTTCTGCGGAACTCAATATTAAAATTAACCTGAACGGGTCGGATCTTCTATGCTTGAGGAACGTCACTTGTTGCGCTCCGAACACGACACCACAGAGACAGGATTGTCTCCCGCCGTGCAAGCGTAACTATATTAAATGTCAGAGCGAATGACCTGAAACGGCGCTTGATGATGAGATAAGACTTTCGAAGACTTGCTCAAGCCAGGTTACGACAGGGCAGTGGCAGTGGAATCTGCTGTTGTGAGATGCACTCTGTCCAGGCCAGCAACCAGGGAGGGGGCAACAGGGCAATTATTGCCCTACCCCGAAATTTTCAAAAATATGTGTAGTTGTTACGTGCAACAGCAAGTTACAAATAATTTTGCGCCCCGAAAATATCATCTGCTTGCGGCCCTGACTATGTCTATAGGATATTCAGAGCAGGCGCTAGCTTGTTTTCAGTGGTACGGCCAAGGTCAGCAAAATCGTGGATCCTGGGAATTATTGCTCCCAAAACCAAGCGGTTCTTTTGCAACTCTGTACTCTCTGGAAAAGATGATCTTTTCTAACCATTCATAGCAAACGATGCCCCGTAAGAACTTTTTACCAGTGGCATAATTGACGGGGGGGACAGAGGGGCGGCGAATTGCTCCGCCCTGGTAAGCTAATGGTAAAAACCAGGCCGCCACTGAATTTATATTTCGATTTTAGTATTCGTTTGGTTTTCAGTAGGTTCTTGATATTTTTCGTGTTTTGGAGTACTATTTTCCGGTGATTTATGGTTTTGGTATAGCCATCCACATCCAGTTTCACCATCATTTTTCAAGTTTTTTTTACGAGTGTTGGCTAGGGGGCCTTCGGGTTCAAACTTCATGAAATCGTCTCGTCATTGCAGATTTCCAGCACTGTTTCTAGCTGATCATGGCATCATGCAACACCCTTGCATGCCTTCAAGATCAACTTGAAAATTCCCATATACACGTGGGGGCAGTGACTTAAATGACAGCTACGGCCGTCGCTTCCTGTCCCTGTATTCCTGATGAAGTATTCTGTGCTTGGTCGGCATACAAAAATAAACTGAACTGAACTGATTACCAAGTTGATTAAGTAGAAAATGTTCTTCTGCATTTGGCAAAAGGCTAACCTTCCCATCTTTGACAGCTTTGCAGCATACAAATCAGAATGCAAAATCATTTCCCGTTTATTGAAGCCGTTTGAGGCGGTCAGATCAAGTTGCCTGAAACGATCTGTTCACGACAACATTTTTTCGAAACTGTTTTGGTGGAAATGTGATGATTTTGGTTGATAGGCTTCATTTGGCATAAAGTAAGCATTTTGTGTTGTCACGAACATAGATAAAACAGATAGCATGCAACCTTTGTCGTCATGGTGCTGCCTGGAATTGATTGCGCTCGGTAAGCCGTACCAGTCAACTGCGATCCTGCATAACATGTAGTCCACAGTGACTTTCTTAATGCGTACTGCAGCACAGACCGCATCGGGATCACAAAGCACGTCTATACCCTCTCCAATCCAGTGTCCATGCATGTTCGATGAATTTGGCTTCAGTTGGCGGTGAATTGGCGGAGTACACTAAAGACCAGCCATTTCGGGCTTTGCTATTTTTATCAGGATTTTAGGGGCACATTTCTTAAACGTAAAACGTATTGTTGAGTCCGAAAACCGGTACGGCCATGGCCGCAAGGACGAATAGGTTGCGCTGGCCTTGATATTGCATGATCTCTTCAACCAGATAGTTTGTTTCGGGCTGCACATGGGTGTAGCAAATAAATGAAAACATCTACTGAAAATGCATTAACCGTTAAAGACGGCCTGCTAACCTGATAACACTGTTCGTGCAGACAACACAACCCGCGCGGTGCGATCCTAATATTTCTCTATTGTTTTGTTTTCTTATTTCCAGAAATGCCTCTAAGAACATCACCGATGACTTTTGAGTGACAAGACGTAATCTTTCTGACATCGAGCTCACAATTCAGAGGTGGACAAAGATCTGAAATTGCGGAATGTGAGGATTCCGCCGGGATTAGGCGGCGGCGGGTTCAGAAAAGTTCATTTTGTGCGGAGGCCGAGACGCCGGAGAGCGGGGAAATGACGGAGCCATTGCACCCTGCCCTTTCAAAAGGGGGCAGCGGGGGTGGAGGTGCCTTTTCATAACAGTATCATAGGTCATTTCATAGTTTATCAAGATCGACTTGAAACATATTTTTTGCAGGTATTCGTTCACCCAGAAAGTTCAGGATGGTTTTCTGTAATTTATGTTATACTTGAGAGCTCAACATTGTTTCTGAGGAGAAATAAACATAATTGGTAATGTTTTTTTTGTTTTGAATAAGTTTCCATGGCCTCAACACTTCTACTGCCCCCCTGCCCTACAGCTGCTCCAGCGTCCCTGCAGAGAGCAGTTTCAGTTTTCAGCAAACCTGCCTATATTTTTACGTAGTATTCAGAAATCTGTGGAGCGTCATCTGGAATCAATTCTTAAATTTCGAAATTGATGGCGGAGCAGATGCGGAGTAGACATTTTTCTCCCGTACGTTGCGACGAATTGTCAACCAAGCCAAGTGGGTTGATGTTTACAGCAAATTCGTCTGTTTTATGGTTAAACTGTGGTGAACCTGACAGTGAGGCTCATGGTCTCATTGGTTGATCTGTGCTGCAAACTTTAATTGCTGATGTTTGTCAAGTTACAAGCAACTGACGTAATCCCGATATGCGCGAGTAATACTTACAGCATTGCTGCGGCGCGACAGACACACTGCAGTTGTGGTTGTTGATGTCTGAACAGTGCGTTAGAAGAGAAGTTGATTTCTTTAAATATTAAAAAATTTCCATAATTCAATAAAAAATACCGACAAAAATACCCTTAGGTAAAAGTTAGGAGACACGATTGACATACGATGAAACAAGATTCATGTTTTTCTAAGGTTTTCTTTAACGAACTTCTTAAGACCATTCTATCGTACAGATTTGTTTAACAGAGGTGTCGCGAAACATCGCTTCCACAAATACTTTTATTACTATGCTTCAATCTAGTGCTTTTAAAACTAAGGATTTAGTCTTCTTTTATCGGACTTGCGATTCCGATTTTTGGCAACGTCTTGGTATCGTCGTGGCGAGAAACATTCTCGTTCCCTTGTGCTTCAGGAGAAGCGGTGGAGCTAGCAGTTGACTGAATTTGACAAATGCATGATTAGTTTCACTGCACTTCGCAGCGTATGTTGCAGCAGTGGGAGGCCGGTCGCCATGAATTCGCAGCAGGGAGGGCCAAAAATCACAAGGGGGGCACATTTTTTAAACACAATCTTATATGTATGCCGCAACCGGGGAGCCAAACATTAAATGGGGGGCCGGGCACCACTGTCCCCCACGCTGGCGACGTCCTGAACAGTGGGAGGAGAAAACGCCGGAGACAAGGTGTGGACCACTTCCGTCTCGCTCCTTAGCTGTAGCAGGCTCGCAGATCAAATGTTCAATCTTATGACGACGCAATCATTGCTCCTACAACCGAGTTCAACCTTCTGGCAACAGCCTGCTATAAAAAAATATCAACGAAAGCTGAGGTTAAACTTTCCGGTGAATGTAAAATTACAAACAAAATGATCGAGCAGCACAGCTGCATTTTTCCGTTAGGGATAGGCTGTCCATCGGTCGATTGGTGTCTAAACTTGAAGTGGGTAATCCGCAGCACAATTTAAATCTCTGCATGTTATTTTCTTTTCGCGTCACATAATATTGTATTTATTTAGAACCCGTAATAAATTTAACAAAATATTTCAGTTAAAAGTGCAAGTTGCCGACAACAGATTTTTCGCTCTTTTTACGATTCTTAACACAATCGTGCTTTTTGGATTGATTGAGCAGGATCTTGACTGAATTCGAGACAAACACGTTATTGATAATCAGATGCTTTTTAGTCTGTCTGGAACCAGGCTTGCAGAACGGCAACGCCCAGACTGGCACCTGCAGCCGCAGTTTTTGCTCAAAAAGTGCAGAGAGGGGTCACCGATCTTCATTTGCTTTGTGAACGCAAACCACAAACAAGATTATATCTCTCATTTACAACCAACACGTTTTTCAAGGAACTGCTGAACTTATGTCGTATTTGTTTTGAGGGAATAAAATGGGCTACAGACAAATCAATTGCTTCATCACTGTGATTATTTTATATACTCCACCTGGCGTAAACAACTGAAGTAATCTTCTGCCGTAAAAGGGTATTGTTTCGTTATAATAGCATGTCAATGAGTACTTGAAAACTATGGAACATTAACAGTTCCTCTTGTTGCCAATAAGTGGCGAACTGCATTGAGTAGAAATAAAGCATAAGTAAACAAAGCGTCAGCTGCTTTTTTAAAATTTGCAAAAAGCAAAGTTTTATAATAACTTTGTGATTATTGCATAGTTAAGTTTTTTATGAGGATTAATTACAAGTTAAATTGATGTCTTCGCACCCACACACAGCGAAGTACAACTCAAGCCCACACCCATGGCGATACCTAAGAACACGCGCATATAGGCGGAAGAACACGAATATTCGTAGACATAGACAGGTGGCGGTAGCAAAACACGCTTGGGTGGCGCTAACATGGCAAGTGTAATACTTAGCACAGTTCTATGCTGCTGCGATAAGGTCCACGTAGACGAATTTTTTAAATGTAAGTGGGAGACAGCGAAAGACTAGGGGTCATTTGGTCTGCATTCCTCCCCAAGGGGAACCTAATTGTAGTGTACAGGGGCAGTGGTTTATAAAAATACGTTAAGTTTTTTGCTCTGCGTTGAATTTTTTTTGTGCGTAATGCGTTTATGTAATAAATGGGATTGTGTGTTAGCAAAATGCGTTGCATGTAATTTTAAGCAAGCAGAAGAATTGGTTTAAGTTTGCCACAAAAACTGTCTGCATTTCTCACGTATATTGCCAATATGAGGTGACAACATGCGATGGGATTGCTTCACGAAAGTTGTGGGCAAGTACAGAACTGCGAAGTGTGTGACAAAAATAAAGGAAGTTGAGAACGAGGGGTTTACAACCGTCTGTACAGGAAATGGATTTTCAGTTAATATGATGGACCATGCGTCACGGGAAGGAAGTTCGTGTAAAGCTTGGTAGATGCACGAGTTGCGATGTTAGCGATGCAGTCGAAGATCAAAGATAACCCAGAACGTTTTATTAGAGTCTAACTCAAGAAATATGTCCAATTTATAGTGAACGCAACAAAAAATATTAAGTAAGAAAGAATAATGCACACAAACAAGATAAGCTAAGAATACTGGCAAATTCCCTAATACCCGGGAAGCATATCATTTTCACAATGAACTATAAAAATTCTAAACACGGTTTGTTTTTGAAATCTGAAGGAGATTGTGACCAGGCAGAAAAAACTGGCGTTAATGCCGCGGATGGACAGGAAATGGGGGGTGTAGTTTTATTGCAAAGCCCGAAATTCGTTAGATGACGTTTGGAAGTACTTGTATCAACATTAGTTAGATTTTGGTGGGTTTGATTAACTACATGCACTCAGCAAAATGTTGAAGATAATTTAATTCATATGAGACACTCAAAGTTCAGTAAAATAACGTGATCCCTTGTATCTCGCCCCATGAAAAGTAGACGTGGGCTCTGACCGGTGCTGGGATTCAAATGTTTTAAGAACGGGTTCTCTCACTCCAGGACTCACTAACAACAGGTTCTCTCATTATCACAGTCTCCAGAGGCAAACCATGCTGGTTGGCCCGATATATGTGCAAGGGTGATCTTTGTGTTGCCAACTGGTACAGTCTAGCAAAGGAGATCACTGATTTTAGTTATTTTCCTAAATTTTAGTCTTATTTTTCACTAATAAAAGTTAGTGACAAAGCTCTATAACAAGTTTGCCAAATAAGTTATAAGTAAAAGGTTGTAGCAGCGCAGCTAGCGCGGCTGCCACATGTGAGCGCTGAAAAGTGAGAGCGCGCCGGGATGGAGCATCTCCTGAATGCGCGAGATGAGAGATACAAATATCCCTGGTGGTGAAAAGCCGTCGGAAGCTTCCTTTGGCCGATTCGTTCCGCGAGAAGCAAAGCGCCTCAACAAATTGTTCATGGAGAGAAATTGAGAACCCCTGTCAACAACCGGTTCTCAGGATTAAAGAAATTCCAAGGTTCTTGCGAACTGGCCGGATCCCGTCACTGGTCCTAATCCCTGCCATCTCTTCCGTTGCCATGCCTACAAACAATACAAACCACAACGCACAAGCGCCTCGCAGCAGGGTCTGACACAGAGAGTGCTCTGAGAGAGGAACACTGCTTTAGAGTGTGGAAGTAAAGTAAAACTGTGACAGTAGTTTACTGGAATGTTTGAAGTTTTGTTACCAAACATTCACAGACTGTCGCACGGCAGGCATGTGCTCCCAATTAACATTTGCGAACGGTTGCGGTCGAAGAATAGCTGCCGTGGGTTCCCAGTAACTTGAGTTGGTCTGAACCCTGTTCATCCTTAATCTGTTCCAGGGTATGAGCGCAATATTTGCCAACTTGACTAGTATACACAACTTAATTACGACTGTTTGAGGAGGGCAACATATTTTTATGTTTTTATATCGCTGACCGATACACGCTGTGTACTGTAACAGAATCAGCCAATCCTCGTGGAAGGAGTGTGGTCGGTGTTTTCGAAAGTAGGTGATCATTCCCGTCATACCTGAACTCGAGTTAAAGCAAATTTCCGTCTGTTAAAAGTCAGTGCAGGATGATGTTTGTCTTTGATTTTTACTTCTGATTTTTCCCAGAGTGAAACACCATTGAAGTTATTGCTCAGAAAGCCCGACGAGCGTGACGGTCTTGCAGCTCTGCCTCTAAAACTGACGAAAATCAGACTTTAGCAGATTTCGTTGTTTGAGTTTGCTTTGATTAAATATTTTTGATTCTTGTGTTCTTTCATTTCATCCTGTTATGTGTACCTGAGCCCAAGACAAGCTCGTAAGTAAAAATTAAATGCGTTTTATGAAAATCTTCGACATCACGACCCATTCTTAAAATGGAAGAGACAAAACAAAAAGTATCAGTGTTAATGTCAGCAAACCAAAGATATACTACAAAATATTGAATAAGAAAATTCGTTTCAAGCTATAAAGGTAGTGAAATGCTATTTGGAAAAGAAGGCTTCTCCATTTAAATAAACGAACATAACTACCAGCGTTCACCGCAAAATGTCTTAAGTATATTAACGAAATTAGCAAACACTTTTTCTGGATTACCGTTAAATCTTAAGTGTCATGCAAATCACTGTTACGGTAAACAGCAAGACTTTCACTTTTCAAAAAATAACCAGAAAAAATCACCCATATGTTCAGGAAAGCTTCGTGGACAAAAGTTTACCAAAGGTTGTAAATGGAACAATTTTATAACTGAAGATTGGGATATAGCGGTAGAGATCATATACAAAAAACTTTATGCGTAAAGTCTAATCATATTAATTTTTTGTGACATGTTTACTATGTAATATACGCGGTAGCCAATCAGTCACACACGGAGGACATCGGAAGTTTTTACCACATTTTAAACAAGCCGACGAATTCAGGGAGTTTTTAAAGAAGTTTATGTATTTAGAGTCCATGTTCGGTCGAATCAGTGGTTAACACCCCAACTGAATTTTATCGAAAATTCCCAAGTAAGTAATGAATGATTCTGTTTTATTTGTCACTGTAAATGAACTTCGAAAAACACAATTTAATTTCTTATATATCTTCGTTACTTACCAACTAGCATCTTTTCCGGTTGATTCTTTCTGATTTATTCTTGACTCTGTTTATGATTACAGCAGCAGAGCGGTCGAAGTGGTTTGTGCAATTGTTTATTGAACCATGAACCCGTGACGTAAAATTGAAACCGTATCGTACTTACCAATTTTCTAGATCAGCTTGAATTATTGATTTGACGTCGCTTCATGACAGTTTTAGAATGTTTTTTGCTTGTAATGCTTTTTGTAAAGAGGGTTGTATTGGCAGTCCTTGCTTCTTCGTGATCAACAGTTACAGCATCACAAAGCAGGGTGAAAATGACTGCAATGGCTGCAGATAAAAAATAATCTGCATTGAGTCGAATTTTCATGGGAAAACCTTCGGCTTTATTTCATGTTGAAAGAAATAGTAGACGATAGTCTTGGAAGGACATTAAGTTAAAACACCATTCACTTTTTCCAATGGCAACAGATCTTGAAGAAACTTTTGCCTGTAATTTTGTTATAAATGCTGAACGCTGCTTAAATGTTGACATCATGGCAGATTTAAGCTAAAAAGCGTTCACTTTTCACGCAATGTTGCCAAGAAACACAAACTACTGTAATTTTAATCTGTTGAAGACTCTAATTATTTTTTTCAATGTTCGAGGCTGGACTGGCTTGATTTGCAAAAATCTTTCTCAGCACGTTTCATTAGAGTTTCACAATTAACTTAGATGTGATCAGCAAGGCTGGGATGCGTTTTCCTATTTGGTTCCGAACAGAGACTCGTTAACCTGTAGGCAAGTGGAAAATACAAAAATACTATGGTTGCCAAAAACTCAAGCAGGAATCGATAATTCGCAACGATTTATTTTTTGTGTTGCTATTGCTGTTTCACTTTTTAATTTTCTGTGTTCGACCAAAGTTTGACACCGTAAAATATTGATAAAAAGATGAAGTACGGACTGTTTCAAAACATTAACTTATTCTAAAACTCCAAAACCCCTCCTTCGCAAAATTGGATGAGTGAAAATTCACGCAATCGCCTGAAACGTTTCCTTAATTTTATTTGAACTTTTTCGTTTAAAGGCTGAATATCTTCCTGACATTGCCTTACGCTATTGCAGCTACCATTTATAGCTTGCTGCTTGGCAAATATGTTGCGGCTAAGTCATCAAAAATACTGCCTTGGCTGATGGAAGAAGTGCTACACTGATCGTAACCTATGAAATAACGAAAACCATCCTTTCATATAATTTTCAAACTCACCGTACTTATTTTTCGCTGAAGCCCTGTTTTTACAGTTTGCTAAAATTTATCTACTGGGCTTTGGGATTAATATCATCTTATTGCAAAACGTGTGTGGGGTAAACTTGGGGGGGTACACAACCATGTGATTTTCTTATTTTGCAAATTTTCACACAGCTAATTGTGAGTTTCAGCACACAGCGAATAAATTAACCGAGGACATGTTAAGGGAATGCTCAAAATTTTTTTCAAAGTTTCTACATTTTTAATGAGTTTGTTTTCAGTGTTTCATCAGAAATGTTGATACAATCAAAATTGGTGCAAATTTCAGTATAGAGTTTTACACTTTCAGTCCAACAGCAAAGCTTTATGGAGTGAACGGCAAACAAGCTGGTCAAAAAAGCAAAACGTTGCAGCAGATGTGNAAAGATTCAACATTCGCTANAATTTGAACAAAACTTCAGGCAATTCGCAAGATCTTCTACTAACTTCAGCGAGTTCCGTTGCTGACTGGTTAGTCACTTTCAGTTTATGTTCTTTTATAAGAGAGTGCTGCGGAGAGTTTTCGCGTTAAACCGGATTGTAAAAACAAATCAAAATTTCGTAGACGCTTCTTGGTTTTAAACCGAAGCAAAGCTATAACTCCCTTCCCAATAAACCGCTTTTACGAGAATCAGAAAGAAACATTTAGCCCGTTTAAAAATCCTTAAGAGAGTAGTTTTAATACCATCGGTATTTAATGGCTATACATTGGTGATGAAGATTTAGACGAACTTACATGACTCACTTTGAAAGAACTTTTTGCCCCAAAATATCCCAAACAAAAAACTAAAGAGACCTTGATATTTAGAAAAAATAAATCTATTAATTTATATTATTGACACTCCAAGGATGAAAGTTCACGAACTCTCAGTTTCCGGTGGATTCGTTGAGCGACACAGGATGAGATGTATTTATAAATTTGTTGTTGGCATTTGGTCACGTTTACCCGCTCAACTCGGAAGTAAAACCGAATTGTCTGTCGTTGTCTTGTTTCCACTCTGCATTGATAAATAGAAATAGATTGGCACTACTAGCTCTCGTTAGCTCTGATTCAGCTATGGCCAGCCGAAATGCCTTGCTGGGTCAAAAATTATGTCACCATCTTCATGAGGGCCGCACACTGAATGACTTAATTACTTTCATTTAAGCAAACCAAGATTTAGTTCAAAGCTGCTGAGAGCATTTGAATACTAACTGCAATGATGACGACTGTAGGGTACTTTCAATAACTATCAAATTGTGATGCCACAGGCAAGTTTATTGCCTATGGAACAACAAGAGTAAAGTTAGAAATCAGCTCAGTGCAGAAGAACACATGAGTAGCCTAGAAATCAAAAAATAGAAATCAGTTTTGCACCGAGGTGTCAGTGGACACGTGGAAATCTCATTGGACACGTGAAAATCTACCGGTGCGTAGTACATGATAAACACACACTAAAGACTATTGCATCGAAAATGTCGAATCTAGAATTATCAAAATAAGGACGGATTTTCATTGTATTGTAAATACACAATAATAAAAAGCTTACTGGGCTGCACAAAACCTTCGACTGGGCCGCATGTCGGCCGCGGGTTGGACATAGCTGCTCTAATTGAAACAGACAGAAATGCAAGTTATTCTTCCTAAACTAATATTAACCCTTGTCAAATATATGCTACCTCAAGGACCTGCCAGGCAAATGTTTGGCATGTCGCAACGATTAACTTTTTGTAACCTGAATGCCAGTGATTAATCTCAGTAAAGGCGTGCGTGTGAGTCATAAAATCTAGCTGATTGTATCTACTCTTTCCGAACAAACATTCATCTTCCTTTATAATCCAATTACATGGAAATCTTGGTTGTCATGTTTGCTCATTTGCTCATGCACAAAATTGTTGTTGTAAAAAGCACTGAAGAAACTAAACGTCAAATAAGGAATGTACCGTTGTGCAATTTAGGAAAACTTTCACATCCCAAAAAGGTACGAAGTCGATCAAAGCACCACCTCAACCAGGACTTATTTTACGTCAATTTACACGTTGCACGTTTGATTTGCTGTGACCGTTTCAGTGATGATGAATTTGTTTTGACATGCCGGATGTTCTGTGAGAAATTGCTCAAATTAATGATGTCAACATCATGCGTGAGATGATAAAATACACTTTGGTGATGATAGATTCAAGTAACAACCCGGATTTTCGAAAAATGGCGAACAGACATTAATTGACTCAGATCACTAAGCTTCGGCTCATGGTATGCGGGCTGTCAGGTCGCTTTGCGATTGACTACAAAGCATAAAACATTCCGCAAAACTATTTACTTGTCTGTTAGGACTTGAAGGAAGTTGTGTGCATGCTTGGCTGGATGTTTGGTTGGCATTGGTGTACAAGGACCGGGGCACATTCAAAACAACTGGGTTGTGTTTCACAAGGCCGGTCTTAAGCCGATGCAACCGATGCAGCTGCATTGGGCCCCGCACCTGAAGGGGGGGCGCGCCATGGTGATGGTGATTGGGCAGGTTGTTCATTTTTGCCAAATACTCCTCGTGCTCGAGAATTGTAGAAAGGCTCATAAATCTGATTGTTAGCAAATAATTATCTCGTTTGAATGAACGATGAAATTCCTCTAATTTATCGAACGTTATCAAACGTGCTCAATTCTCATGCTATAGGGCGTTATATCTGCGCTCCACCATGTCCCACTTTTTATGGATAGAAGTTGGTTGTTACTAGTGCCTGTTAAAACTGCAGTAGACCCACAGCTACCGAAAACAAAGTGTGTAGTGATTCAGCTCGCAATGAACAGGTCAAGACGAATGTTTATCGTATTAACTTTTATTGCATTTCCTCCGATGTAACGTTGTTCAGTTCTCGAAAGATCCTCTTGGAATGTGTTTAGTTGGTCGCTGGTCATCTGCATTTTGACAAAAGCTTGCAGTTTTTCTCCAGGGGGAAGATTTTAACATACACTAGATTTTTTAATATTTTGCAAAAATGAAATTAACTCGACGACATTGAAACAAATGACAAAAGATGAGAGGTTGAACTCGTGGAAACAAAAAATCTTATGCAAACCAGCGCAAAATTTTGTGAGGTGTTCGCACATAAATTTGCCTCCTTTTCTTTGTCCACAAAATTGTTTCACGTTATTTGTCGGTCGTAGAACGCAAGTGGCCGGGCCGACATGCGGCCCAGTCGAAGGTTTTGCGGCCCAGTCGAAGGTTTTGCGGCCCAGTCGAAGGTTTTGCGGCCCAGTCGAATGTCCCGCAGCACTTGCGGGATGTTAGGAGATACAGTTATTTATTGTTTCGGCCTACTTTGATCATTTCCAACCACACCAAGCTTTTATTGTGACTTTCCTGTTTGCGAGTAAACAGGTAGAAAAACCAATGCTGCTTTTTTGCTTTTTTCGTGAAAAAAGTCTGTTTTTTCGTGTATTGCGTCATAAAGCGGATAGTTGATCATGAGCGCAGATGTTACCTTTATGTAGGAACGCGTCTGAACTTGTGGTTACCGAAAGCGCGGTAAGTAGTCACTGATTAGTTCATGTCAGCAGTTTTCTCCATGTTAGTTGTTCTTCGAACGAAAGTGGCGTTCAATAAGAGTGAAGTAATTGCATTGTAAGTTCAATTCGCTTTGCTTGTCAGTTAGGTTTGATTGACGTAACTTTGCACTTGCACTCGCCGATCGGATCTCCGTTGCAGAGCTGAGAGCTTCCTTTACAACTTTCGGCTAATACGTGTGGTAGCGGTAGGCGACACTGTCCAACGTCCACAGCAGCAGCATGCTATTAGTCTTAAACATGGACGTAGCTGGGCGCACAGATGCTATGCGCACGTCCCATAAAAGAAACTGCCCTGTTATCACGTAGCCTGAATACAGATCAAATCCGTTTTTGATATTTATATAGTTGTTTTGCTAAAATATCTTCATCAGAAAAGCATAGTAGGATTGACTGAACACGATAACCTCATAACATCACTGCTCAGAGGGGCCCCGCGCGCAGTGGCGTAACAAGGGGGGGCAAGGGGGACATCTGCCCCGGGCGCAGCAATTTGGGGGCGCCAAATTGATGTCGGAATGTTGCGTACTAATTACGAAATGTCAAATGCCAGGGGATGCTAGTAATTACAATTTACAAATGTCGAATGTCATTCAGCAATAAGCGCCCGCTTGTGGTGTGACTCACGGCTGCGTCACATGCTTTCAGAAAGTCAGGGTTGCAAGCTTTCCGACTTCCCTATCATTTTATAGTTGCGTCACAATGGGACGGGAATCCAGCGTTCACAGTGCATGCAGAGTGCTATAGTGCACATGCTTTTCGAGCAGCGATAAAGCTTTAACAATGTTGTTACCAGGGATGTGCAGAAGGGGGAATGAACGAGGCAACGGACCTGCACAGCCAAGGCAGTGTATCATCCAAAGGGTGAAATTATAAAAAGTGCATTTTATCAAAATCTTGTAACTAGACCAGGGGTGAAAAACGTTATGTGAAAGTTAGTAGCGTGCAGCAATTTTTAGTAGCGTACACATATAAGCTTTGCCATACAGCATTCATATGCTTGAGGTATAGAAGGTAAAAGAACTTTCGCGCACTCCACGTTTTTGGTCACGCGGCTTGAGTGCGCGACTGCATTTTTCCACCCCTGAACTAGACGCTTCTTATTGGCTGACAAAACGTGCTGCATGGATCTGATGGGAACTTGCCTGAGGGACATGCAAATGCATGTTAAGTGTCCTGAGAGATGAAGCAACGCATCGTTACTTTCATCTGTTTTTACTGAACAAAACAACCTTAGCAATTTGTTTATAGTTCAGAAAAATATAAAAGGCGGCAATGCATCAACTTGCATGGTTGTACTACTTTTTTCAGATTCTATATACAAGAGAAACA
>JGI24158J21664_10002202_pt1 | contig 23342 bp, 20 predicted proteins | sample Ectturendosymbi3_FD_21664 | JGI IMG/M metagenome (IMG submission 21664) | reverse complement strand
TTTCAGGGCGTGTATCCCAGAAAAAAATTGGTGGTTCGTACCCCTTGTTTCAGTGCTTCGTACCCCCAAGGGGTACGTGTACCCCCAGTTAAGAACCACTGCTTTAAAGAAACATTTCGTGTGTGGTGATAACTTCTTGCATGAGCGTGGCGGTCAGTGATTTTGGTGCTGAGTGGCTTCTTGGAGGGAAGTGTTATGCAACGTTTTGATGGCGCACCACAGGTGTTTTCTTGTATATGTACCAAATCGCAATCGCTATATATGTGAGGTTGAGTGTTTTGCGTTTAGAGTTTTATGTATAGGGTTTGCTTTTTCAAGTTTGGGAATTTAGGTTGAGGCTTTCAGGATGTAGGCTTGTAAGTTGAGAGTTTTAGATTGAGAGTAGAACCGTCGCCAGAAAGTCTTCAATAGGGGGGCTCTACGTTTTTGTGGAGTCTTAACATTCTAAAATTGACAAAAACTCCACTGGTTTATACAGTAGTGTTTCATATTTCTGTTTGGGAGGCCTTGGATGGAGCTTTGTTTGGAAGGGCTAAGACCAACAAAGCTACCCTGTGGCTACAGGCCTGCTAGAGGGTTTTATTTTTAGGTGATGAAAGCAAAATAGCGAAATACCAAACTACCCGCCGTGGTGGTCTAGTTTGCAGACAACGAAGTGAACGAAACTCTAGAATCCAGGCTTCAGGGCAGCACAAGATTTGGCGCAAAGGTATGCAAGCTACAATTATCGCGGCCTTAGCAACGCTTTTTACGCACAATTCCATTCGTTAGGCATTTCGATTGTTATGCAACAATGTGAATTTGTTACGTAATAAGTCCCACGAAACATTAATGATTTTTGGCACACGAAGCCTTTTCTAGTAGAGAACACTTGTACGTAGCAGTATTAACTGGTTTTAGTAAAGGGGTCAAAAGCGGCCATGGCACTGAAAAGTTGGGAACCACTGATGTAGGGGATCGCTGCTTTCTTCAAACGAAGTGGGAGGGCGACGTTTCCTTGCGCACCGCGAGATTGCACTACTGCTAATGAGCTTTCGCAATATGATGTACACAACCATCACAGGCTGCTGGGTACTATCAATCGTGGAATGAAGGGTTGCATAACCTTTCTGCTGTTGCCGGCTGCATTACGTCTATTTTTATGAATTACGGCCGCCAGTGAGTTCAACAATTTAATTTTTTGCATTTTTTCTGTTCTTCCACACACTGAGTCTAGCCTGCTTCCAAACGTCTGTTTGACTGCCTTTTTACTAAATATCCAGTCGACAAGAGTTTTTAGTAATGCACGACCGCCATAACCTGTATTTCAAATTATATACGCACGGCCGCATGTACATTTGTCGAAGGCCGCATGCGGCAGTACGGCCGCAGGTTGTGCACCCCTGGCTTAGAGTCTAAGGTGCGTTCGGTAACTTGGTGTACTCATTATGGAATCTTTTTTCATATATAAAAGTAGCAAGAGCACGGTGAAAAGGTAAAACGAACCACGCAAATTTGCAGCAGAACCCTTTAACGAACACTGCAATTTCAAATATTTTGCGTAGCCGTTGATCTTGAAATAAATTTTGCCTCATCTAACAAGGCACATACGCAGTATCTTAGGTAAGAATTTTTACGAATATTGCCTTTAGGCACTTAGCATTTTCAGATTTTTTAGCAAAGCTGTAATACATTTCCAGCTGTTTCAACCATTAAGCTTTTTCTTGCTTCGATGCAGTCCCGTGGCCACGGGGGGGTTTTGGTAGGCTTCGCCCCCCAAATTGAAATATGAAGCACTATAAATTAGTGGAATTCTTTGAAATTTGGATGTAAAACCCCCCTATTCACGACTTTCTGGCGACGGTTCTGCTTCGATGTCTTGTTGAGCGAGTTTCTCGCTGTAGCCACCGTGCACAAACCTACAGCCTGTTGACCGTTTGTCCGCAATGTGCTGTGCTGGAATTATAGGTAGTTGCGCAAAGTATGTTTGGATGTGTTGCTGGCGTATTTTCAGCTTATTAAATATTCTTGACTTATGCAAAACATCTTGAGTATTCTCAAATCAATGAAGATGCCTCTCAGAATATCTGCAAACGGCCAATGTCATTAAGATTTTCTTCCATAAAAATATTCCTTGACTGAAGCACTTGATTAGCTGAGCTGCAACATCCATTAGAAATGTTCAAAAATGGCGATATTTACATGCTGTACATCGAGCATCGAACTCATAGCAAATCGATTTCTACGGAATTACGCGGTGATGAACATTTTTTAATGATTTGCTTGGAAGTTACATTACAAAGTCATTTTTTGTTTTTTTCTCGTATTCTAGTTGTCATGGCTTCTACCACCGTGGGCTATATGTACGCTTCACTGAAAACCAGTATTATAGCTTGTTCACGCACTACGTTGTCAGGGGTATGATTTGGCTTTTGTACATTTTGCACTGCCACCAAAATGAGACTTTTGTGACGTTTAACTGCCGCTTTCATATGCTTTTCATGCTTTATTGATTTGCTTGGAAAAAGATAAATGCAGTTCACAAGCTGAGCTGGCGCAAAATACTCATTTATTCACTAATTGTTCATATTAGCTACGGTTGCCACGGTAATTATGTTTTTGTACTGAACATGGAATTTTGGAGTTTTGTCTAAGAAAATTGCCTAACAGAAGGGAAAGCAATTGGTTAGTTAACAGCGGGTGATTGTGTTCATATAACAAAAGGTATTAAAGAGGATCTACAGTTGAGATTTAACACACGTTTTTGTTTCTAGATGAATGTTGTTTTGCCTATTCACGAGGACGATTGGGAATTAACATCCGGAGATAAAAATGTAGAACAGGTTGTTACGCCAGTAGAAAGAAGCGATGCACCTACAACGACACTGCTGGTAAGTTGCTGAAAAAACAATAAACAAGTAATGAATTTGTTCCTTGGCGCTGCTTCAGCTTCTTTACTGACCAAAAATGTGACAGCAGCATGCGATCAGGGAAAAAGCAAAGCTTTATTTTTCTTGATGCGGGTTAAAATTAATTGGCACTTCCTCAAAACAAGACTCGGGAATGTTGTGCCTCTGTGTTACAAACAGCCGTTATAGGGTAGGCGCGTGCCCTTGCATAGCAGCTGACTGCAACTGCGACATAGCTCTCGTTTTGTTTTTGCAGACGCCGTTCACAGCTGAGGAGCGTTCGTCATTCTACGAAAATGTCTTGCTGAAGCACGATGAAACTTACACCGACCAGTTTATGGCTGATGCTCACGTTTACAACGATCACTTTAAAAGTCTGCTGCTGAACTATAGACAGGTATTATTTTAATCCCTTTCTCGTTTTTTTCTGGTAAACTAGGAATGTTTTCGTGGGGCAGTGGGAATACTATGCCTTGTATAAGGTGAATGCGAAGTGGAACAGTTCGAAATCGAGCTTTATAAATGCAAATGTGGCTATCCGTGGTAATAGGCGATTTCAGACTTTGGTCTTGATGTTTTTGTGCCTATCATCTGAACAGCATAAAGTTTTTTTAGTGTTCAGGCCGCAGCATTTTACATAAGTTGCTTTGACCATTTTGCATAAGTACTTCGTCACCAAACTTACGTAGTCGCACATGGTACACGCAAAGCTTTTATATTCGAGGCTACATTCGAGGTTTAGCCTCGAATAGAGACGTTTGTCAAACCAGTATCAACGTGGCGAAACATTCGTACAACAGCATTCAAAGTTTTGCCAAACTCGCAAATTGTTCAAATTTGCTGAACTGGCATTCACCGAGCTTCTAAAACTGTTTTTACTTTTATGTGTTCTGTATGAGGTGCGATTGATGATGGGTTCGTTCTCGCAAAGAACAGCCGGCGCGTTATTCAAACTTGGGGATGTGGTAGCCATGACCAAAGACGGGATTTCCGTTCCGAATGCTATTATATCAATGGATAGAACTATAGTTCGTTGACTATTCGCGCAAGATCGTGATAACAGGCGGCTTTCAAGCATAGGAAAAGACGTGGGCAGTAAATAATTTGATTGCTAGTGGTGATATACGATATCTCGGAAGATCTAGCTCGCAACCTTTTTGCTTTTTATTCGTGGTTACTGTAACTGCTCTTATCTTTTATTTTTTTCGGGGTTGCTGTAACGAATAATTGAGTTTCTCACGCAAAAAGTTTACACGACGTTAGTTTTCCGCTGTCGTTTCAGCGTCCAAACCTTCCACATTCTCATTAACTTCTAAAATCATCATAGGTTGGTATCCCAACTACCTGCAAACGTTGGTGTAACCATTTTTTTCTTAACTTAAAAAATTAGAGTTGCGTCATAGTAAAAACTTCTTGCAGCCTTTTTTTTAAAGTTGATACGCTACTGCCATTCTTCTTTAACGCAGCAAACGTGGTTTGTATGTTCACTTTAACGTCTTTAATAAACTAATGAAGCATTTTCTGTCCCCTGAAGCAGCTGTATCTTATTTGCATGACAATGTTCCCAAGACTGCAGCTCTACGTCGTATTTTGAAACTGTGCCACAGTCCCTTAAGTATAAACTATGAGTGTTACCAACATTGTCTTGTGGTCTCATTAAAAGCGAATTGCACTTGTTCCTTCAGTGGCATTTTTATGCGTTCGTCAGCTCGGTTAGACCTCCATTTTAAATTTAGCTAGATGTATTTATAAGGACTGATGTCCATTCAGAGCAACAGTAACTCAACTTGAGTAAGTCAGAATTGTTGGACATTTAAGTTATACAGATATAGCGGTATCGCTTGTTAGATCCAACTTTGTGCGTTTGTGTGCAATTTCTTTACATCCTCAACGATTTCAACATATCTTATGCCGTCTGCTCTCAAGTACATTGTACTTATCATCAATATTGATTTGTTACTGTACTGCTGCGTTGTACGTTTATCAACTTGAATTATTATCGCACACACCAAGGCGAGGCAAAAGGGGCATCAGCTTGCTGCCACTTGCTAAATAAAGCAAACAGTTTAGCTCGGGGCCGAGAAAAATGTACAGATTTGGGCAGTGCATCCATAACTATATAGAGCTGCTGCGTTACCCCTTGGCAATTTTTGGAGAATTCAAACTGAAAGTCTAGGCGCACAGGCGATTTTCAAATAAGCAAACGCTTTGCTTTCTGAAAGCCAAATTGTGTTCTTGCCATGACTGAAACTCTGCTACTCTTTTCTGGTTCTTTCAGTTTGTTGAAGAATGATCCGAAAAAAATCGACTGCGTGTAGACTGATAGCTTTAAACTAAATTCACGTCTTCCAGTGAGATACTGCCCACAATTCGGAAGATCTTGCGTGAGAAATCCTGCAGCAACATTTGAAGTGGTCTTGTTTGTCGCAACAGCCATCGTGATTTGTATTCGCGCTTGTGCTTAGTGATTTTCCCCTTTAATTCTCTTCTGCTATGTTGACTTCGGTTATTGTAGTACATTGTTTGAAGAATGAAACAAAGCATCGCATATTAAGTTACGAATTTATTTATCAATCCATCACTTGCAATCAGGGGCGGATCCAGAGGGGGGCAATCCCCCCCCCCCTAAAACCTACGAAATTAATTTTATTCGCCATGATTTTTTACAATTCGGAAAACAGCATTGCGATATAAGGCGATTTTGTCGTCCATTGTTTTGTCACAGCAGTGTTATGAAAGATAGTTCATCGCTCTTGTAGTAGCGAAGACGTTATGAGACTTGACCGCCAAAGTTTACTGAAATCGCCCTCCCCCCCTAAACTTACTGGTTCGATCCGCCCTGCATGCAATGTAACCAGCTGATATAAAATGGAACAACTTTGCACAAATGCTCTAGGCCCAAAGGTTCGTTTGTGAGACGTTAATTAGCCACCACGTTTTTACTAGTTAATTGAACACCGAGAAGTGCTGCATCTACTTGATCATACAGCTGCTTTTGTTTTTTGAACAATTCACGTGAAATGTAAATCAGCGTGAGAGTCCCTCGACAGTTTTCTTGGCAGAATCCTGTAAAGTCAGTATTGAGTCCACGACTGGGAACCAACTGATGCGTAAGCGCTTACGAGGTTGAACACTGAACAGAATAGGGTTTTATGGCGGGTTATAAATCAAATTTTCGGACATTTTCGGAGAATAGGGTTATATATCGAATTTTCGGACAAGACGCTAGAATGTAATGCGGGCATTTGTAGTCCTAACCAAAGCTTTAAGACGCTGATCAATTGTACGCCTTGTTCTTTCCGTTTAAAAAGTGACTCCTAAAGTTTTTTTGCTGTTTAAAGTTAACTCACTTGTGTGGTGCTGCGTGAGTAAGTAAGGTTGGTTTGTCTCCTGTTTGTTGAAAAAAGATGCTGTGCTCAGGCTCGACTGCGATTGTACAAAGCACGGAAGAAGTTCGATTCGCAGACCGAAGTGATCTCAAACGCGTTTTGCGAAGTTTTCCAAACTGGTGAAGGTGAAGTCGTCGCTGAGGTAAGTACTGCAAGATAGCTACCGTTCNAGCGCAACGATTTGTCTTGGCTGAAGGCAGACGTGGNATATCTACCAAATGCTCGTCCTTAGCGCTTCACGTTTTATGCGTCATCCATTTTAACGGGAAAACTAGATGCTGGGAAACCTATTTCACTAAGTGGTCCCCGTTTGTTATTTGCGCTTTCGTTGGCTTGTGGCAGGGGTGGGGAACCTATTTACTATCACGGGCCGCATGAATCGTGCATTATCGCCGGCAGGCCGCAAAATCAATTCATTGTATCCTAAACTTCAACCATTATCTAACAATGAAGAAGAGGGACTTTCTCACTTTCTCGACAAAATATCTAAGTACCTGCTTATCATGGAGCTTCGTTTTGACGCGATGTTGTACTCTGACTTGGGTAACGAAAATTCATTTTGATGCAGGTCATAATAAATGTTCACGCGGGCCGCATGTTCCCCACCCCTGGTTTATGGTAATTTGATAGTTGCTTTGCAAAATACGTGACTGTTGAGTGAGCGACTTCAACTTTCAACAAACTGCTTCATCTGTCTTAGCACATATGCGTTGTTTGCGAGTACTTTACAAAGCTAAACGACGCTACTTTCTTCGAATTTTGCGTTAAAGAGTTCTCAACGTAGCTTGCAGGTCTTGTTAGAACGAGGTTAGAACGTTTCATGCGCTGCTGTTGCCATGCTTTCCACGCAACAATACGCATACTAGAGATGGCACGGGCCGCTAACAGTCCAGTCTTCGGGCCGTCCGCTAGAGGTTTTGAGACAGTCCGCTAGCAATTTTTTTAGCCATAACGTCATTACGGGCCGCAGCAGTCTGCTCGCCGAAAATTTTTGTTTCTTGCCAAGTTTCAAAATCTAACAACGAATTTTTTTGCTGCTGTTTTCTCCATTTTACCGTTCTGCCAACGTTCCGTTTCACTTGTCTCCACGCAAATCAGTGAGCCATGTTAGGAATCAATCAAAGCAACCAACACCAGGGTTCCCACTTTTGGGGAATTTGTCCCTAGTTTGGGAATTTCAACATCTTTTGGGGAAAATCTGGGGAATTGAGGAATCTAGGGATTTTTTGGGGAAATGTCATTTTTGGGAATGGGAAAATTTGTGGTCACACATTTCTATCTGATGTGAAAATCAGGTTGTGGTTTACTGTCAGTTACAGGAAAAAGAATCACTGCATAATTGCATGAAAGTTACACATTTGATTATATCTTCCTTATTAGAGAAGCGTTAGACCTACCTGGAATTACCACCATGAAAAAGTTTGTCAAAAGTAAACCCTAATCATACTTCAGTGAAAAATAGCCTAATATGACGACAGTTTTGGGAAATCATGTTATATTGTGGTATGTATGAAAAGTAGTTAGCCGACTGGTATGTATTGGTTTTACACAATCAAAATATAGTTACTTTGAAATGATAGTTGCTTTTGCAACTATCTCATAATCCACAGACAATATGGTTCTTGAGGTGCGATTTAGCCATGCTTGTGTGATTGTTTCGTTCTATTTCTCAAGATTTCCTAAGTCATGATGCAGTAAATGTTCAACGGAGCACACTATGCTGCTTGTTAACAGGTAGATAAAGGTAATATTAAATCCACTGATTTATGCTAAATCTAGGGAATTTTTTATGAGATTTCTGGGTATTTTAAGCTCAACTTTAGGGAATTTCTAGGAAATAATTGTGAGAACCCTGACCAACACTCAGTTATAGTCTGTCGCCGAGGTTTAGGTTTAGGACAAGTTTTCTCAAATTTTCTCACGCCATGTACCCCTTCAGCATTTCGCTATACTGTATGAGCATGTATCCCTAAAATTTCTTATAAAAAAAGGCTGACGAAAATAAAAAAAAATATATTTACCAATAACTAAGCATCTACTGATTTTGAAAATAATATTCACTGATGTTGACCCATGTATAAATACGAGTTTTCGAAATGGATAATATGCAAACAATTTTTCCCTTCCATTGCTAACCTCAAATGTGCCCTTTCAGATAAGAAAATCTACCCCAAGAGGTACATGCACCCCAGGTTGTGAACCCTTGGTTTAATAATAGGGGTTAGGCTTAGGTTAGGGCATAAGGCAGGGGTCACCAAACTTTTTGAAACTCAGAACTGCTTCTTGGTAAAAATTCTTGCGAAGGGCTACCATTTTGATACACAGACTTCTGAAATAAAAATTTACATAATTTGTCTTCATATGATGTTACCATTAATCATAAAAAAAGATATTCATCATTGTAAAGAAACTGATCATGTTTTTGCTATTGTCAGAACAGGCCACGGGCAACTCACATGGTCCATACGGGCGACTTGGTTCCCGCAGGCACCATGTTGGTGACCCCTGGTTTAGGTTTAGTACGTTACCAGTAAGTGTAGTGCAGCCTAGGGCACTTGTCATTTGTTAATGTCATGTTACAGGCGACGGGCAAATACGTTTTCAAAAGTGAAGGCCCCTTGGCAGACCTATAGCCACTGCCTTGAGACTGCGTAACTGGTTTTAGTGTCCAAAGGGCAATGAACTGAAAACTTGTTGTTACTTTGCATTTGAGATTACTTTGTAGGTAGTGTCTATTTTACCACCAAGATGCTGGCGGCAACAGATCGGCTGGAGCTATTGTGCCGCCAGTCGAACATTCGGTCTCGTGGCATGACGCAATTCTAATAAGGTCAGTTTGGTACACAATTGACGTGCTACTCGTAGCGTAGCGGTTATGCTTCAAGTCTGGTATGCCATTGCTTTTCGGTTCAACTCCCACCTTGGCGACTTCCCTTCTTTCTTTTTTCAAAAATTTAGGGTTAGCGTCAGAGTTAGTGTTACCGATATGGTTAGCTTTAGGGTTACGGTTTGGGGTTAGCATTGGAGTTACCGTTAGGGTTAGTGTTAGCATTAGGTTAGGGCTACGGTTAGGTTTAGGGTTTATTATCTATGTCAACTTCGTTTCTGCCAAGCCTGTTGCCGTCGCCATTTTGGCGGCAAAGTAGACACTGCCTACTTCATATTACGGGTCACGGGCTGGTCCGGGCCAGAAAATAAGTTGTAGTTTAACATAAACGGGCCGGGCCGGGCAGTTTCTTGTGAGCTCCGGGCGGTCCGGGCTGAAAAAGTGCTGGGCCGTGCCATCTCTAACACATACCAGCAGACACTGATGCAACAAGTAAAGAAACGGGTATTGTGTCTTCCCCCGGTTCTAAGAAAATAAGCTGTTGAGTGGGAAAATGTTGTATTCGCGTCGCTTTGTGATGTTACAATCCAACGAACAAGAGCGCCAACGAAGGCCTTGTTTACAACCACATCGATTAAAATTTCATGAGTCTTGTCACTGAAAACTCGTTGACCACAAATCAGGCAGTTGTAAAGGTTACGCCTTCCTTCTTTGTGTTCTTTTAGGGCTACTGTCAAGACCATCGTAAAGTGAAATTCGTCCATATGTTTGAAACATGCACGTTTGACCATGAAGCCCACGACCGCCTGTCGAGTTCCTTATCTGCTGCGCGACAAATTGCAAGCGACGACGTCATGCTGTGCTCGTATACGTCAACAGTCAATCGACTCCGTTGTGAACAGTACTTATACGAGTTGACTGAGAAACACACTATGCACAGGGACCGCCTGAAGAGGAGTACCGGTGAGACGTTTGTTTTGCTAGGTGGAGCTCATGTGTGTCATTTTTACTCGAAAACAATGATCAGCAGCTGCGCAATATACCTATGTGTGCCTGTATGCGATATTGGTTTGCCAGTCGCGTTGCGGTACACATGGGATTAGCGTATATGCAAAAGTGTTTACTTCTGGTGATGAGATTTAATGCTCACTGTTAACCACAGATAGTTAATGCCAGTATGTTGCTGATGAGTTGATGGACATTAAGTATTGCAAACACGCGCTTCAGTCAAAAATGTTAAATGATCCCTTTTGCTAAACGATTTTCATGTTGTTTTCATCATCAAAATGTAGAGCTGTGTTAGCGGCAGATCAATGCAGTTAATAGCACGACCGTGTTTAGTTAACAACCAAGCACTTGTGATGCGGTATTGGTGGTCATCACACCAAACAGACGTGAGTCAAACGAGTAAATACACCCTGCTGTCGAGGAAATATCTTCTGCCATTCTGGCAGAATACACTGAACTTCACAAAATCGCCTGCGCAAGATTTCTCTGACCATTCACTTCTTTAAAACTATCTGCATGAGACAAAGGCGCTTTAACTCTCAGCATTAACTCTTATTTTCCAGAGAACCCCCAGTGTGGTGATGTTTCAATCTTACTGCAATTGGTGGGCGAAACGATTGCCGAATTGAAGTTCGCTTGCAATTATCTATTCATGTTCGTCAGACAAGCCCGAGATGCCGAAGAAGCCGAAGACAGGTTCTGGAAGGATGTGGAACGATGGCTGTCGTTGGTAACGTGAATGTGGTTGCTTTTTTAAAAGTCTCGTTCAGTTAAGCCTATCTTTGCAAAGCTTCTAATTCAGCTTCTGTGCCTTTATGAAAGCGCTCAACTTACCACCATCATATTCACCCATCTTTCCGTATACTTCGTTCCGTAAAAAGTGCGCTTCGCTTTTAACAGTTAACAGGATTTCTGTCCTAACCTTCAAGCTGAAGAAGCTACAACCGGAAATTAAAAAGTAGCAAAATGTGAGTTTTTCTGCTAAAACCCAACCCTTTCCTCATTGGTTCACAAAAACTCGCACTTGGCAAACTCAGCGTTTGTCACCTTCACCACGTTCGTATTTCATGACCAAAATTGCTGGGTAATCGCCCGTCAAGCGGAACCGGTTCAAAACAAAGAGTATCATACTGCTCTTTTGTGACGAAACGAATGCAGCAGGTTGCATTGCAGGTGCAACCTGGCGTAGAATTACATGCATGCCACGTTAAAGAAATCGGTGATTTTGGTGTTTGTTTTATTACTCAACGATCAAACAAAAAACTATAGCTCAGGCCTTAACTTTGGAAGCTTGAGTTCGGTCGAATCCCTGTATATATATTTTTATCTGCAGAATCGCAGTCCAGTCTTGACCTGTTACTTTGATTATGGTCGTGCTGAATGCTTGGGTTTATGACAATAGCGGTATGGTACCAGTTGAAACCTGGACCAAAAAAGTCTTAAGGACAATTATTTGCAACGGGTGGTGCCTAATCAACTTCAACGCTGTTAATATAAGGCTCGTGCATAACCCAAAGCAAATTTTCATAACCCAAAGCAAAACGTTTTCACCTTTGCATTTCGAATCTCCTTCACCATCCATCACCTGTCGTTGGTGATGCGTTACCAACTCGCATTGTTCGAAACGGAAGCAATTGCCGCGTTTCGTAGACCAATCCCCTCCTGCTGATGTGACCTGTGTGCGTGAAGCAGCCACTTGTACTGATGATGGTTTCGACCAAACAAGTGGGATTGCCCGCCATTAGAACATCCTTATGACGGGATCGTTCGTTTTTTGCCAAATAAAGCCAGTTATTCGAGATGCAAGCTGCAACTTGATAGCAATTAACAGCGAGCTTCTCCGTTCGACCATCAATAAACAAGTTATTTACCTGCGGGTACAATGGGCGCATACTAAGGGTGTTCATCGTGTTTCTTTTTTCAACAATTGCATTTTCTGGGGAAAGAGCTTTCCTTTCTTTCCGTCGGTGTTGCAGAATAGCTTGTTTTTATGCGAGGAATAAAGTTGAACCTGCATGCAGTGCACCTAAGCCACTCTTAGCGACGCGCACGCTAAGCTCGTTCCGTTGCTTTGTTTCGACTATATGACTACATTCACGCAACACTGCAGGTATTGCTGCAACTGCTGCAAGCTGCTGGCGGTGACAACGCATCGGGAAGGCATTTTTCGGAAGAGATGTTTGTTGTCAATCACGTGATTCGATCTCCTCCAGGAATTCACCGGTGGTTTTTACCGGGACTTGTGCAGGTGGTGTAAGCGGATTAGGAAACTGAAATGAAATAATCACATTTATTTAAATCGCTATCAGCGTAAACTATTTCCTTGTATTCTGATGTGAGGTTCTCAAAGTTTTCCTTATGTCAGTGGTCCACAACCTTTTTGTAGCCACAGACTGGTCAACAATTGACAATTTTACCGCGGTCCGGGAGTACTCCATGATGGTTATTTAGAGAAACATGCCTGATCCTCTACTACAGCTCCGCTCCATCTCCAGTACTCTTTATGCACGCAGCAGTGCTTCCACGGGAAGAATCGACCAATCACATGCCCAGAAAACGAGTGGTGTCACCACCAGTATACCTTGTGTAATTTCGCGGCCCGGTATCAATTGATCCGCGGGTTTGGGACCACTGCTTTGTGTGTTAAATTCTCTCAAAGTCTTAATTTCCTTATTGACACATGATAATCGGGATGAAACTAATCGTTTGCTTTTTTGATACAGATTGCCGGACCTCTCGGATTCGGTCTGCAGGACAAGACCTCACTTGACCATTCGCTGTATTTGCTGCATCTTGTTCTGTCATTTCCGAAAGGGAGGGACGATTTTCTTGAGCACTTTTGTTTGGACGAGCACCGTTCGCCCAACCAATCATCGTCGGAATGGACTCTTGTAAGCTTTGCGCCCGTACTTGCAGTGCTGATGAGCTACGGATTGAGTTTTTCTGTCAAATCTCGGGTTCATTGCGTGTTTTTACAAAATTTCTACGGGAATCAAGTTGTTTCTTTTATCCGTGTTGCTCCGGCAGGATTCACAAGCGCCGGAAATATCGATTCGTATCTTTTGCGAAAAAAAGAAGCTAAGAAGCTCAAAATTTTGGAAGTTTGTGCACTATTAAGCTATGGCTGTGTTTTTTTCATCTTCTTCTGCAAAGCGAAAGTGTTACACCGAAAATAGCCATTTCTATGCAAGATAGTTTCATGTTAAAGGAAGGATTTAGTAATGTTTACATGCAGTGTTGAACCCTTGAAATGTTTACTGGTATAAACCGTAAGTGTTCAGGCAATGTTTTTGTGCTTACGCTTGCCCGTAAAATGGACAGCGACTTACATTTTGAGTTTTTTTTTATCGTCAGTATTAAGCGCATCGTTTTGCTAGGAATACTTCTTTGCATGACATCCCCGTAATAATGTGCAGTTACACTCTCTATGATAAACTGGTATAGCAGAGTACTCCGAAAAGTGGGTTGAACAAAAAATGGTATTTCACCTTTGTGAAAACAGGACATGGCATGGAAAATCTTGGTAAGGTTCATGACTCTGCACGGCCAACAAAAAATCAAGATCCGTAACGGAAATAAAATTCACGGCGCCTCGATGAAGTCATAAACGTGGCCTTTGCTTCTTACACCGTCAATTATCCTCACAAAGAGCAGGTCGAAGTTTACAGCAGGAATTTTCAAATGCATTCTCATTTGTTTTTGTAGATAGATGAAGATGGGGAAGAAGTGGATTCGTTACAGGGCGGGAATAAGGGCGTCTTCCCACTCGAAAGCGATCTCGTTGCTTTGTTCTGTCAGGTTCCGATAAAGTCTATTGTGTCCAGCGCGCTCGGAGTTTCTATCGCAGCAGGTTCGAGCATTTGACCGCCCAGCATTCGGCAACTGCCAAGTTTTTGCTTGAAAGAGTAGATGTTATGCACCTTGTATGAATGGCAGAGAGTGACGCAACTATAGTAGAACATGGGCTGTCTTGACCTATTTTAGTTGTCTGGTTTGATGAAAGCTGTTGCGCTCGATGTTTACCAGCGGTGCATTTTAATACGCATTTTGTCAAACCCCGATTTTGACCACTGTGCGTTAACTAAAATACTGCATCGGCCTTTTGTGTTGATTCATCCTCAATGCGTTGCTATGCCAACCAGATACGCTGTTTTTTGTTCACAGATGAAGTCTGTTACTATGGAGACAGGCAAATCACCAGCAGGGATTTAATGAACACCTTCGTTGTGTTGGACGCGCTATGCCAGATACTGGGTGAAGGTTTACAAGCATTGTGTCGGCCGAAGTGAGTTCCGTTCTTTGCAGCGACAAATTTATCAAAACCTTCGGTGCGATGCAGTTTTGACGCGTCCTGTTGTTTGTTCAGGTACAAGCAGCTTGTCAGGAGAATTGCGCAGACGCTTCGCAACGTCGTCGTGCTGGCATCAGAACACTGGCTGTTTTATCAACAGCAAGATGGAAGCTTCTGCGATGAAATGTGAGCAGCAATGCTGAAGAAATTGTGGTTTGTTCAACGGTGATTGTGTTCAGGCAACTGGCCCGGGGGTTATTTTCCGGGGATTACGAAACGTTCGTGTATTACGGATTGGACGCGCAAATGCCTTTAGTTTTCAATTTCCGTTGAGTACCATATAATACAGGAAGCTACTAAAAACTTTATGCCTTAGCCGTACCCATTTCGACATCACCGAAAATATGTTGAGGTCAAGATGCGTTCCACATTTCTCTCTGTGGTGAACGACACGTTCCCGATTTCCTTTTCGCCGCTCCTTGCTGTACATTCAAATGAAATCTGTTGTTTTTATTCGTAAGCCACCCTTAACATTTCATTTACTTGGAAACGAAGGTTGGTATGTTCATGTCTTGTTGGCTTTGACTTGTGCGAAATTGCTGCGTGGTTGGATTTTTCCGAATCTCGATTTTACTGTGAACTGTTCTTCGCGTTTAAAAGCTTTAGGTTTGCCGCGAGTTTTCGAGGAATCAACCGACTGGTCTCGACTCATAATTTTGCGATGACGCAGGCTTGCACACATCTACATTTAAATAATTAAGTCTCCACAAAGATGATGCAGTGGAATCAATTTAGCGCATTTTTTATCAGGGAATCGATTCACGCAACACTGCGCATCCTCAGTCCTGAAACTTGTCACTACCGTTGTCAATAACTTTCAACTGTTTTTCAGTTACGGCCTTGACCGTCTTCAACTGGAATTCGACGAGTTGTGCAAACGGTGCGTGTCAAGGTTGCTCGCCGTGACTCGGCTTGGAGTTTATCAGTTCATTGCTGATCTTCCCTTCGAGACCGTCTCATCCAGAGCGGCCGAGACTCTGTACGTCCTGATGAACGTTCCCGAGACTTCGAGAGAAGAGGTCAACGAGTTGGTCGGCACGGCCTACGCGCACCAGGAATGGGTGGAGTTTATTCAAGGTTTGCATCCGGTTGTGCGTCTCTACTAACTGCGGTGACACTTACTTTGCTGTCAATCATTCTCATATTTGTCTGACGTCATTTTCTTTTTGTAATCTTCACCGTTTCGTATATGGCAGGTTTTTTCAAGGTGTTCTAGGGACCAAATCGGGTCCCTAAAATCAGTGGAAGTTAAAAAAACCCTGTATATAGTAGATTTTTGTTTGTTGAAAACTTTCACTGATCTAATCTAAGCGCCCTGTTTGTCTGTTGCTTTAAAACCCGCTCCTACCCTCAGGAAACAACCAAGACAAGCGCGCATTTTAGTGTTCAACTTTTTTTATGAAAGATTCTGAACTGACGCAGTTAGTGGCAACGTCAGTCAAACTGGCAAAAGTTTCAAAGTAAATCTTCATGGCTGTCAAATCAAAGCTAGAGATAAACACAACAGCAAGCGATCGTGTTGATTTTTAAAAACTAACTCTGCTTCCCTCATCGCTTATTTTCGTATCTTACGGCTAAAACCAAATCTGTATAACTAGAAATTCTTACATTGCTGTTTCGTTCGTTTTTGACTGCAGTGGTTGGTTGACTCACTGCGCCAAAGGCCACTATCCTGCGGACCCGCAGACGAATTGTTGCCGACTGCAGTGCGGTCATTTTTTCAAGACCAATGATCAAAGTTGTTCTGTACTTTTTATTATATTCTTTTTGTGCACATGTCGTTTTGTTGCAGTTTGTTCATGCCGTATTCATTGCATTATCGCGTTTTTTTAGAAGTAAGCGTTTTTTTGTTGAAGTGCAGTCCTCGACACTTCGGATTTGTGGCCCATCGTCCAAAACGGTTGGACACTTATGCATTACGTAAAGGCCATAGCGTGGTGCGTAACACAAGAGTACGCACTAATTTCAAGACAACCCCATAGACCAAACTGCTTGTTTGAAAAATGCAGTAATTTGCAAAATCCGGGGGCTACTCCTTGACACTGCGTCTTGCTGCCCGTGCTATTTGTGCAGCATTTTTCAGATTTTATTTATTCACCTGTGCTATTTGTGAACGCATAATAGCAAAGCAGTTTTTCGCGCGTAAAGAAGGTATGAAAAGTTTTTCGCACGCATTTTCAGCGATTTGGTTGTCCTGTTGCTTAGATCCAGACACAAAGTTGGCTTTCGAGGAGCAATTGTCCAGCATGCCCACCAACGAAGTTGTCTACTTGCTGACAGCCTTCGCCAACCTCGCTCAGTCCAGGCGCTCCGACGAAGAACACCTTGTGAAAAACATCTCTGTGGACATATTCAAAGTTCGCAATGTTTTTTGAGAGCTTGTTTTTTTGTTCTTGACCATGTGCTCATGTTGTTTTGTTTGCCTTCAGATTTCGTTTGTGTACAAAGGCACAATGGACGTTTGCAGCAAAACAGGAAGAGAACTGCTTTCGTCCTTGGCCAACTGTCATCCGTTCATCATATCCACGTTGTTGCAGTTCGTTCAGCAGAATTTCGGTAACCGCGCTACGAGCGCTCGGCACCTGTAGTGTGCTTAGATGCGGAGGAATTAAAGCTGAGCCTGGTGGCGAATCCGTGGGCATCACCCACAATCTGTGGGAATTGTAATGCTTGGCCGGCTTTCCGTTTTCTTTCGTTTACTTTGTGTGAAGACTCTAACGCGTTGGCGTAAAAGAAATTGGTTTTGTTTTTTTGCAACAGCAAGAAACGTGTGCTGGTGTTGAAAATGAATAAAGTCCTATTCTAATCGTCGCGCACTTGTTTACTGAAGAAATACGTTGAAGATCTTTTCACTACTTAACGCAAAGCGGTACCTCAGCAACAACCCTTATGTGTAGGTTCTATTGCCGGTGTGATCTACGCTTTCAACGATCTTCCTTTTTCTTTGTGGCAACCGAAGGAACAGGACATAGCGGTTCTCAGCGTCTATTTGCAAGACCACGCAGTGACATCAGTGCAATTCCGGCTGGCAAAGATCGTGATCCAGGTACGTTGTTGTACTGACCTAGCTATTGCGGCTCAATGTCGCTTTTGTTACAAGTTTTTCTGGCAGTTTAGACCGATTTTGTTTTCTCCTTGCCCCGACTTGTTTCGTCGTTGCCAGGGGCTGAACTTCCAGTACAACGAGTCGGGAGAGCTGTTTATCGCACGTTCAGTTCACTGCCAAATCGCTTTGATCATATGCGAAACGAACGTGAGATTGGAAATGGAAAGACAGAGATCTGGTGTTGTCATGAAAAGCTTCGATCACGTACGTTCTTCTTAACCAGCCAAGTGCTTTGTGAAAGTCTTATGAGCCGCGCGCGCCGGTCAGAGTTTTCGATGGAAAGCCTGTAGGGCTCGTTGCTGGTGTTGCGCGATGAAAAATCATCAGTATCTTAGCACAATCTGTCTGTACTTTCAAACTGCTTGCTATGCTGTTGTTTGCTATGGCAACCACGCGTGGCTGCGGTGGCCACCATATATGGTGTTCGCGCTTACGATCACCTGTTTGAAGATAGAATCTCGATGATATCGCTCAATGCACGCTTGGCCGTCTTGCAATAACATAACTCTGTTTGAACGGACTTTCCGTTTGTGGGGCCGACGTTGCATGCGCGGTCACCCATGATGCGTCAGACATGAAGATGTTTGTTCTTTCAATTTTTTTTTCGCTCTGTAATGTGATGGCAAATCTAACAGCTTGGTGTCACCTGTTATCTGTGCGGACAGACAAAATTTAGTATTTCTCTAAAGGTTTCTCGAATAGCGTCTGTGTCAAGATTTTCGTCGCAATCGGCATACGAGCAGTTCGCTTCTTGGAGCTGGCGGATTTTACTGCAGTTGAAGTTGCACAAGCGACAACTGCTCGTGCCTGTGCTCAATGCTGGTAAGTTCTAATGGCTGTTGAAAAAATATCAGTCTTATACCCCCGTGGTAAAGTGCGCAAGGCCGTGAAACTAAAAACCCGCGTGTTTAACAAAAAGTACATTACGTTGGATTTTTGCTTCACGCGAAATAATGGATATCTAAAAAATATAAATTATAGTTGAAACTGTTCTTCAGGTAAACAAGAAATCCAGTGAGCAACCATGAATGTTTTTGTTTGTTGTTTTCTCTTCGTTCATGACAAGATAATACACGAAATACAACTTATTACGAAATAAGGTGAAGCTAATTCTCGTGACGTGTCGCAGTATTCAGTCGGTGGCTCGGTTACCGTTGCGCTGCAGTTCGCTGTTTCACAAGTCACCTGTCGTGGGAGTAAATGCGGTTGCTTTTCGTTTTGTGGAAATGCCATGGTGTGTGTTTTCATATCATGTGTGTTCTGAGTTGTAAATTTCATTTGCTTTAAGTCAGTAGCTGCAGAGAGCGGACTTCAAAGCATCGCTCAACAATGTAGGCCAGGTTCTTCCAAACTACGGCGCGCGAAGCCATTCCATCGGCCGCATAGACATTTTGCCAATAATGAAAAAATAATATATTTACGGAAAAATTTTGATTATCACATTACGCAAGATGTCCGGCCCTCGAACTGTTGTGTAGCAGCTTATGTGGACCTCTGGCAAAAACGTTTGGAGATCCGTGATGTAGGTCACCGCATTATCAATGCACTGATAGGAATTCAGGGTTTTGATGTTCCCATATCGTTTCGAATATTTCGTGGCGTACGCCAAACTATTCCCTTAAATTGACGTGTTGCACACTTACCTCATCCAACGCGTTTGCTACTATCTTGAAGGGTGTGGTTGAGTGCATTCGGCCGCAAACGTTTTGTGAGCCTGAAACGAGAGCAAAAATCAACCCAGTAGCCTGCAGTCGTTATCATTTAAGATCGAAGCACCGTGAGACATGAACACAGTTGCTGCAATAAATCTGCCGCTGCGCAGGAAATTAATTCAGGCACAAAGCTTCGGACAGAAGGAAGCTTGTGGCATTTATAAATTTTCCGGGTTTGGTTTACAATTTACGTAAACTTGAAAACCTCGTCATGTTTGAGTAATATATTTAGCTGCGTCGTAGTATGTGCCAGCTTACGGCACGTAATTTGTGCAAGTTTTGTTTGTTTTTGAGTAAAGAACATTCTCTGTACATTACCAAGTCTTGTGTTGCCAGTGCTGCGTGGTTTCTTGACAATTGTCTGTACAAACGTCTTTATTCAGGAAAAATTTTCAAGTCCTTGAAAATCACTGTCAAAACATTATTTGCACGAGTCTTAGTGTTGGGATGTTTGTTTCACGTTCAAAAAGAAAGCTGCTGATAATACGTTAAAACGCTAAATATCATCCACGTCGTGTCACCTCGCACAGCGCGAATAAAACCGGAGCGCAACGTTGATTGAGCATTTCTTACTGATTACCGTCGTTGTTCAATGTGTAGGTCTGCACCGGTGGAGAGAAGAAGCCAGTACAGTGCACGATCTCCACAGAGATATTGTGCTTGTACCTCTGCTCCAAGCGGTCCATGACAAGAACTGCATGGCATCCTATGTTGCTTTGCTTATGACCCAGTTCGGTCATAGGTAATGTTGAACAGAAGTTTTTTTGCAAGTTACTAGCGTCAGTTGGCGCAGTACCTAATTTTGTTTAGTTTTTATTGTATCGTTATTTTCTATACAATCAAGATTTGCAAACTTAAAAAATGAGTTAATTACAAAAGTATGCAGTCGCTAAACGACCAGTAGATGCCTCACAAGTGAGGCACGTGGATTGGGACTCACTTTTTCCATCTTGGTAGAAGAAAAGCGAAGTCACCGCGTAGTTAAGAACAGAACCTGTATTTTACCTGGATTCTCGCCAAAACGGCATCCCAACCTTTTGCTTTTATTTTTAATTGCATGAAGTCCTTAATGGTGCATTGAATGCATTTGATCGTTATACCACCGGACACCTTTGAGAAAGTTCGAGCAGGGTTAACAGTACATTGGAATGCATTTTTGATGCGTCATATACAGTTGAGCGCATCGGCGTTCGTCGCCCGCAACAGCCTGGCTGTCAGCGCGGTTGACTTTCTTTGCAGCATGGTCCGGTACTTTAGCGAAGCAGGAAGATTAACAGCTTCCGCAATTGCGTTTCAGCGTTGACGCGTTCCTGAACGAGGGCATGGAACTTCTACACCACCTGACTGCGAGTTCGTGCGCAGACGCGGTTGCGATGTGCCTGCATTGCGTTGTGTGCGTTTTCCAAGCGGCCAACATCAACCTTGCGGAAAATCAAAGGTAAACGCAGACAATGCTCGTCAGATGCTCGAACGCGTCGTTCTGTGTGTCGACGCACGGAGCTGTTTGTTGCGAAATGTCGGTTTGATTTTCGTGTCGCCAGAATCGTGCACTTGTTTTTTTCGAAAAACATTTCAGCATGATCCCCAACACTTGTTTTCTGACAAGAAAGCCCCTAAATTGCTCCAAATTTATCCTTTTCACTGCTGTATGAAACACCTGAATGGTAAAACCCAGTGATCCCTCCTGGAAATTAAACAGCCAAGAAACATTTTTGCACGTTGTCGATTCCACCTATCAGCAGTTCTATTTTATTGTAAAACCAAATTCTCGAAAACAATTTTTTCTCGGGTGACATACATTTAAAACAGCGTGCTTGGGCTTTGCGTGTGAGATGTGGACTTCCGTAAATGTTTCACACTTTACAAAATCGCGCAGCAGCCCACCACTCAACACTCATGCAAAAACAGTCCTCTTCAAAGGTGGTTTCGTTTTTTCATTTTCTCTAGTTCATAGAGCAGTTGAGAACTCTGACCCAAGCCTACATGCGTGGCAATCCTACAACCACTTCAATTAACAAAACATCCAAAAGCTCTTGTGTCTGACTACTAGGGTTTGTTTCGTCGATAGGTGTAGTTAAAAATTTTCAACAATGGAGTGTATTTGTTGAAGCTTAACGCTCTTGAAAGCCACTGTCTTATTTTTAAGTAGACTCCGTTATTGGTTTCTTGTTTATTTTCAGTGGTTTCTGCGTCGTCACCGAAAACACATAGCCTGTGTGAAAATGGTCTGGTTTCACCTTGTGATAAAAAGTGTTTGTTCTGTTTCTTTCACTTGAATTTATCAGAACGTTTTACTTTCAAATTTTAAAAAGCAGCTGTTCCAGAGGCCAAAGTCGCTCGGCATACTGCGCATGACGTTTCGTCGCAGACAAAATACCTTCTATCGGTGCTCGTTGCCACTTGTTTGAAAATCAGCTCTCGCTTTGTTCGGTTTTCCGCCCAGGGGTTCTGTAACAGACTTCTCCGTTGCAGGTTCAAAGACATTTTGGTTTTGATATTGCGCTCAGACGATGGTAGCTTGTTGTCAAGTATTACCGGCAAACTCCTTCAGTCAGAGACAAGGTCCAAGCATGTTGGCTCGATGATGCTGGCACTGCACGGGCAAGTGTTGGAAGGTGGGGCTGCTGTGCTTTCTGGTGGCATGCTATATTTTGGCCATTGCTCTTTTCAACTCCAGTGTTTTTTCTTGTATTTTTATGCTGCAGGTAGTAACGCTGAAGAAAAAACCACAGTATTCTCTTATTGGCTGCGAATGCTGCTGGCACTTCCTGAATGGTACAAACTCGTCAACTGTCATGCGATCTTAGATTACATTTTCATGCATGCTCGCTCGATCGGTGGCAATGTTTTGCTAGAGTGCAGGTGAATGGCGCGACCTTTTCTAAAAAGGCGATGTTATATTGTGATCTGTTTTTTTTTGCGGAGGCATTTTCGGTCATTTGACCAATAATAGTACTAAAACTCGCCGTAACATTATTCGCTAGTCTATATTTTCGGACATTGTGACCGAATTGACTTAATTTTTTTCGGTCATTTCAAAAAGATTTCAGTCCAGGACGGAAAAATGACCGAAAAAATCCAGATTATAATATGCTTCCACCATCTTTCGTTATATAACAGCACTATGAAAACTTGGTGGGTGTGTGGCAGGTCTCTTTTTCGCCCGTGTCCCACTGGCCTTAAAGTTTTTTGAGGTTTTGCTATGTAAGAAAAATCAGCACCTGATTTCCACTGCTGTACGTTGTGATGTAAAGCGTCTCTTTAATTCACGATGCGATGAAAGATGTTTTCTGTCGTTTCGCCAGAAACTTGGTCTTATTCGCGATTCTGACCAAAGCAGGTAAACGAAAGAATGGCATCGCACAACAGCTCGATTCGAGTGACATCCGCATAATATTCAATCATCTGCCACCTTTAGTCTTTGGACCAACAGCAACACGCTCATACCTTGTGCTGGTCCGATGCTCATTGTTGTAACCGTTTCCGATTTCTAAAAATTGCCGTTGTTGGCCAATGTCCGTGACTCATCAGCCTTTGTTTATATTTGAAATTGTCTGAGATTCATCAGTGTTTCTTTACATTCGCACTGGTGCGTCATTCGTGTGTGGGTGTCGCAGTTTCCATCTTGGTTTTCTTCTGAACTACTTGCCATTAGAATTAGATGCCTGCACAGACCATACAAATGTCCACTAGGGTGAGCCAAAAAAAAACTTTTTTTTGAAATTCAAAAAAAGGGGGTTCTTAAATCCTGGCAAATCAGCTAAAAACACATTTTAAACCGATTTTGGATGGTTGCCCGTAACAACAGCCGTGCAACCACGTGACAAAGGTCACGAAAAAGACAAATTTAATAAAATTGACATAACTTTTGACACACTTACAGTAGGCTACAAAGCTCATTTTGGTTTCAAAATGCTCAGAAGTACCAAAGCTATATCTGCTTCTTGACAACATTTTTTAGTAAACCTAACAGTATTTGTGGTTTTTGAAAAAAATTGATTTTTAACCATTTTCTTGCACATTTGTTTTATATTGCTTGTATTTAGTCACATTTTCAACAT
>JGI24158J21664_10002200_pt1 | contig 23354 bp, 7 predicted proteins | sample Ectturendosymbi3_FD_21664 | JGI IMG/M metagenome (IMG submission 21664) | reverse complement strand
TAAAGGTAGAATTTTTGGATGAAATTAATTGACTTTTTGCGGCCCGCCAGCAATAGTGCACAATATTAATGTGGCCCGTGTGATATTAAACAGGTTCCCCATCCCTGTTGCAAGAGGACAGAAAATCGAAACAGAAAATTGAAACATGAAAATCGAAACATGTTGTTTCAGACTTAGATCTACATAACGATGAGAATAGACCTAGTTTAAGCGGCAGTGCAGCAGCAGAAGAACGTCAAGAAGTTTCATCGAAAAACACGATCGATAAGAATGGCTGACGCTATCACTGTAGGCAACGATATCGGTCTCTGGTCAGCCAATACACCGGAAGAAATGCAGAAATATTGGTTGAAAAATGAAACAGGTTCTCTTTGACATTGTGATGAAAAGTTACTTTTAAGCCATGATGTTCCTCAACACAGAAAAGAAACTTGTCAATGGAAATGCACCACAAGGTTTATTCCTCACCAGAACCACAACGGCGAAGTAGTTGATAGAAGCTGGCTTTGTTTATCCTTTCCTTATTGGAAAAGGAATTTTCGACTGAAAGCACGCTCTTGACCGCCTGAGGAGCCACGAGCAATCAATGGAACATATACTGTAGATGCCACGATTACATGTAGTCGCAGATGTAACTAATCACTATGAAGAATTGATGCACAGCTAGCCATTCAGATCAATCAATGTGAACAATATTTGAAATAGCTTCTGCCTGCAACGTTTGGTTTCTGTCGTAAAATTTATTGCTGAGCGAGGAGTGGCGTTTAGAGATGATGAAAACGTTGGATCGTCCAGAAAGTTTTTTCAAAAAATTTTCAAAACTTTTTTTAAACAAAATTTCAAAAAAAGATGCTATGCAGCGATGCTTCTGGTGACCGATTTTGCAAGAGTTTCACAAATCGCTAATCATTGTCACATATTATTTGCATCATAAAATTTTGCTACACTTGAGTTAACAAATGTGACGTCACAATATTAAAGTTTTGTTACACTTGAGTTAACAAATGGGACGTCACAAGATTATGTGTCTTTGTGTGAACGTCATAAATATTAACGGTTCATGGAAATACTAGTGATTTCGTCGATCAACCCCTACCTAAAGATTCTGTATCCGCACATGGGGCCTCCCACCACGCCTGGGCCCCAGGCCCCCCACCATCTAAATCCGGCGCTGGCATTACCAATTTCTGTAGCATGATACACGAGCTCAAAAACAGCAGTTGTTAACACAGAAGCATTCGGGTATTTGATAATGTCTCAGCAGGGAAAAAGGAAAACTAAAAGTTTGCTAGACTTCTACACTTAACTAATAAACTAAAGTTTTCTTGCGTACTTTATGCTCATTCTCAATTCTTGCGTAGTTTAGCAAGATTCGATTTTGCAAACCGGAGTGTGCGCCAGTCAGTCCAGTCGCACACCTATCTCGATTGCTCGTATTCGACGAGACATCAAGTCAGCCTTATTTGCAGCTGTACAATGCTCTGACGTAGTGATGAGTGTGTTACTCCACTGTTTTAACGCGCAGACTGATATTTTTGCAGTTATGAACTGCTGTGTCGTAGCGTTGAGAGTATTTTCCTCCGATATATTAACTTGGAGTGCTGATAGTTAATATCCAGTGCAGTGACACATACAATAAGGAGAGTGAGTGTAAAAGTATATGCGTAATTTCAATGACGTACTCACTTATCTTCCTTTTTTAGTTATAAATCATGGGAATTTGTTGTTTCATACATCGTTGGAATTGGCCCGCAAGTTGTCACGTTTTTGAAAAATGGTCCGTAGGTCAAAAGTAGTTGTACCACAATGATTTAAATCATACGTGTCATTAGAAATCTACGACTTTTTTCTAGCCATAGTGAACAAAATTGTTGTGACTGTTTTTATTAATTTTTTCTAGGTACAAATAATTTGTAGATTTGATTGATATGTGTGACAGCATTCTTACTTTCACAAATACCCAAAGTGTCCACTGATAAAAACAGAAGCAAAATGTGCAGCAAAATGTGAAAAAGATTTTTACCGGGTTGCTAAAAGACGGTCGAAACAGCAACCACAGTAGGCTATCATAAAATCCTTAGCCCAATACAAGCTATCTGGTGGACATCTACGTCTGTACTGAACACTGATACAAAATAGAATTCTGAAACCACTAAATACGTGCAGTAAATCTGCTCAACTGTATACAACTTATAAACAAAGTTTACGCTACTGCAGGTGAATATACGATGTTGACCTTATAAATTCTTTCTTTCTTTGAGAAATATAAGGTAGTTGTGAAATGTTATAAAATACGCTGCTTTTGTCTTGTCAGTCTATTTTTTTCTTGTTAAGTCTGCTTTGCGGGTCAAAGTGTAGCATTTTTCTTGTCGTGTGGTGTAGATGATAGTTTTGTTGAGGAACATGATTTCTTTCTGCACTTGTTTTGCCGCAAAGCCTGAAAGATTTTTAATGAATTAGGACATTTAAAACACAAGATTGAGGGATAGAAGTTCTGAATTGTGCCGGAGCGCAACATATAATTTCGATTGATTTAAGCACTTTTATAAATTTCACATAATGTATGCTCTATTGTTTGCTCTTAAAACTTAAACGAACAACCTAATTATTTTACTGTTGTAGTGGATGTATATGTGCTTTGCGTGAGGGTGTGTTGCCACAAGACTTAACGTCTAAAGCTTGCTCAGTGTTAAAGATGACTAATATCTGATACTGATTCTGATCATTTGAACATTGCAGAGTTTCCGATATTAGGCATAACTTCATACAGGAATAACCGATTTTACTGTGCAACTGAAAAATAGCGAGAATCACCAGCGGTGTTAACACAGGACAATCACAACGAGGAAAGTGAGAGTAAATAACATTTCGTGTTGAATAAGAAACTATTGCAGTTGCTGAGGACTTTACTATCTACATATAATTTATCGCTTCGATCATCTTTATAAGAGATCTGGTAGGCAAGTTCTATACAATTAGTTCAAGTTTGTCACGGTCAACTTGTTCAAATGTCTTCGATAGTCAGTTAAGAACTTTATTCGTCTGAAACATCACCAAACATTTTTCACAAAGAACCAGTTAAGTGTTAGAACTGACGATCGCGGGCCTGAACTCTGACCTCTGACCTAACGTCTGAACCACACGTAAACTAAGAACTACAATTCCTCTCATTCATCATTAGGCGACAAAGTGACAAATACAGTATAATCTGGCTTACTCAAGAGTTCCCTCGCAATTTTCCAAAAACATTGTGTTCATGTAGTTCAAAGGGATTTGTATAAGATTGCGAGACATTTCGTCACTAGGGATATCCAGCAAAAACAGCATTTCCCGATCGCAATCTATACTCTGGTAAACCAGCTGCGAAGTTACAGAAATTCTGCAAGGATCTTTAACGAAAGCAAAACCTTTATCACAAAGAAAAACTAGATGATTGATAAAATTAATAGTATACGGAACATAAAAATCAAGTAAGCAGATCTGTATGTTGGCAAGACTTGGGCGAGAGCTCAGCTAAAATTCACTGATCAGCAAAATCATTTCTATTGAAAACACGTTCGTGATAAAATAGTTCTCGGCAGGTTTTAAAAGATAGCTGCTCATGAATGGAGACTTTATTTTCCTAAAACGATGTTTGTGATGAATTGCTTTTCAGTGCGTTTTTGGCTGAAAATGCGTAAACATAGAAATGAGAACAACAAAAACGCAAAACACCAATTTCAGAAATAAAAACCGTGACATCACTGCGCCCATGTAGATTTCATCACCTACCAGAAAAAGGTTTCTTTGCGTAATGAAATTACAGTATCACGAACGTAGGAACAGAAAAACTGCGTGATAGCCATTATGCAACACGATTTAAAACAGCGGTTCTCAAGTAAGGCTGCTATACGAGATTTCTGGGATCCAAACTTCTCTACCAGGTTGTAGATAATTTTGCCTTGCCACATCATCAAAGGTTTATCTGCAGGGCGTGTAGGCCACAGAAATGAACAATAGCTACGGTGACAGGGAATGATGTAGATGAGCTGATTTTTGGCTCTTCACTTTGATTTTGAGAAAAGATTTGTAGAAAACCGGACAATTAAAGAGTTTTAACAATCCTGGTAGCGCAATTGCTAATACGGGTGCAAAAATGTTTTTTTCTTGTGTATTGGGTGCGGGCTACCAAACGCATTGAGAACCGCTGGTTTTAAAACTGTCTCGACTGATTAGCTGATGACACAGGAGTCAGTAGCTGTTGAAACTTTCTGCTGCACTTCGCTGAAGGTTTTCTCCACTTGGTCCATTAAACCTGCTCACAGCATGAAAATGCAAACATTTGTTCTTTTTTGACAGAACCAGTGGAACCTCAATCAACACAGCTATCAGTTACCAAAGCAGATATAGTTGCAAAAACAGCAAGGATTAAACTCAGACACTCAAATAGCAAGCTTACCAAAATTTCAGGTACACGCCTATTTCTTTTACACATAAGCATGTTTTCTCTCTGAGAGCATTGCCAGTTTCCGTGTTTTAATAAAAGGTAAAGCATTAGCTGCATTCACTAAACTGCGAGGAGTGGCGCGTAGATAACTGCTTTGTGCTGCAGCCGCCTATTTTCAATTACAGACGCATTTGGAAAAATAAGAACCAGAAGTCAAAGCAACTCGTTTATCAGGTTCAGTTAAGTTTTCTTAGAGTTGCTACAAACCGTAATTACTGCTTGTAAATCATTGTTTTTTAAGATCAAGCATCCTAACACCTTACAAAATGCAGGCGGAATTTTTAAACAACTTGCTTGCCTTCTTCTTTTTCTTCTGCTGGTTCTTCCATTGACGCATTCTTGTTTCTGGTTAATCTTCCTTGAGTTTCTTGTTCTCGAACCGCCTGCTCTTCGGCCTCTATTTCATCTTTTCGTTTCAGGCCATACTTCAAACAAAGCAGAACTTCAAACTAGGAGTGTTCTCAAAGAAAGCTCGTTGAAAGGAGCTGCTTTCAATACTGCACTTTTTTGCTATAGAAATAGAATTTACAAACCTATTGATGTGATCTAAAGAAAAAATGGAAAAGCTGTCGATGACAAACGCTTTACTTATTTCATCTTATACTTTTTTAACAAAAGAACCACAAAGATCAGCAATACTTCATCAGTTTTTTCAAGCACAACTTTTGCAGTATTTGCTTTAACACCCACTCTTCCTTCCGTTTCACTTCAGGTGAAGCTATATAGAAAAAAATAAGGGAATGGCTAGTTTTGGTGGCAAAGTCAATCCATAATTTTAAAAACAACGTTGAAGCTCAAAACAAAATAACAGCAAAGTAAAAGCCTTTCTTCGGTTCGTAGGAAGCTCTCGACGCTTCTCAACTCACACATTATTCAATCCAAGATAGTTTCCGTCTCCAGAAGCCAAGGTCGCAAGTGCGACTTTCTGACCTGGTTTGCTGGATTTGTGTAAATGCTTTTTTTGTAAATCGTGATGCCCAGCATTGATTTGATAAATTTACTTTCGCCTGAACTATCATGCAACGTCCTGGATTTTGCATGAAATGAAATTAATGCAAAGCAAAAGATGTGCTTTCAAGCGAAGTTACACAGCGAGCAGGAAAAGAATTTACCAATTTATAAAACATTAGTTGCTCGAAATACCGTTGCCAGGCTTCCAGAAATAGATCTTCAGGCAAATAATTTCTGTATTTTCATTTCTTTGGTTAGCTTGCAAAAAGCAATAAATCGTTTCGACTCTAGAAATTTACTTTGTCACGAATCCTTTGTCTTTCCTTTTCTCTTTCCGCTTCTGCTTTTTGATGCTTCGCTTTTCTCTCGGCCTCTTGCTCAGCCATCGCTTCCAATCTCTCTTTTCCTTCTTCTAGGGCTTTTGGATCCGGATTCTCAGACCCTTTGTCCATCATTTTGTTGAGATCTTTCGTAGCTCCTGAAAACACATGTCATTGACGTTACTGTCGTCGGCAAGGAAATTCAGCTCACCTGTGCCGAATGGCCACACTTAATTTTTATTCTGTATTTTAGATCGTGGAAAACATTTCACCGTCAATAGTCTGGCAAAGCAAAAATGTTTGTGTAGTACGGTTTGGAAAAGGATGCCTTGGTCTTAACAGGCTAAAATCGGAGTCTGCAAGCGATGTGCAGATAGATGAAACATTGTGGAATGTTGTCATCGCCAGGGTTGCGGAGTCGGATTGGGAGTCGGAGGTGCTAATGTGGAATTGGAGTCGGATTCCTAAGAACACCAGGAGTCGGATTTTTGACTCCGGAAGTCCAATTGAATCATTTTTTACATCCCACTCCTGTTAGGAATCCTAACTCGTGCCTGTTGTAATGGTGCAATTTCTTTTGAAACTTTTAATGAAACAGAGAATTCTTGCTGTGTACCACGATTTCCATTGATTGCTAGTTGATACAAAATTGTTGACAACCAAACTTCATTCATGTTATGTTAAGGAGTCGGTTCGGAGTCGGAAATTTTGTTAAGGTTGGAAATGTTTGGAAGATCGGAGTCGGACACTTGACCTCCGACTCCGCTACCCTGCTCATCGCTATCATTTCAAACAGGAGCTACGTGGTCAAAAGCTTTAACGCAGTCAAACTGAAACAAATGTGAAATAACTGTTTTCCTACTATGCCTTAAGTTGTTTTTGTTTTTGTGCTTCGTGGCGATTCATGAGGTTTCAAGTTTCCCATGACCAACATTATTGTCTTTCAATTACTTCTGCGCCCCTGTATTGGTGTTTGTACCAGCAGTACGTTAAGCTCGACGTTCAATTTGATCATAGGTTAGCACGATGCTTCGCCTATCTGGCGCACACTATGCTGCCTAAATAAACAAACCCAAGCTGACTAAATAGGCAACAACGAACAGATGACGTTTAAAAATATAATTCACGAAGAAGGGACATTGCAACAATATAATTTATTGTGTTCTGTTGTTTCCTACAACTATACAAATGTGACTGCGTAAAGATAACTCAGTTTATTGTTTTAATATTCACGTGTCATTTCCATTAATTTACAATTATCTGTCGAGTCGCAGACCAGCGTTCCTAAACGAGTGTTTCCGGTCGCTTGTGTGAACGCTCAACGCTCTTTTTCACTAAAAGTCTACACCGAACCGTTTCACGTTATGTTGTTCTGACTTCACATTCAAGTGTATTAGAGGTTTTGTTGTATATTTGAATATAATGGAAATAGGCAATCAAGTAAGAGTGCTACTGGAGAGTTATTAACGGACAAAGTGGTGAGAGCCTTTTATTTCGCCTTGCATTGGCTTGGCAACTTCAAGACGTCAGGTCGCGTAGGTGGAGGCTGACCTGTGCTCCTGCAACCACCAACTACGTTGACCCCTCAACTGGTAGGGATCTCTGTGGAATCGTAATCGACCGACGACCCACTACATTCGGTTCCGCAAGAACAACAACCGAGTGTAGTGACGTGTGCTGAATACCTGCATATAACTAGAAGCCACTCGGTGTTTTTGCAATGACCGTTGGTCCGCCTTCATGTTTCGTTATTCCAATATTTGTTCGAGGTTAACCAATCCTTCGCTCGTTATTATGGAGTTTAAAGAGGTGAATATACAGCAGGGGTGACGAACCTATTTGCTATCGCGGGCCACTTTGTCAGATACCGCTGAGTAAGCGGGCCGCACAACTTTTTAGTAGTTCAATCGGGCTATCAGCTTTTGATACCGCATCGCAAAGATTAGAAGCGGGTCAAAGAAAGTTCAAGACTGCTGGTCTCGCCTGAATGCTTCGCGGGCCGCACGAAATTCTTTTGCGGAGCCGCATGTTCGTCACCCCTGATTTACAGTGTCGTAACCAGGAGAGGACCAACCGCCCACCGAGCTAACTGATTGAGGCCCAGGACTGGAGAAGGGCCGCGTATCCACAATCATATAGCATTTTGAAAACTTTGTAAAATATGGAAGTTATGTTTGTGTTTTTGTTTTCGCCTTTTAGTCTTTGTGGCCATTCCAGGTAAACGGTGACCTGTGGTTTTTGCCCTGCCGGAGGGGCGTGTCAGGTCGTAGCAACCCTAGTCGTGATATTTTTACTCTGTACTTCTATATTGCTTACGTCTAATTAACTAAATTAATCCTTTGCGATTTTTTACTACATCTTTTATTCGTCTCTTGCAATGTCTCTTCTGTTTGTCAAATGTCATATCCACAAGGCACTTAGGCATAATTAATATATAATTTTATAGTAAACTGTATGTGATTTCGTCCCAGTGGTGTAATTTGGGAATGTGGGAATGCATAAAATGTAGGCTTAATGCTTTTGTTTCGTACTAGTGTTTTATTGGTAGTAGCTTTGGCGCTTCACCTTATAAAAATGTTCTTACAAACTGAGGTAAAAATGAGCAAAAACACGTCTAGAAAATGTCAAATGTCTTTTGTGTAGTATTTTGATTAATTACTGTGTGCTAGATGAGACAAAAAAGAGAACGCCCCATTAGACAGCAATTCCACCTTTTTTCTATGCGTTGACACATTTTTTGCTGTGCTCCAAAGTCTGATGAGTGATGACTTGATCTACTAACATGCTTTACAAGCTGTATAATTTATTTTCCTTTATTTGGTTTTCCTAAAAGAAATTCTGTAATGTGACCTCAACCCTGATAAAATCTTGCCGACGACTTTGAATGAGGTCAATTCAAGTACCTTCACTTTTTAACATAAAAAGTTAAGCCTCTTTACTTAATTTTAATGACATATGCAACCTTTAGATAAATAAACTCTATTGACTACTAACATCCGTGTTTAAATTTTTCATGTAACTTAATTGCATCTTTTACTTTTGCAGTTTGTACTGACATGCCATTGATCTGTACACGGAGTAACAGAAAACAACTTAAAAGGATGTGTTAGAGCAAATTACACTGTAATTTATTTAAAGAAGTGGACAAAGGTCGAGCGTTATTGATGCAAAATTTGCAAGGAATTTGGCTCTTCCTATAAATAAGTGGCTTACATAGTAATCAAATTTTCATTGAGATCATGAGGAAACATTTGCAAAAATTATCACAAAACCGCTTCACCAGCATTCGTCCAATCCAAAAATGCAAGTACGGCAGACTCGAATCTACAGCTGATGAAAAAGTCATAAAAACGACTCCATGACGAAACATCTTCCTATAATTTGCAGGCTCTCAGGTCAGGGTCACTGAATCCCAAGAGACTAATAGTAAAAATAAGAATGTTGGGAGAGGCACAGCAGCGTTATGTGAAAAATGCAAATAAGTAAGACTCATTGACGCAATGTATTGGCTATAGCACAAAACAAGTAGGTTTCAGTGGAATAGTGGTTTTTGGCTTTGCCAAACATAAAATAATTGAGAATCTGTGAAGCAATGGCTTTTGGCTGTACCATGGACATTTTCAACGTTGTTAATATGCTTGTTAATGACGAAATAGAGCAAGACCATAATTATTATAGTCTGTTTCTCGCATTGTCAGACGTTGCTTTTCGTTTGAAATGAGTAATGCATTAAAACCCTTCATAAGAGTTTGGATAGCCTCATACAAATACTTTGAAAAGCACTGTTCTGCGTTTTCTGCTCGTGAATATTATTCATTCTTTGGTTTAACAACTTTGCAAATTATTCTTGAATCCACAATTCACTCATACGCTGCCAGGTTATTTAACCTACGAAACGATACAACTGTCACGTAAAAACGACCAGGTCGTAACTAGGGGTGGCAGGGGGGGCGAAATACCCCTAAAATTTCTTTTTCCTCCCCTGGGAAAATGTGTTGGACATAGTTTAAAATTTTGGGCCCTTCTCAGAAAACTATTCGCCCACCCTGGTGACCAAAGCTGGTTACTGGCCTGAGAACGGCAATAATCTCATCTCATGTTTGTCATTGCCAGAAACTGGCAGTGAACAGGAACTTCGACGGCAGAAAAGGTGTGCACTTTTTTCAGCTCGCCATCTGTTCAGCTTCAAATACCCAAGATGTCAACAGCGTAATCTCACGATTTTCTCTGCACGTCCTCAGGCAAACTGGAAATACCAATTCGACGCTCCCTGCTCGCCAGATTTACACACGCAGGTCTTGTTGAGCATTAATTTGGCTTGTACAGTGTGGAAGGTAAAACGAATACAGGTCTTGTTTCAAATTAAAGAAAAGTTAATAATTTGCAGAAAGCTTTTTGAAAGTGCTTTTCAACGGTTATCTACGGTGATAGTAGAGACAGCCACTGGAACTCTCGGATTAATAAACAAGAAAGACAAAACCATTAATGGCCTTCAAATGTTAAAAAACAGCTACAACTCTTGCCAAAGCATTTCCTGGAAAAGGCCGCAATGTTGTACGGGTGGAATCGGTAAGTTCCAGTAACCTTTCAGAAACCATCGTGAATTACCAAAAGTTTTTCAGGAAATGTGGATCCACAACAGGTTGAAAACGGTTTTCAAGATTTAAAAAAATAAACATTGCCGCAATACTGATACAGAGACTATTACCAACTATGCACTAGTTTGACTGATTCTAATTAATCTCGCGCTCACTGCATCGCTATACTCTCAACAGCTGTTATATTATCGATCCGGAATCGGCGACATGAGCTCTTGAACTGGATCGGAAAAGAGGGATGATCACCTTCTGTGATTCCTCTGCTGAAACCAGACTAACCTTTCCTTATATATCGAAGTTATTGCCTTTATTTTTCTTACTATACAGGCTATGATGAAATCCTTAATACTTGACAAGCCCATAATGTGGCTGAAAAATCGAGTTGGGTTTCGACTGCCAGTGCCAGAAGAAAAGGCACACAAAGATTTTTGTTTTATTTTATACATCTACAAAATATCTAATTTTCAGCGAGTAAATTTTCATAAGTACATTGAGAATAGCAACGTTCATTATCTTGACACTGCTGGAATAAGAAGATTTCAGAAAAGAAAGCATGGATTTTTACCAGATGTTTTCATGAGTTGGTCCTCGTTTTTTCGGCCAGAAATTATGTACATTCTTGCAAACAACGTGGGGTTGACTTTACCATCAGCACACATTTTTGCAATCAAAAATTTTAACCGCAACGCTTACGTTTGTCTTAAGGATCAAGGAAATAAATTGCAGACAGAAAGTTGAAATCTGGTAAACATTTATATCTTGTCTCCGGCTCAAAACGATTTTTAGGGATTTGATCTTCTTTGCACTAAAAGCATACATTTTAAAGAAGCGTGAGATTCAAAATAAGCATCAAATTTGAGATATCACATTGTGCCTGGACAAAATGATTATTGTGAATTTGCCGCTATTCTATCCTTCAGCTGTTTTCAGTATCCTTCCATCTGTCCAAACAAAATATTTCAAGTCGTTCTGGAAAAACAACAACCATAATAGCCTTTGAAAATTGTGAGACCTATTGAAGAGAAAAAGTTTGTATCTTTGAAAAGAGCCAATGTGAAGTGGTCGCTACGGGGAACTACACCTTAACAGAATTTGAATATTCTGGTTTAAGGCGACTTTTTATCAATGTTCTGAGGAATAGTACAAGCGTACATAAAATGTGATACTTCAAAACGTTTAATAAACCCGTTGTAAAATGATCTGTTTTATCTGTTTTTATCAACCTGCATTGTGCAGGCAGTGTGTGCTTGTACTATGGACTTCGTGTCTAATTACAAATTAAATTCATTCAAATGGGGATTTAAATTAAATCTCAAAGGCCAACATGAAACAGGTTTTGCAAAAAATATTGTTGTGAATTTGTAGTCAAAACTTCAAAACGCTAATTTTGGAGTCAACAAGTTTAGGTAAATACAAAGCAGGAAATATGTTTTGTCATGCGAAGCAATGCTGCGATTTTTGTAAACAACGCGATTACATTGGTTTTGAGAGTAAATTCGTTTATAAGTTATGCTGCGCATATCACCATCTCATTAAAACTTAAGCACAAACCTCCAAGAGCTTGCTTCATGAGAAAATCCATTTTTTCCAATGGTTTTCCGCTTGTGAAAGCAACTTGTTCAACAATGCACAGCTTTCCATGCAGCGCCTACTTTCACGCAAATGCTGTTTTACTTACAAAACAGAAGACAAGAGTTAGTAAAAGCACAAACATACTTTTGTTGTGTGCCAGTGTAGAGGTAGACGTTTTCTAAATAAAACGTACATTGCACAGTCGACCTACTTATATCGAAGTAACGTTTTCTTTACTTCTGTCAAAATACAATTGCAAATGGAACGTTTGGTATAAAATTGCAATTATTTTTTATTTTTGAGCAGTAAAAATAGAACGATTTACAAATTTGTAACGGGCGGCAACTGTTAGAATATGGAAAGGTAAATGTACCGATCACAATCTCTTTTAATTTTGCGGAAGACAGAGTATCTGGAAATCAATAACAAGAGATTGCGAGTTGTTTAGATAGGCAGTCAAGTGCTTATCTTTGCAAAATGCCAAAACTCAATTTAATCCGACTTTCTGAAAACATTACAGATTTGTAAGTGTTTAGAACTCATGTCAGGAAACGCGCTCGATAAAAAACGCTGCATTAGTTCAATTAATTAAGAAAATCATGGACGCCTATATGAGTCGTGCACTCATCAAAATGTTTGATGTTTTATCACGCTACAAGAGTACATTGCACCATGATCTTCCAAAACAACAATAACAATCCTCTGCGTTTGAGGTCTTGCCAAAGCTGCGCAGTCCGCACTTTCATCTTTGGTCAGTAATTTCTAATGCTAAGCAAAAAGTGCAAACATCTACTTCTATTCAAAAGATCCAAGCATTAAAACGTTTCAAAAGTGCCACAAGCAGAAAAATTGTACGGTATAGAGCAGTGGTTCTTTACCTGGGTAAATTTACCCCAGGGGTAAATTTCATCTTTCTACTAGGGGGTAAATTTACTGAATTATAAGTTATAGCAAGCGCACATTTTTATAAATTTCACAAAATGTAATGCCTGGATTATTAGGCTAGTTAATACAGGACAAAACACAAAAGTACACCTGACAGTGTTTTATTTGTAAATTTTTAAGAGGCTAGATTTCAAGCGTCATAGAGCAATGTTACGAAGTAGATTTACGGATATATCGTACAAACTGGAGATGTTGCACCTTGGATTATGATTCAGAGTTATGCTTACTGATAAGTTTTCTCTTTTTAGTTCATCTTCACACATGAAGGCGCTACCACATTCATTTGAGCACCTCGTGTGCACAACATCGCTTCTGTTCACGACCTCATTTGGAGTTTGTACGTGAAAGGAGATTGTAGCTCTGTCATAACGATCAGGACAAAATAAATAATTCTTTCAACAAAATAAACTCGTGGAAGCACGTTGGCTGGCTGTACACTGACGGCTCCTCTTCTATGCTCAGTGAAGTCAGGTTTTACAGCTCTGGTGAATAAACGCGTATTGCACATCAATTCTATCCCTGTGTTCTTCATCGGCATGCACTGGCGAGTAAAGCCCTTCCAGAATTCTTGAAAATGGTTTTGAAAACACGTAACAGAACGTGTAAATTTTATCAGGGCGCGGAGTCGTCTTTTCAAAGTGCTTTACAAAGATGAATTAATTGATCTACAATGCTAAACAATCTTCTAAATCCATATGTTGCAACTGTGACTTTTCTAAAGTTTGTGTGGTTTGGGCGAAGAGTTTCCAGCGCTGTCGGAGCGCGCATTTGAAGTTATTATACTTTTTCAAAATACTTATCTGTGTGAGGCAGAGTTCTCCTCAGTGATGACCATAAAACAAAACATTGATCTCAGTTGATTCCCAAGGATGACATGACAGTACCTCTTTCGCCACTGTTCCAGAATTTCAGATATTTTGCGTAGAAAGCAAGCACAAACGTCTCACTGAGTGGTTGAAATTAATTGTCATTTTTTAATCAAAAAAAATTGGCTGTGTATTCCTTCTTCCAAACGTTTTGCCCCTTGATTCAGTCGTATGCCCGTTCGTATGAAACTGTTTTTAGAATTTCAACAACCTCAGCGAACCACTTCTTAAAACGTGTTCATGCTTGCTTGTAAGAGGATTTTATTAAAGCTTCATCTTAGAAACTGATAAGTTTCGTGCAAGCATTACCATAAAATGGGTTCCAGCAAGCACAAAAATTCATGTATTTGAGTGTAAGTTTCCAGGAGAACCTGCCCCGGACCCTTTCCAGAAAAGTCATGCTTTAACACACTAAACATTGTTGGGGTAAAATTAATTTTTTGATTTTGTTAAAGGGAAAATGAGACAAAAAAGGTTAAGAACCACTGGTATAGAGTATCTGAGTTAAGGCCATATATCAGGCTGATAATCAGCAGCAGCAACATTTTGATTTGATAAAATCATGCCTTTTTTATTTTTTCTGCAACTGACCCATCAATTTGAACTTTTACAAATTGTTTCATGATTTTCATGCCATAGCTCTACTCATGCTGGAACTGCATATGCAATTTAGCTCTTTCAATCCTATTTTTAAAAGCCCTTCGGAATGAGTAGCATATAGGATAAGAAGTAGGCTATTTACAGATCACAACATTTATATCATGATAATCATATTCTTCTAGCAGATGTAGCAGCACCGCATAACACAGAAACTTTAAATAATGTTTCAAGAACAACTATTGCACCGAAATAATGCTTCACTTCATGTAAAGCTACTGCCTGACGTCGTTGATACCATGCTTTCGATATACCTTCTCAAGTGTTAAAAAGATGGTTCTAATTCTTTTCAATTTTTCTGTCCCGCAGTACTTTTAGTTTAACGAGTGCGCCTTTCAGTATCCCCAGGTTGAATTTTTATAAGTGTGCTCTGTATTTATTTTGTACAAACCTGGCTATCATAGTGCTCGTGCTCTGTCTCGCTTTACTGGCAAGTACAAGCTTGAGATCACTGCTGGTACAGTGCAAACAATCCGTGCCTTGAAACGAAGCTAAGCAAACTTACCGCTTTGACCTATCTGCAGCTCGTGCTAAGATGAAAAGTAAACGGTGTATTTTTCACTACCGAAGTGCATTGTTGTTGAAGATTTGCACAACCTGTTTCTCACGGAATGGTTTGAAGCTCCACAGAACCGTTGCCAGAAAGTCGTCAAAAGGGGCTTTGCGTTCCTGCATGGGGGCTTGACATTCAAATTTGCCAAAAATTCCACTAGTTTATAGTGTTTCGTATTTCAATTTGGGGGGACTTGGAGTTTTTTTGGGGGGGGCTAAGCCCACTAATGCCCCCCGTGGCGACGGGACTGAAGCTCCATGGTAACAACCTAACATCGGTTGAAGGAATCAGGCTTCTGTAAAAGCAAGTCGTTGAGATGAGGTAAAGCTAGGCAAAGCCTCACTATTTCTTACCTTATTTTCAGTACAGTAACTTTTGTACAGTGAACTCATCACAGCATGCCTTTCTACAAATGAAGTGTTATCTATTACGCATTGAAAACTAATTTATAAAACATTGCATAAATAAGCGAAGTGATAAATTTAAGCTGTGCCAGAAAGTCAAAAACGCTTGTATCGCTGAGGCAATTATTTTAAAGCCTGTGCTTATTTAACCACTAATGCCTAAGCGTAGCATGTGTATATCTCAAGGCAGCTGCAGTGCTGTTGATTATATTTTCTGGCTTTATTTTAGCGCTCGCCTTCTTCAGTTAATCCAGCTGCATTACAAAGAACGTCTAACTGAAAAACTCATGTCTGCATTATTGGAACCTTATTCACAAACCAAGGTCCGAATTTACTGCAACTGCTGCTTTCAGTCGGTCAAGCGGTTGGCACGAGCTCCCTGACGAGAAGCACGGGAAACTTTTGTCTGCAGTCCAAGTTTTACGCCTTCCTGTTAACAGATTTGGCAAAAGCTACGGCCGCTCATTCCACCAGTACCTTTACCAGCCTATCCAAATGACTTGTTTATGCAAGCCTACCCAATACGCAACAATAACGCCTACCCAGCTCAGCTGTCCATTTCAAACTGAAAATGTTTCAACCAAGGTCAAGCTGAAGAAAGAAATTCGACCTGCTTGAATCGTATGTGTCTAATGTAACCATTTCCCATGCGTCTCTATCTCTCCCGCCCGTGAGTTTGCAGCTAATGAAAATCTCAAACGGTCGATTTTATCGATTCCTTCTTTCGGGAAAATCTATCCTCAACTGAACCGGCAAGACGCAATAAATATATATCGCTGGACGTAAAAGCGGCTTTGGTTTCACCCGACTTTGGAGACAAGCCATGAATTAAAGTAATGTCATCAGTTGGACACAGGCAAGCTTTATCTTTTATCTTCGTGAAGGTTTCATGCATTGCTGTAGAGCGGCGATTACTTAACAACCTAACCACGTGTTTATCCTGTGATGGGATCTCATACCTAAAAAACTCATTCAAACAACCAACGTGCATACCAGGCCGTATCAATTTTGGGCGAATGTGTCAGATCTCTACGTCAGTTGGTCAAAAGTTGCAGTTGGTGTCATCAATCACGATAATGACAAAAAAAGTTGAATCAATTGTTGTTTGACACTTTCCCTATGAGCGTTTCCATGGAAACGACCCAAAAAATAGAAAAATGCAAAATCTCAACAACTGAAAAAGCTAGAACGAAATTTTTTTTAATGAACCAGAACTGACATATTTCTATATGCATTTAATACATTTTACTTGCTTATTTTATGTGTTTTTTGAGATATTTATGAGTTCTTGATTTTTTGATGATTTTTGGCCTAAGTTTTTGATGCTTCCTGATAGTTGCATGAAACTTAAATAGAGAATTTAGACAAAAAAATCTTGTAGAACATGGTAATCCACAGTGTAATGATCAGGAGTGCATTTTGAAGCACACTGTCATAAAGTTTGTTTGTTATAAATCAACAAAAGATATCTTGTAGAAAGTGTTTGTATTAAGCAACTTTACGCATAGGAATACTAACATTGAAGTTGACTACTTCATCATTCAGATAACAAACAAAAAAATAATACCAAAATCATACAAAATGAGATACTATTTCCAGGTTTTAGTTGATCTGAATAAATATAAGCAAAAGCATTATAGACTAATCAGCACAGTGTGATGGTGCATGAAAAACACAAGGGCTCAACCTTAGGAAAAACAAAAAATAACATCAGTACATTTTCAGAAGTTTGTCAGGTGTATAATTAATAAAAGTAATTGTCAGTCAAGTTCCTTTCATATCTCTTTAGCTCTAGACACGGTAAATATCTGCTTACCACGGACTTTTGTTTGCCGCGATGTTGTGTTTTATCTCGGGTAACGAAAAATTTGATAGGGACCATCTTAAATGTTAACGCGGGCCGCATGTTCACCACCCCTGCTTTACACCAGTGAGAAATCCAACTAATTAACCTATAACATTGTACGGCAGTGGTTGGCAAACTGTGGGCCGCTCAGCACTTTTTATTGGGCCGCGCAACACTTATTTTTGTGGGGCGTGCGGTGTGTAAGAGCTAAAGAGCTGCGCCAGATGCTTGGGATAAAATACAGGCTACTGCAACAACTATAGAACGTTCATCGTTTGACGTCATCAATGTATTGTTGTTGTCATTATAAGGTTTATGGCATTAACATAACATTGTCATGTTACAGATAACTGAATACAACATAAATTTGAAATTGTACCTTCAAAAATAAGCACGGGCTTTTAAGTATGACTGAAAGGGGGCTTGCGGCCATCGTAACGAAGGTTTGCCAATCACCGTTGTAGTCAATACTGTTGAACGGAGCTACAGCAAGTTGAAGTTCATCAAAACATTTCACAGATCAACTATGACTGATGAAAGACTAACAAATCTGGCAATGACATCTACTGAAAGTGAAAGTGCAAAAATATTAGATATGACAGTCGATACAAACATTTTCCTCTTTGAAAACGTGGAAAAGTAATTTTCTCAGCTTGAAATATAGCAAATGTTTAAAGTCTGTCTGCTTTATATGTTATGTTGATGTTGTAGAAACATGCTTTTATAAACGTTTGTTAAAATAAAGCGACGTTTTTTTTTATCTAAATATTACGTGTTAAATGCATTGTATTTTATTTGGGGCTCCAAAGTTCAGGCTTGGGATGCCCCAACCACCTAGCGCCAGCCCTGCTCGTAAGGTCGATTCGAATGTTCGATTGATTGCAGTTGATGTTGTTGCTTTGACTCTCAACCTGCCTTGCGATGCTCGCTTGTATGTGGAAGAATAGCTGAACGAAACGTGTAACTGTACATGTGACCCCTCACGTACCTTGATCTTCAAACACGAACGGGAAAGTGGGGCGATCTAGAACAGGGCAGGTAGCACGGCTACCTAAGAGCTTAACAAAAGCGAGGCAAGTTGCTTACGAACACTTGCTCTTCCTTACGAGTTTGTGCGCTAGATTTCACTAGAGCAGAGGTACAAAATTTTCTGTAAATCTTAGTAGCGCGTAGAAATTTTTAGTAGCGCACACATAAAAGCATTGCCATACAGCATTCATATGCATAAAGCAGGGTTTTTATTAAGGAAAATGTTAGGTACCCAGTATGGACCGGTAGGGACCCGATTTTCTCTGATTCTAGGGACCCGAATCGGGTCCCTAAAACACCTTAAAAAAAACTGGCATACAGTATGAATTTAAAAAAAAATAAACGTTCGCGCACTCCAAGTTTTTGGTCGCGGGGCACGAGTGCGCGACCGCATTTTTACACCCCTGCACTAGAGCAATTGCAATATTTTATTTCATGTCGCTTTTTTGTGTTTCCATTTCTCACTATCGCTCTGTGTTTTATTACTTCCAAATATGTTTCTCGAATTTTTTTGTTTGAACATGTGTTTTNAGGGAACAGCNGTAAAACTGATTCAAAGCTTTATCAATTTGCGTTGCTTCCAACCAGCCATCGTAAAGCTCAAGTAACTATGATCAGATATAAACACGAGTAAAGGCACTATATACTCCTGGATAGTATGGAAGTAAAGAGCACCTGACTTGACTGACTTGCGTAGGCTTGTCACAGCAAACTGGCGGTAGCGTACACTATTGACTTTGAATAATTAAAATCTAAAATGATTTACAGTACTTGCTGTTAAAGCACAGTCTTCCGTGCTGCTATCCAAACTATGGTGCTCCTCAAGGTGAACTGTAAAGTTTTCCACAGGTGAGTACTTTTCACCACAGCTATAACCAAAGACTGCATTTCGCTTAGATATAACCACGCTGTAATTGTGTTGTCCCATCAAAAGTGCTACAAAAATGGATTAATCCGTTTATTTTAAGATAAATTAAATATTTTATTTTGGTTAGGAGCAAGAACAGTACCCATAGCCCAGGGTCTTTTCAAGGTGTTTTAGGGACAGATGCGGGTCCTTAGAATTGAAAATCGGGTCCCTAGAATCAGAGAAAATCGGATCCCTAGAATCAGAGAAATCGGGTCCCTACAAGTCCATACCGGGTACCTAACATTTTCCCTTAAAAAACCTGTCATGGCCCCTTTATTTTCACCTTTGCGACAATAACTTATTTTAATCTAAAATTTTGCTCTTTCAAACTGATCAAAAGGAATGACAATGGTAAAGTAACATCAATTGTACATTTGATCCGCATACTTCTGAGCTGGTTTTATGATACAGCAAAGTATGTTGACACCTCGAGAGAGATTTTAAAGCCAAGCATTGGTATTTCTTGCTTGTAGAACAGTTTTTCACAATGTTTTAATCCTGAAAAAGTCAACTGAAATTTTCGACATCCCACATCTGACAAACATATATTCTTACTTTTTAAGCTTTAGAAACTGTTTATCGTTGGATTTTATGCTTCTAAAACTCCATCATTCAACGTGAAAACAATATAATATTGTATGTTGCCACTGACTGTGACTATTGCATTTCTACTAAATAAATTCGTAAGTTGTCGAGAAATTCCTGATGCTGTTCAATTACACAAAAGACTTAGCCTCAATTTCACTAACTTCAGCAGGAGCTATGCACACTATATTTCTCAATCTGCTGCCAAACGATTATTTCAAGTACATTGTGCTGTTCCAACAATTGCAGTGTCTGTTACACTGCATCGCAAATCGATGTTTTATCTAACTGTGCAGCGGACTATTGATTCCTTTTTGCGCTTTATCACCTCACGCAATGCTACTATCGCATAAAAACGTAAAGAAAGTAATGCTAACTCAATACAGTTGAACACATTTGAGAGGAATAAACATTGAAATAATTGTTTCCAATCCGCAGCACAAGCAGTTTGAAAATCTTTGCCAACGTTCTTAAGCCTTAGGCGAACTCACTCTTTGTTGTCATTGTACCTCAAGAAGGGACCAGATCCCAATTCAGTTGTCATGGAAGCATCAATAATTCATTATTACTTCACCGTCGTGTGCGGAGGCCTTCTGACATATTTCGCTGACTTCGTGTGCAATGCAACAGAAGCAGTAATGAGATCGTCAGTTTTTCAAGGAGCTAGTTGACCAGCAAAATATCCTAAACATGATAAAATCCTTGTTGATTTCATTCAGTCAACACCAAGAACTAAGAAATTTTTGAGCTTTTTGATTCTAATTTCTAACCCAGCGCGATGTTGCGCGCTTCGTATTTTGTCTGCAATGAAATCATATGGCACATCAAAGCAAGTTACTGCAAGCTTGTTTTTATGCAAGTAATCGTGCCCTTACGGATTGCGTTAAAGAATAGTGCATTCCTTGAAAGAACAACAAAAAAATCAACATGCGGCCTATCGACCACAAGTTGGCGTTCTAGTATTGCACAAGTTGCGAATGCTCCTAAGTGTGAATTTTTCAAACTTTAAACACAGCAGCCTTGTTGATTGCTAAACTAGCTACGTACGCTACTTTCTTCCTTTAGTATTTAACCATTAACTGATCTTTGCAGAATCGCTCTTGCAATTTCTAATGCTTGAAGTTGCATTTGGGCATAAAATTGCGGCTGTCTAAGAACATCTTAACTTGCTTTCACACAATAGTAAGTTTCTCTACTGACTTAGGATCCAGCGAAACAGTTGTCCAAGAACCATGTCAAAAACAGTGCTCACATAATACCTTCAAGCAGGGGCGTGCAGAGGTCCGGTGATGCCCGGGGCAACTGCTTGATTATATGCCCCGTTACCAAATTCTAATATTGAGGAATGTGAGAAAACAGAGTCATTTGAAATATGTAAAAGCTAGTGTTGAAAAAAAACAAGTTTCGAAAAATTTAATTAAAAATATTTCAAAGAGCAGTTTTTTAATAGGTTAGTCTTCATTGATTTGTCTTATTCTGTGGGATCTGAGACTTATGTTAGTAATGGTCGTCGGAAGGGGGTGGCAAGGGGTCAAAGCCCCCTGAATTTTGATATTTGATTTTTTCCTATAAAAATTTTAGTAGAAAAAAATTGTTCTCTGAGTTTCGAGTTGGTAAAATGAAATGTCACCACTGTTATCCCCCCTCCTTGAAAAAAAACTTGAGACGCTCATGGTAATGTGTATGCATTGAGGTGCTGGATATTGCATTTATGCATGCAAATAACATTAAGATAAAGCTACCAAAAAGATAGCACTTGTAAGGAAGGAGAGGAGATGGAGTTGTCTATTTTTTCTTTGTGAATAATATCTGATATTGTACAACCATGCAGCTTGATGCCGACTGGCAGGACTTGGTCAACGTACAAAGGGAAGAGAGACGGTGTGTAAGGCCTTAAGATAACGATGGTAGTGCTTCATTTCTCTCTCGGGCCACTTAACATACACTTGCATGACCCCCTCAGGCAAGCTGTCATCAGACCCATGCAGTATGTGTTACTAGCCATACAATACGTAAAAGCATCTAGTTACAGCATTTTAATAAAATGTAATTTTTGTAATTTCACTTTTTGAATGCCCCATGACTTGGATACCTGGAGCCCTCGCCCCATTTGCCCCCTCGCTTTGCACGCCCCTGTCTTCAAATCTCTTTTACGACTTGCTTGAGATTAAGCAATTTCAAACGAATCGTATATGTTCTATATAGAAGCGTACTTTTTCAGAAAACTTTGCTGAATTTTTGGACTGCACCTCATTTTTGGGTTAATCATTTACCGAAAAAATGTATTCAGTCAAGTGTGATTCTAGTATATCTTAAATATGTAGGTATCAGTGCGTATTGAAAGAGCAGTCAGTTCTTATATTCAATTGTGTGTCATAATAAATTTTACTGTATTTAAGCTTTTCTGCAGAAGGCACAATGTAGAATGAAATAGTTTTGTTATTCAGGATTTTCCAGAAACTATTTACACGATTTATCACCATTATCAAATAACCAGTCTATATGAATTAAGTCACAAAAAGTTAATATTATTAATAGTGCTAATTATTAATACAAAAATAATAATTTCTTGTTCTTGTCGTAATAATTTAGAAATTAATGGCACATATCGACTGGACATTTTGGGAGGAGTCGGGAAAAGCAATTTAGATGGCTAATAAGCGTTTGGCACATTGTGTGATAGAGGGTGAAAAGCAAAGAAAAGGGGTACAGTTGTGAAAAAAAACTCACCATATCAAAAGGCGTGATGTTTATCCTCGACAGAAACTGGTACAAGTTGCTGCACTTGATTCACTGATGCGTATTTTGAGATCAATGAAATGCTAATTTTGAAATGAAACAGAATTGAATTTTTCAGATGTTAAGGATCTTACTCGAAGGAAAACATCTTCACATTACGAAATTTTCAAACTTTTAAATTTAAAACCATGCTGAACTCAGGTTGACTAATCTGAGCAACACTGTAAAATCAATTAAGAGTCAACTTTACCTCTTAGTGGCAAGATTAGTTGCGTAGAGCCTGCAAATGAGTGCATGGCAGTCTGGTGATGCAAGTAAACATGTAATTCATCTTAGCCATTAAGTCAAAGTGCTCGTTGACCTTGAAGAAAATAGCAATTATCTTTGACCAGACTGTAACCAACTTTATCAGCAGAGGAAAAGCGGTGATCATCAGTGAACAATACGAAGACTAACAAAAGGCTAAATCGAAACATCAAGTCATTTTAAACAAAACGTTCCTTGTTGTCTTATTATCTTCCAAAGCAAGCTTCACTTCCGTTCCTTCATTGTCTTTTTTGTTCATGAGCACTGTGTAAACGCCCTTCACTCTGTCTACTGTGATTGTCGACGTCTGCAGCTAGCATACGTGTATTGTCTAGTGAAACAAACGTTGCCACTTTTTGCAAAGACAAATGACAGTGTGGCAAAACGATGTCCGTTTGTAAGTTTTACTTCTCTCCCAGTAAAAGTACTGTAAGTAGTAGTACTGTGAGCTATCGTCGTCATCACGATAGACAAAAAGATAAAAAGGCTGTAAAGCAGTGTTTCCCAATCTTTTTTGGCTAGCGCCCCCTTTTCTGACAAACAAATTTCTATCGCCCCCCTACCATGCCTAGCACACATATCAACAC
>JGI24158J21664_10002198_pt1 | contig 23356 bp, 12 predicted proteins | sample Ectturendosymbi3_FD_21664 | JGI IMG/M metagenome (IMG submission 21664) | reverse complement strand
CCCAGATGCGCAGTTGCACCTTTTGGCACTGCATTGCAATTCACTACTCGTAGCTGTTCAGGCCCGCAAGCCTCTTGAAATTTTCAAAGTCGCTTTGAAAGTATCAAGAATATTTTGGTTACTTGGTGAAATAACCAGCTGCTTTCATTTTGACCACCGAAAATATCAGCTAGTGGCGGACCTGCAGATGTTGTTTCTGGCATGTCAAGTGTTTAGTTCTAAAAAAAGGTAGAGTTCTTCAAAATGTCATGACTTATGTGATCTAGCCACTTATATCACAAATATAACTGGTGTCATGTCATTGACACCGCACTTCAGCTTTGCATGTTTGTGGGCCTAGGAATTAAACTAAAGTCAATGTCTGTGAGGTCCTGGAGGTGGACATTGCTTCATTTGCCTCGAAATCCTCGTATTGCAGCGAAGGTGCTCCTCATCAAGGCAAATCTGAGCTTTGTCCTTATGTATGTCATGACTTCTTGTCAGCAGTGCCTGAACTAGCCTGTAGGCTAAACCCAAACATCAAACCCTAACCCATTGCTTGTTTGCATATTGCACTTGTCATTGACTACTTTACAAAATCTTGTTCGACAAAAGGCAAAATAACCACAGCAGATCTTTTGCCTCATGAAGCAAAATAGACACTACTTTTATTTTAAAATCACGCAACTAAACATTAATTTTTATATAAATTTCAATGCACAAAATTATTGGGCAACTTTTNGACTATGTNGGTTTTATCATTGTGNTGAAACATTTATTATATTGTAGANACTAATTACCTTGTTGGTAAAAATGTAAAACAGCAACTTAATTTAATGATTTATTTTGTTGTTTTTTTTGTAAACCGATCTAATTAGTTTGATTTAGTAGATCTTAACACCTACACTGGTCATTTGTATTGTCATGGTCATGTGTTCACAATGCACTATGAATGCATTTTTAACATGTGTTTAGTTGCTTGCTTCAAAACGAAATAACTGAAGAATTCTTGCTGAATTGACCTCAAAAGTTTTGCAGGAAAAGTACCTTGGAATATGCCGAAAGTTTGTGTGAATTTTCATTGCAAAAGACCAAGTACAAAAAAGTTACCATGTTTTACACAACAACTAATTTTGTATACTGTACAGGATACAGTGTTGTAGTCTACATGCGGTTAAATTGTATGATGTAAAACTACATAATTCGGGGAGTTCTTGCTCAGTTAACCTCAAATTTCAGGACTAATGCATGTAGGTACAAAGAGCATTTGTGTAAATTTTTGTTGCAAAAGACCAATTACTCAAAATGTTATATACTGTGTTTTACACAACAACTGTTTGCACCTTGCTGTTGTGAAAAAAAGTACACATAGCAAAAGGTTTAAGTTGTTCGACACAAAACTAAATAACTCAAAAAGAGTTTTCATCCTTGCTTCAACTGAAATTTTCCAGGTAATGCTTGCAGATCTGAATAATTTAATTGGTGTATATTTTCATTGCAAAAGACTGAGTTTGAAAAAAGTCACTGTGTTTTAAGCAACAATTAATTGCACCTGCTGTTTTGGAAAAATTGTTGTAGCCTGCACACAGCACTTGAAAGATTACATAATTTTGAGGGCTCTTGCTTGATTGACCTCAAGTTTTCAGGGCTAATGTGTATAGTTATAAAGAACAGTCTGTTACACAAAATTTTAGATGTCTTATAAAAGACTGCTGAGAGCTGCACAAACAGTGCTTGGGAGCTGCATGCAACTTTCGGAACTGCGGTTGAGAACTACTGGTCTAAAACCTACAAGACAAACAACAAAAATGTTATCAATGTGAGTGTCTGTAACAGGGTTGAGAAAAACCCAGTTTTTTTGTTTTTTTTAAAAGAAACAAGATTTTGTTCTCTTTTTGAGGTAAATGAAAAACCCCATTCTGAATTGTTTTTATTCCATCATGTGATATCACCATTTTCAGAATTACACAATAATCACTTGTTATACCTATTATGACATTCAAAATTGGGGGTGAAGAAATGTACCCCATCTTTATTTTCACAAAGTGTTGTTGGTCAGTTCACTCCTAAGTAGTAAGGCTTGGCAAGCATGCACACAGCAAAAGAGAAAAANCATTCCCACACAAACTCTGCAGTTTCATGTCAAGTTTATGTGCATGCGCTACTAGTTCAGCATTTATAAACTGCATTTTTCAACATATGATTTGGTATGGTCCAAAATTAGGAAAAGTTTAGATGCAGAGAAGGCAGAAAAATTGGTTAAAATATCCCAATTGTGCATAGCTGAAGAAGATAACCATTAGAATTAACTAAAACTGTTCGAATTATTCTTCTCTTTTGTTCAAGTCCTTCAAATTTCATTGCTGTTTGTTTTGTTTGATTAAAAAAAATTGTAGTGAACTGTACAAGTGTTCTGTTTATTTTATTTTTTAGTTAGTAGATTTTCCAAAGGAAAAGTAAACAGTGGGTTTTGTTGATTTTATTAAGTGGACTTTTTTTACTTGTCTTTTTTTGACAACAACCCTGGTCTGTAATAGGATTCACTAGATTTTGTGTCATGGGATAATGAGGGCAAATGGATATCCTATATTTTCCCCTTGTGTCAACATCTAAAAAAGAGAGTTGTTCAAAGTTGATAAAACAGAAGGTGATTCATTAGAATGCTGAATAACTTTTAAGTTTGTAAATTCATAAGCACAGAACATCTTCAAGATTGCCTTGTTAGTCAACACCTTGGTATGCCCAACTTCAGCTTCACACGTAATATATATATGTAACTGGATTGAATTTTTTTGGCACAGTCAATAAGCTATAATTGGATGTAATTATTTGTATAAAGTTGCTGCAGAGAACCCTTAGAACAATTCCATTATGATAAGATTGTTTTATAAAGTTAAGCTAATCTAAACCTGTTCACATACTGTTTGTTGGAAGATTCTTGCACTTGAGCGAACATTAGGTAAAGGTGGCTGGTTCTTGTGTTTATCGTTAGATGTTTTACAGAAGGCTGGCCTGGACCAGGTGTTTTTCATATTTGAGAAATTATCCATACACCATATCTTAGCCTACCATCAAGACTACCATATGGACCAGTATAAATTGCATGCAATGGTCAACAAGATATGATGGTAGATGCTTAATAAATCCACAGATAGTAAATCAATCTGTTTGTTAAATCCAATTTGCTTTGGTATGGTATTTTTTCCCTTTAAAATATATTGTGAAGTCCCTAGTTGATAAATCCTGACACCTCTGTACAAATCCATTTTCAATTCTATGTGTACGGTATTTGTAAATGAACCAAGGCTGCTTCTTGTGGTGTAACGTACTGTGCCCAAATCTTTACTTGACTTTATCGGTGCAAACACTAAACAAGTTTATGTGGTTGTGATCCGAGCTGTAGGCACTAAAAATGTGTCAACATTCTATGCTACTTTATCAAATTTTTCTATGAGTTCTAGATCTTACTAGATGTTCTGCCATTGCCACTGAGGTGTATGTTCTAGTGTACTCTGCAGAATGAAGAGATCTTGTCAATATAGTACTGTACTACACAAAAAAAGCTTAGTTTGCTAAGTGACTACGGTATATAAATAATGGATCACATTTTTGCCATTGAGCTTTGTTGTCTTGTAAGCTAGTCTAGGTGTGCTAGCTAACAAAACTTCCACTTATTAAATCAGGAATCAGCTGAAACCAAGGTAGATTTATGTAGTGGCACTCTACTTTGTTATGCTTGAGGTAAAAAATTTAAGCATGTGACAACTCAGGCATGTAAGGATTGCTTCTTGTTCAAAAAGCCTGGTGCACAGTTGTGGACTTTTATCACAGTTTTCAAGAATTCTTATGGTCTTTGAAGTTTCTCAGAAAAAATAGAAAATAATTTTGATTAAATGGGACTACCTGGTACAATGCAGTAGATGCACTGGAAAAGTGATGACCTTGCCCTGTATTTTGTTAGTTATTTAACTTCTCATCATGCATTGCTCATCTTGACCACTTTTGACTGCAGTAATCCAAAAGCATGATGTTTTCCTAAGTGTGACAATGACCTGTAACAGTTGTCTTCGGCTTAAAGATGAAAATGTTAAAAGAAATCTTAATCTTGTGTTTGCCTTGGAATATGGTTACCTGCTGAGGTCTATTAACATGTTTGCTGCTGGTATACGAATATATCGTACTTTGAAATCACACATTGAGCTGCTATTTTCACACCACTTGCAACTCCACAATTCACCAGTCGATTGTACTTGAGAGCTATTCAAACCCTCAAAAAACTCAGCGAGTCTTTTAGTTTGCAATGAAAAAAAGCATTAAGCTTTGGGTTTTTCGTGGGTGGTGTCATAAGTAGGGTAGGTTTTAGGCCATTTTGGCTGAGGTTACCTGACCCTGGGCCCCAACTGCAAGAGGGAAATATTTTGCTCACGTTTTTAGTGGAAACTAGACTAAAATCTGAGTCTTTTGAGGCCTTGGTTGGCTTTCTAGAGTTTCTGGTTCAAAAGTTAAGGTAAAATAACCAAAATACAACTAAACAATCTTTTTGAGTAATTTTTACTCAAATTTAGTTTTTTTGCCATAACTTTTAGGGTCGTAAATGGTTCATGATTTATGTTCGAAAGTTATGGCCAAAAAAGAAAATTTGGGTAAAAAATCTTTATACCTAAATTTGTTTTTTTGGCCATAACTTTTGAACCAGAAAGCCAATCAAGGGCTTTGATAACTTGTATTGTAACCTAGTTTCCAATAAAACTTAGTCAAAAAATTGGCTGTTGGTGTTGGCCCTCAGGTCCTGGTGACTTCGGCCAAAATTGTGTGTGCCTACTCCCATTGTGACATTACCCACAAAAAAACAAAATCCAAAACTTCCCATTTTTTTAAATCTCAACTAGAAGACTTCCCACACCTTGCTGGGTTTGAACAGCTCTCCAGCTCTGTCAGCTGGTGAGTTATGGTGGTGTAAAGTGACACAAGAAAAGTGGCTCATGTGGGATTTAAAGGGAAGTGTACCAGCTCCAAAGGTGTTAATTCAGATTTGCCAATATTTTCTTTATGTTTAATTCCAGTTTTTGCCCTTATCTGTAAGCTTCTCTGTATACTGTATAATATCAAAGCAAAGATGTTATTCCAAATCAATAGTTAAGTAATGTGCGTACTTAATTGTATCAAAGTTTACCTAGCAGAGAGTTCTCATACTTCAGCTGCTTGATGTATAGTTGTAAAGGTCACTATGTAAAATTTTTCTGCAATCTAGTGTTTTTACGTTTTTATATTTGGAGATGTATAGTTTGTTTTGGAAGATGTTGTAATACATGTTTTAGCTATCAAAGCATATGTAATGTGTTGCAGACTGGAAATAGATGTTTGCTAAAAAGTCACATGCGTAGGTTTTACTGGAGTATTGCTGCTTGGCAGTTTGTATTTGTGTAGAAGTGCAAATTTACCAGCTTTTGCAAGAAAGCACATGGCTTCTTTAATAGCAACATATGAGCAGCAGTTTTCAACCCTAACTGCTGAAATTACTCAAAAAATTGGAACAATTTCATTGCATCATGGAGGTACTTAATGACTTCTGTGGTTTGGTTAATGTAAAATGTTGTGTGTTTGCACTTCTATAGTAAGACTTATATTCAGAACAGTAGTCAAATGTATGAATGAAAACTTGCACTTATTTAAAGCTTGTACTTTTGCTATCTTTTTATTGAAACTGATCACTCTTCTGTCACATAGTAAGTATTGTCATTAACCAGATGTACCTTTGTGTATATGCCATTGTTGCAACCATTCGGTTAGCATCGCGTTTATTGTGCGAGTCACCATGAACAGCATGTGTGCAAAGAACAACACCCATATATGTGTGGCGCGAACAAGCAATAATAGAGTTTTCATGGCAGGTGATCTCTATTGTTGCTTGCTGCCGCTTTGTGTACTTGTCACTCTGGCTTTCCAATCCCAACACCATACTGATTACTGATACATTTTATCTTGAATGGGGGTCACTTTAAGATGTTACGTACTGAGCTTGTGACCAAGTCAGTTGGGATCTCCACAAAAATAATTGCCTGTACTCATTCACATTAGAACCAACTTGTGCCCTTTTCAAGTTTTATGTTTGCAAAATATCACTTTCATTCAACAGTTGCAAGTTTCAGATTTATCATTCAACAGGTGCAAGTTTCATTCAACCATGTTTTTTTAAGGCATTTTAGGAACACAATTCGGGTCCTTAGAATTTCAAATCGGGTCCCTAGAATCAGAGAAAATTATCATCGGGTCCCTAGAATCAGAGAAATCGGGTCCCTACAAATCCATACCAGGTACCTAACATTTTCTATAAAATAAACCCTGATTCAACAATTGCAAGTTTCAGATTTTATGTCAAGTAGCCTGATCACCAGCTTTAAATTTTGGTTTGATAAATGCTTGAAAAAGTTTCTTGGTCACCATCCAAAGTTATAGAGGGAACACTTATTTTAAATGTCATCAGCTTAACACTTGCATGACCAGAGTGTATAGATTTTGTACATACCGTCATAGTTTTGAACAAATTCAGGTACTTAATATTCTATGTACTATCAATTCTAGCTGACAAGAAGTCACTCATCAGTTCAATTGAAAGGCAACTTGATGAAGCTCAGGAACTTGTAAGTCTCAGTTGCTAGACATTTCTGCAACTGTTAATATGGCAACATCTGCTTTGTTTTTTAAATATTTGTCTATAGTGGAATATTTGATGTGTTGCAATTGTCAACACTTTTTGGAACTGTGACCTTCTGAGCAGTGTTTTTTTTATGAAAATAATATATCAATGTGTTTGGTCCTATTTTGATCACCTGTTAGAAAAACAACAATGTCCTTCATCACTTCCTGCATGTGATGCATTAAATTCATGACCATACTGCATATTAGCAGTGACTTTTTGATTGACATGTTTGACTCGCTCCATTTTTGCTGGATTTATAATCTTATAAAAAGTGAGTAAATAGTAATAATTGAAGTATTATCCTCTACTGTTTCCCACCATTTTACTATCAATCCTAACTTGAGCTGTTTTTAGTTCAGACATGCTAAGAATTGAACTTCCAAGCAGAATGCAGCTTGTTATGGATATTGTCCTAGTGAATTGAAGTTTGCAGTTCTTATGATGAAGTGTGATGCAATTTTTGCTTGTGTTATAGCTTGAGCAAATGGACCTTGAGGTTCGTGAACTGTCAAATTCTGAAAGAGGCAAGTTGATGGGCAGGATGAAGAGCTATCAAGCAGAATTCAATAATTTGGAATTACAAATTGTAAGGGGATGATGTTATAGCTGACTATTTCTGTTGAGATGTCCAAAAAATATTCATTACATCACTTTTCTGAAGATAATTGAAAGAAGAATCTGTTAGATGTTGGTATACAATGAATTGTGGGACCCAACATAGGCTCATGCGTTTTCTTCAAGAGCACTCCATTGCTTTTTTAAAGGTGTATTATTACCATACTTTTAAATGCTGTGTCACTTATTCTCAAGGTGATGCCCACAGATGTTCAAGAAATGCAAATATGTTTGTATCATTGATCCTCTAAATCACAACTCACTTGCAATGCTAAGCAATGGCTGCTACGTAATGGCTTTTCATAAATAATTCAACAATGAGCTGATGGGCTTGGTTATAATAAGCTGAAGGCAATCATTGCAAGTTTCGACATGGCATTTCTGCAAGGTTTCAAGTATTCAGTGGAACTGGTTATTCAATGTGTGAGCTTGTATGAAATGCCTAAGTAATTGTGATATAATCTTGGCTTCACTGAACACAATTTTTGAAGCACATATTCCAAGCCCCAAGATGCACTTGGGTGAAGACAAGACTTTGGTGTGAGGGGGATGAGATTGCACAATCTTAAGGAGGGTGGGGGCTCTGTTGTCCTTGTAACACTAGCCTGTAACCCTTCCTCGGGTCTGTGCTTCTGTCAATACCTCTGGAGTATTGCTGCAACTTATTTTTATAATTAGCATTTCTGTACCCTTGTACTTTTAACTAATGTGATGTGGACATTGTGTTTAAGATTTAAAAACATAAAAAAATGATAATAATTAAAAAAAATTGCACATAAGTCAGCTTCATTCGCGTTGGTCATCTGGCAATACTGGTTTTATTTGAATGCAGGCAAGCGATGCTTGACTTGCCTTACACTAAGGACTATGTTTTGGTGCACAATCGGAGCTTCGGTAGGTGTAATGGTGAACTCATTTTTTTGCAAGTGTTGACACGTCTTTCTAAATGGAAGTTTCACCTAACCTGAAATGGCATCAATCAGATGTAGTAAGACTTATTTCAAGTTTAATTCCTGCACCATTTCGCGAAGTACCTTTTCCATCTCCTGTTTTCCATTTTTTCATTGGACCAGCAAGCGTGACTGAACGGAGAACGTTGGAATTTTTTAAATATTAGCTTTCAGCGATTGTAATCTTTATAAATTTGCCACCCTCGTTTGTTTTCACGAAATAGCAGCTCTAGATTTGATTACGCTTTTAATTAACCTGTGCAGAAAAAGGCAAAGACGTCATCATTCAACAAAGTCAATAAGATGAGGGAAGAATTGCTGGCTATGGAGGAATCTGGAACAGATGACCAGGTACTTTGCCAACTTTGTGCGGTTTCAGTTGTGGTTCAACATGAGAAAAGGAAGGAAATTCAAAATTTCACTTCTCCCCGTCGAAAAACTGCGCTGCCAATAGTATTTTATGTGAGGTTTTACGTTGTTTCTCATGTAGCGTTGTTAAGTCTTAACTGGCGAGTAAATGTACCGAAATGCAATATGTTGTTCATTTCTTTCAGCAGAGACAATTGCAGTAAGTCGATCTGTCAGACATGTGCAGCAGACTCGCATCACAAGCTAAATTAATTCCTCAAACAGGCAATTGCACTTCGTGGTTGTTATCTAAATCTGCTTATTTAAGTCTGATATCTTAAATTTAGCAAATAACATGGATTTATCATCAATTAAGCTGCAGTGTCTAAAACGTGAGTGAGCATTCAGCAAAGTTGAACATTTTTCGCGTCTAATGTAATCGACAAAAAGAGTTAAAATCTCGCGAACTTGGTAAGATTAGTTTCAGTGGGGAACTTTGCTTCGTTTGATGCAGACAGTTTGAATACTTGCTGGCAACTTCTGTATTAGAATAAAAATTGTTGGTTCCCCATATGAAACTTTTAATAACTGGAAGTATGCGTGTTACGCAAGTTTCCGAAAAAAAAACACTTAATCAAAAGTTTCTGATTAACGTGTCGATCCAGTTGTTTCTGTGGCCTGGCGGAATGACCATTTAAGTATAAGCGCTGCCTGTATGTTGTTTTACTAAGTGCTAAGCCGAAATGCCACAAACTTTCCATCCACCGGTAGTATGTCAAACTTAAATGCTCCATGTCAACGTAGCCTTTTGAATATCCATTTACATGTGGACAACGTTTTAATTGGGCAGCTGTGTGTTTAACACCCTCCTGAGTGATCGATTTTTCATTTGAGAGACAACTACCACTTATGTTCATTGTGATAGGTTTAATCTCTCAATAGATTTGCCACCTTTCAATCAGTGCAGTTGCACTTGCTATGTAATGAACGTATTCTTGCGAACGACCAGTGAGTTTCTTGTAATATTTTAGTAAATTATGTGAATAAGTTCTCCGCAAGTGGAAACTTTTAAAACTTTTACTGCCGCTAGATTTTGATCAGGCTTCCCTACCAGGTAAATGAAAAGCAGTTGCTGTGCAATGTGACGGGTGTGTTTTGGACACGGAATATTTTTGTGTTGCAGCGCGCAAGGCTACTCGACAATACAGAAAGGCTCGAAAATTCTTCTCGTCGTTTGGAAGTAGGCTACCACATTGCAACGGAAACAGAGAAAATAGGCCAAGATATCCTTGACAACCTGCAGCGAGACCGCGAGACATTAACCAGGACTCGACAAAGGGTGGGTGGAAAATGGTGGTGCTGCTGGAGAATCTACGTCGCGAAAAATCTTCCTTAGTTTTTATTGTGATGCGCGGAACGAACCCGCATTTCTTTTTTATTGAGATTTTCAAGGTGGTGATTGCAGGTTGGTGGATAGGCTAACAAGCAAGAGTCATCTGAGTCATTTAAAGCTCATGTCCCAATAGGTTAAACGTTTGCTGCTGAACCGGATTGTGCGAAAGCAGCTACAGCCCATGAAAGGCATTGTTCTAAATTGTTGAATACTTCCCGTTTATATCGTGGATGTATACAGAGCTCGAAACTAGCCGGTGGCCAAAATGCATCCTCGCTTTTTCAACAGCTTTGTTCACCCAGTGTGACAACTTCGTTTTTGTCTCTTTGGAAAGCCGCTTTCTGCAGATATTCTCGTGCAAGGCACGTTCTGCTAATGTGGGAGAGTATCGGAATAAAGACCATTTTAAAAACTGACAGCTTTGCGCAGAAGTCCGACTTTCTTTGCAACCGCGTTGTGGGACTGAGAAAGTTTGGCGCTTACTTTTTTGATGTGTGTCGTGTAAATTAAAACTTTTCAGTTAGATGTCAGTTATCCACAACAAGCTACAGTATGGGAATAAGTATAACCACTGAAAAATATTGGACTTTGTCTCAGACCTCAATTATTTTTATTTTTCCAACCCTAACCCGACACACTGACCTAAATACTAAACCCTGAGCCCTAATCATCAGTTTTCTCAGCGTATCTGATATGTAGAATATCACTCTGCGCATGCGCACATGGCGTGAAGTCAGAAATTTCGCTTGACGCCGGGATTGCCCTGGGACCCGGAAACACAGTGTCCTACTGGTTCCGGCCGAGGATGAGTGAATTCCGCCAGACAACTGCTTTCCTACTATTTTCTTGATACCAGATCGCTTTTGGTAATGTAGCGTAATGGTTAACAGGTTCTTGTTGAAGCATAACAATATTTATTCTAAGCCAGAGACGGGCAATTAAACTCTTACACGCAGCCAGATAAACTTGTCCAAATTATTTTAAGGCTTATCCATTTTTCATACTACTTAAGTTCTCCACGTTTCCTCCGCACAAGGTGCACTGTGTCGCTCCGCTCTACGTTTTCACTTTGCTATTCAAAACGCACCCACTGTGGTTTTGCAATAGTTACCTTTGTTGGACTCAACACGGCAAAGGTGTTTATTGCGAAATGGCAGTCATGAACGGATGCCCGCTGTACATTGATTTGCAACACTTTCAAAACCGTGGAAGAGTAACCCTTTATGTGAAGATGACTGGGTTAAAGAAATGAAAGTGGACAGAGTAGACCGAAAGTTGCACAAAAAGTGAGCACCAAATACTTGTTTTTGAAGTGTAATCAATCGCTCCTTTGTCTGATATGCCGCCATAAGTTTTGCGGTTTTTAGAACCCTGCGTAAGTCGTAACTTTCCTACGTAGCATTCTAACTGCTGTAGCAACCAGTCACTGCAAAAACGGAAGGCTACTGCTCGAAGGTTGGCGGCAAATTTGCAGAACCAGCAAAATTTTTGCACCGACAATTTGCAATTCAAGAGTCTTATAATATCTTGTGTCCTGAGAGCAAATGCAAGTTCGAAAAAATGAGTTTAACACGAACAGTTATTCGTCGTGTGGAACTGATCTTTAAAGCCTTAGCTACCGAGTTGAAAACGCGACTTCTTTGGCTTTAAGTTGTATGTTGACTTGCGCTGGATCAAAGCAACTACGCGATAGATACTACTTGACTCTGAAGGGAGATGTTTTGACTATCAAGTTTTAGAAAGAAAAAGCCACGGGAGAAGATATATCTGCTCGGATTCTGCTGTCACGTAAAACCTGAAGCTACATTGGAGTAAACTTGGCAATGTCACAAAGGGTGGATCTTCAAAATTAACGGGAAAAACGGCGGGCCCCGAAAAGAATCCAGCAGGATAAATAGAAAAGGGAANCCTGGTCAGAACGTTATTTCTCATCTCTGCGTCATTCGCCAGGAATCTCTGTGTAAGTCTGTATTGCAGTTCCATCACATCATTGAATCCAGTCGAAGAGCCTGTTGACTGTACACGAACACTTCAGCATTCTTAGTTCACTGTATTCCTGGAGGAAACTGATGCAGATCACCAGGTCTTACCTTGCCAATCTCCTCTTCACTGTTTCAGTTTTTTCAACGAGTTTTAGAGCTCAAAGAAGAAGCTGGTGCATTTTTGGACTAATTGGAAAGTCGTTGCATTCACTGAAGTGAGCGACAAGAACTGGTCATGCGACTTTGCGCTTGCTGTAGACGTATGGTCACGCATCAATGAGCTGCACGTGAAGCTACAAGGGGAAAGGTGTGTCTGTACTCGACATGTATGCCAACGTGAAGATCTTCATACTCGAACTGGTTTATTCTCGAGGCAACTTTCAAACATGTCTATCAGTAGCATTAATTTTTCCTGCCCTAGCCACACTGAAGGAGCCAGTCAAAGAGCACAGAAATGCAGCAAGCCACTATACGCCCTGCACAGAGGATTCTCTCGTCGATTTGCTAATATCGAGAAAGTTGGTATTTGTCACATTAGCTGGTGGCCTGCACCCCGTCACAAAGTGCAGCGAAACAACGCAACATGAGCTGCAATTTGAACAAATCCATCTTTAGCCTGATCCTGTATTGGGAGAAGCTAAAATAACTAAGACCGAATTGTTTCTAATTATGCTCAATTTAACGATTGTTTGGCATGACCTGTGTGTGTGCAAACGTTGATCGTCATGAACGTTAACTACTTTATTAACTGGCCATCTCATCAGGCATACCCTGAGAGTTTCTGAGACAAAATTATATTCAGACTGCGATGCACTGGCTAACAACGAAACCAGCCACGCTGTTACGCCCTAAGCGAAAAAGTGGCTTTCTTTGATGAGTTGCAGGTTAAATGTACGAATTCGCTTCAGCAGTAAGCATTACTTCATCATGATTTTTTACCAGTTACGGGACAAAACCTCGTACGTAGTGGTGCTGACATCTGATAGTTCCCGCAATCAATCCATCACCCATCAACTCCCGACCCGCTGTCAAATTTTAGAGTTCAAATGCCAGTGAAAAACTGTGTCCACTATTGATTTAAACAAACTGTCGAGACCAAATAATAAAAAAAAGTCTTATGCGCAAAATCGAAAATGCCGTGCCCTTCAGATATTACAGTTAAACCTCAAAGGGTTTCATATGTCAGCGCCTAATTATTAGAATTACAACTGCAGTGTCCCGGTGCATTTGAAACAGAATCGCGGCTACCGAACAAGTTTTAAAACTATTTCGGTCTCCTGCAGGAGTTTGTTTTGGGTTTGCAACCGATACCGGTCCTGGCCGGAAGAAAAATGTTGATTTTGTTAAATCCTTACCTTGTTCACCATTGATAAGGTTTGTATGACGTGAATGGGCAAGCTTGGCACAGTGCAGTTTGTTTTGTTATGAACCTTTCAAAGGTATGCGGTCCGCTCTAGACAGGATACCAACTGCATGCTCCTGCAATTGGCCAACACCCATTATGTGATGTTAGAAGTAGTGGCAACGGTGCAGTAGATAGTTTTTCAACATTTCTTTTTTACTGTCAAGTCAGGGTTGAATGGGAGTGGAATGACTTGTTTGAGAATAGTTTTCTGACTTGAACTGGAAGCGACTGCTGTTGGCAGCAGTCTGGATGTTAGTCATGCGTGGCATAGAAGAAAAAACAAAACAAAAAAGAACAACTATTAGCGATCTTCGTAATTAATTTCCTCCAAACGCTTATGAAGTAATAGATGCTGGACAGTATTAAGCATTTTTGAGTTGAACTGCACGACAGAAAAAGTTAATTCGAACCATTTTAAGATAGAGCTTGCGCATATGAAGAAAATGTAGTAAAAAAAACAGTATTTTCATGGTCGCTTTATTCTTGCGGCCTATGATGTTATTCTGTAATGGCCCGCGCTCGGTGCAACCATTGAATCGCCGCCAGTGCAGCATTCACTGCGAAAGCTGACGGTTGCGGAGCGGGCGCCGCAGATCACTCGTGACTCCGAAAGGGGCACAGAAACGGAGTATAAAGGAAACTGAACTGAAATAGTTTGTCGAACACAACTCGAACGTCTGTCAGTTTAATGATTGTTTGAAACGATCCATGTATCAATCTTTTCGTTTCGTCGCCGTTCAGAAAGCATGCGAGTAAGTTGTTCACGAGAATCGAGCAATTTATCAGCGATCAAAATTAATTTCTGTGGCTCGTAGAGGTGCGACAGGTGGTTATTGATTTGCTTAGTAAATTTACGGTCAGTGTGTTTCAGCGACCACTGTGCTGACCTTTTGCTTTGGTGATTGAGGCACGAATCGATAACACACTGCGCGAAGCTGTCAGCCAAAATTTATAGCTTTCTTAAATCTTCCCAGTGCTTTTTAGGCTTGAATAAGAGCTTGCGCTTTAAAATCAATCTTAGCACTGTCAAGAGCTGTTGAATTCGTACGATCTTGCTTTAGAGAAATTTTCAAAGCCTATCGTTCTTAAAAGTTTGGCAAACTCGTATGCCGTGTGTACTTAGAAAAGTCATTTGCGCTTCTTTCTTTAACCAGTCATAGTCGTTATAAGATGTTTCATTACGACGTCCAAAGATTTTAATTCCCTTTTCGTGTTAATTTGAAACTGGCATGTTGATCAATCGCTTTCCCATGGAGATGATGAACAAACATATCAAATTTTGTCTTTGAACGAAACACAGCAGCCATTCGCCTTTTCGCGTAATTTATAAAGACGATAGCTAGGGAAATGCAATCGAGAAAAAGCCGATTTATGGTGATGTTGGGGAGTTGTAAGTCACCTCTTTGTGATTTCTTTCAGCCGTGAGCGCATGGTTTTAAACAGTTAAACAATTCTCATTGATTTGCGTAATGCTTATGCAGTACCACGTTGAATTCGTTTGACAAACTTTTTTTCGTGAATATTGGGAAGTTGAATCGTTTCCCACGAAGGAAAATTTTTGCAGCACATAGTAAATACAAAACGACACCTCTATTTGCATCCGTGTTCATTAAGATGAAAATGGGTGCTGACAAATCAAAAGAAAGTTATTAAAAAAAGCAACGAGGTTTCAACTGACTGCATGGGCAGTACGAAAGATGTCCCGACTTAGTCGCGATACCGATCCAAGCCAAGTAAATCAACTGCGGTTTTTCATCTAAGTTCATGTGTTTACGCACTGCTTAAAACCGGTTCGAAAAACGCTAGCATTGCTGACCGTGGGGAAAGAATGAACAGCAGAGCGAATTCTTCGGGTTCAGAGTGACACGACCGCTTGTCAGGTCGTTCTACATCAATATTTCACGAACTCAGTGCTCGTTTAATTTGAGAAATTGGTCGACGTGCAGTGCGCGTCTTACTATTAAACATATGCTGGAGCAAACGCTGCAAAGTGCTGTTGCCTTGTGGGTGGCTGCTGCATCAAAGAAAGACCTTCTTCTTTTACTTCCACGACTGCGTGGGAATAGTCTCGGTTACATCATGTTTTAATCTAAAAACCTCAGGTGAGTTAGTGGTTAACATTATGAACAAGAAAGATCAGGCTGTCTGCACCTACCCGTCAATGACGCCATGTAATGTAGTTTTGTGACGTAAATCCCTGCAAGATTTGCAAGCTGTCGGTAGTGTTTAGCAATGAAGTATCCAGGCCTGTCCATGGGATTGCACAGTGAACTCGAAATATGTCTCATTTCCCATCTTTAGTAATCTTACGTCACATTGCAGGAATTTTCAGAAATTGAATAGCGATATTATCTGCTGACAACTTGTTTTTTTCGGTCACAGACCGATTTTATTTAAGTGATCGAAAAAATTAAGTCAGGCATAATGTCTTAATGTCCGGTCATAATGTCCGAAAAAGGTAGCCTAGTGAATACTGCTGTTGCGGCGAATTGTAATATTATCGCGGGACAATTGACCGAAATGTCTCAGCGAAAAAAAAACAGCTAGCAGCACAGTAAGTGTAGCGCGTAGAGAAACGGGACAGGAAAAAATGAGCCATGGACAAGCCTGGACAACCGGACCTAGTTTATATCGTCGCCTGCCGCTCGATATACTCAAAGCAAGTGTTACGAAAAATCATCGCATCTGTGATGTCTTGACTGCGTTCTTGTGCTTTTTCAGTTGCGAGAGGGCGACGCGAACCTCGGCAAAAGCTCCAGGATCCTGACTGGCATGATGAGAAGGTGAGCATCGGGATGGAAGGGTGGGGATGATGTTTGGGCGACGCCCAACCCCAGCAATATGCAGCTTTATGTTAGCAACCACAACCGGATTCGAATAAGAAAAAATTAGGCAATTTAGCGATTTCCCAGACCTGTGCTGGCTGAGTTTCAACAAAATTGGCGAGGAGTTTTTGGACGTAGATCTTTTAATTCCTGTAGATCAGTGTTTTTCGACCTGGGATCGTGAACCATCTTTGAAGGGATCGCGAGTAGATATTTTATGTACACAGCTGTATTACATTTGCTTAAATTCAAGTTTTAGATGGGGATCGTTGGGTTATAGTGGGTTGCTATTGTAGGTCGCGGTACAAAAAAGGTTGAATTCCACTGCCGTAGTTACAAACATGCTCATGAACCACACTATCATATTGAAGAGGCTTTTCGTCAAGATAGCTGTCAAGGGTGCATTACAAAAGATGATTTTTTTCTATTCAACTGAAACGCAAAGTATCTGATTTGGAAATGTCACCCCATGATTCCCATAAAACCCGCGCGTGCCATCTTGCAGGGTCAAACTGACATCTTGGGCATGCGCAAACCAGTACGTGTAGGAGAGTTTTAAAGAAAAGCATTTTACGCCATTCATGTCTATCTCTTTAATCTCTGGGTTCTTAAACTGGTGAGCGTGAAAGGTTCGCAAGAGGGGGGCGAACATAACAGCGACACATTGTTGAAAAGCAGGATAATGGCGAAAAAAATGTTCTGTTTTTTGTGTTTGATTTTGGGATTAGGTGTGGCGCGAGTATCAATGACTAACGCCAAAGGGGCGCGACTGAAACAGTTTGCGAACCTCTGCTCTAATCTCATTCGAAAGTGCTTTGCTTTGGCCAGAAGCACAACCTTGTGTGGTTCCGCCCCCGCTTTGCGACTTGGCAGTTTGTTTTGCAGAATTTGACTTAGCAGTTTCCCATTGTTTTGCAGAATTTGACTTAGCAGTTTCCCATTGTTTTGCAGAATTTGACTTAGCAGTTTCCCATTGTTTTGCAGAATTATCCAAAATCGGATCCTTCTGTGCGCTATAATCGTCATAATGGTTGTCGTCGTTGCTGTCGTGATCTATTTCGCTGCCACCAAAAACAAGTCACGATGATCCTTATTTTGCACCAGTCGAGGGCCAGAAACTACTGCGGCGTTGGTAACTGACCGCTGTAACCGCAAGTGGTTCGGTTTGGTACCGAACAGTCATGGTCATCGTGGAAGACCGTATCACGCGAGCGGTACATATGACGGAATCGAAAGGCCAGACTCGGACGGAGTATCTCAGTCACCCGCTTGAATTAACAGTTGATTGCATGCACCCCTCGCTTCACAAAAAATCTTGCACACAGCTTATCGCGACGTTCACGTCAGCTGCCATGTTCAGCGTAAAGCGCACTCACAACGATTCGTCGGGTGGCAACGTCCTCGTTGGCGGCGATGTTGAATCTGGGGTATTCGCACGGCTTGTTGCAGAACACTGCGCTTCTTGTTTGTCCGTCGATCGATGTGCGTTCGCCGATGAAATGGTCGCCGGGCGACTTTGACGCAAAAAGGTCTTATTATGACGCACCCATGAATTCGTGACAGCGGAAACGGCGACATTTGAGGCTGCTCCGCTACCTTTTACCGCACGCGCAAGCCACAATAAGGACCTTTCCGACCGTAGCATACGAACCACTGAAACTACATCAGAATGTAAGACATTGCCGGAAAGGTGAGACGGCATTGCATCTTTTGCGGTATGTTGCGCGTACTTGTGTCGTCATTGCGATGTATTTTTACGAGAAAACCGGTTTTCCGCGTACCCAAAAAAATTGTCTTATTCAAATAGCTGCGGAGCGAAAACGAAACACACGTTGAATAAAATGTTTCTGTATAAAAGTGATAGTCATGACCACTATTTGAAAAAATAATTGAAAAAAAGTATTTTCCTTTTTTGGTGAAGCAATGGCTGCAAAAACCAAAATTTAGGGGTTTATTTTGTCATTTAATTTCTTTGAAAGATCTACTGTTCTAATACTAATTCAAAACGCACGAAACATCTGATAATTGCAGAGGTTGTTGTCTTACAACATCCTACTGTACCAAATTTCAAATGAACACATTAACAGGAAGAAAGTTTATGGCATTTTAAATTTAAAAAGTGACAAAATGTTTGCAAAATTTTGTCAAAGAATTAACACCTTTTTCATTGGATTTTTTTGCTTTTTTTTCAATGGTGCCGCTCTTGGCAAAGAAAAAAATGGTGCCGCTTCCAGAAGCCGCTATTGGCAAAGAAAAAGTGCAAAAACCAAAAAATTGAATTTTCTTCAGATTTGGAAAATATCTATTTTTTTAACCAAACATTTTTCTCCTCAAAACAATTGTTTAGGTTGGTATTTTTGGTTGGTTAGTTGGGGTCCTTACAAATAGTCCAAGTCAAAAAACTCACCGAAAAAGCTAACGGGAAAGCATGAAATAAATTTTTTCGAATTTTCCGAAATTGCCAAAAAATTGGCTTCCGGAATATCAAACATTTTCACTTTTCCAAAAATTTCAAATGTGAGGGTAGCTTTTTTAGGCTCACCTAAAATGCCTCTGTCTTCCGCATACGAAGATGTTGTCACTGACTTCCTAACTTAATGCGTTCGCGAGTTATGGCTGGAAACGTCCTCGAAAGCAGTGATTGCGGCTTGCGCGGGCGTCAATGGAGCATGCAGATGGACGAACTGGCCCGCCCGTCACATGAACCCGTTCGCCGAAGTTTCGACGGTTGCTTTTCGTCGTCACAACTTGTCGGTTCCCGCGTTTTACAATTCATGACCAGCCAGGCGTGACAGCGGCATTCAAAATAGAGGCACGCAGTCTCGGGTCACGTGGTATGTTCGAAATTTCTGTTCCTGAAACTTGCTTTGTCCGTTGCCTGGTCGGTCAGTTTTCGACATACCGATTCTGCTTCGGAAGAGGGGCCGCCTTGAGGATACATACACCGAGTCAGCTCAAGAAAGACTGCGACGTATCAGAATACAAGCTGGCTGTGGCTGTTTTCTTGTTTTTCAAAGCTGCAAGCGTTTTACCAGGACGTTGCGTAGAAACCGTTCAAGTCGATATCTAACAAGGTTCTGATGAAGATTGGCTCATCCAAGTAGTGGTGCCATTTTCGAGGGCAGATTCCTTTCGAAGTTACGCTTTCGCCTCAAATCGCTGAGTCCTGCACAACCCTTCACAAACAATATTGCGACTGTCGTTTTTTCCTTGAATCGCTCGCATCTCGCGTCCTTTCTTGGTTTCGATTCCACCCCATTGTGTTGTTTTTGCTTTCGCCTCATCGGAAGCCGGAGTTCGTTGCTGACACCTGAATCGTTGTGAGCGTCAGGTGTGCTTGACGGCAGCTACTGGATGTATGCGGAGGTCGCGCCACGGCAGAAAAATCGTTTTTTTTTGGCTCAGCGTTTCGCCGCATTTTAAACTTCGATTTTTTCACGTTTGCACTCAGCAGCCTGTGTCGGAGGAAGCAGACTCCTTGCAATTGTCTTCATTTTCGTTGCTCTGCGAACGCACTGTCCAAGTCCACGCCGGGACAACGAATCGTTCCAAAACCTTGAAATGGTGACAAACAACAATGCCAACTCAAGAGTCTGTTCTAGGTTTCTACCACTGCTGGCTATTTCGTAACTGCGTCTTGCGGATGTGCAGTATGTTTACATTCGACACCACTGGCTCCAAATAGAAAGCCAACTGCAGAAGCCTTAATTCGGTCAAACCGGTGTCGCAAAACCCGTTCGTTCTTCGTCTCGCAGTCATGACCAGGCCAGTAACCAGCTTGGGACACCAGGAAGGGCGGAGTTTGAGAGGGGCCCAAATTTTTTGAACATGTCCAATAGTTTTAAACGATGTCTAACGCATTTTTCCAGGGGGGACGAAAAATGTTCTAGGGGGGATTCGCCCCGCTGTCCCCCCCTGGTTACGGCCTGGTCACGACCCTCACAGAAATAATGCGATGCGTCTTAACTGGCCAACACGCATGAACGTAAGTCTTCATGAAGCCAGCGAGTGAGAACCCACTATTCTTGCACAGTCACCAGGTGATGTCAAGAGCTGATGTACCATCCACCCAATCAGGGGCGTACCGAAGGGGGGCAAGGGGCACAATGCCCCGGTGGGCGTCGAAAACTCCCAGCAATGGCGCAAGTACTTTTTTCAATTCGGTACATTAGCTCCCGAAAGACCTCGGGTTCGAACATGGGCACGCCAAACTTGTTTCTAGCCCCGGGCGCCATCTAACCTCGTTACGCCCCTGCAGCCAACCCGCTAGTTTAGCAACGTCAGCTCCTGACCGAGGCGCAGCCCGCCAAATGTCAACATGGTTAAAAAATGGTTAAAAAAAAGCTGTTTGTTCGTACTACTTTGCTTCGTACGTTCATGTTTCAGTTCTTTCATCATCCGCCTTGTTTTACTGCCCTAGATAAGAAAATCACACATTGGCATGGATAGATGCGAGTGGCAAACAACGTTCATGGTTCTTCGCTTACCAATTCCTCGTCATATGTCTTTCGTTTCTTCTGACTCCTCTTGTGAGGAAAGTGCTCTCAGGCGTGTTCTGCATTACGTACTGTCAAAAGTTACTTTAGATCCAGTAGCCTCAACTCTCTTTTGCTCGTAGTAGGCTGAATGCNAGACGCAGTGGTCGTTGATTTGTTTTGTCCGAGTATGTGTCGAGAATAGCCCAGGTAGGATGTGTTATCCTGCGCCGTACGCGAAATACCTAAGATCCGGAAACTGATGCACAGCGTGAATGCAGCTCATGCTGCGCGATGCCCGNTCGTTTTGCGTAATGGATGCTTGCAAGTGAACTTTGTCACCGGGTGTGTGTGTTCATGGTCAAGAGGTCATTGTTACCTGTTATGACTTCACTGCAAATGTTCGCACCAGCTCTTGAAAACATTGGAGCACAGTATTTCTGTCGCACAAAACAACACTTCAAATGCTGAATACCGCGATTATGAAATTCATTGCGTTGAAGGAGGATTCACTGTTACGTTCGGTGATGGTTTGCGTTTCAGTCACCACAAGCGAATTGTGCGATCGCCTGTCTTTGTTTCTGGTACAAAAAATGCCTACGTTTTATTTTGAGACCACTATAAAGCCCTACGAATGTTTCTGGATCTTCTCCGAGGGGTAAGAAAAAAGGGCCGTCCGCAATGAAGTTTTTAATTTCACCTTCATCTCAACATCTTGCATAGCGCAACAGACAGTGGAAAAAGGAGTGGCAGGTAGTTCATATTAACCCTTCGATAATGAGTATTAAACGGGGCTGTGACTTTGTGCTTCCCCTTTCCTCCCTTGCAAAGGTGCTCAGCTTTTAGGACGCAGGCCGGCATCTGATGGGCATACATTTCGCTCCTGTGCTTGGTTCCGATTGCTGCAGCCAAATGAACCTGTCATTGTTACACAGCGTGTAAGTTCATCCGACCGTCATCGTCTGCGAGCCGACTTGTTTTAGCCACGAATAATATATAACGTTCGTTTGATGCGTATATATCGTTGTTGTTTACGTGCAATAGATCGGAAATTTTCTACGTGGTTCTGATGGCTTTTTTAGACTATTTGCTTTAGCCTGCTGTGGATTGAGTAATCTGGTTGGCATTTGACAGAGACGAGAGTCCTGCGCGGGTTGAAATTTTCGCCCGCTTCCGCCCCGCACCCGCAGATTTGAAACCAGGGCTGGGAACTTTGCCTTTTTGCGACCTAATTGTGAAAATTTGGCCGTTTTGAACGATGGTTTGACCTCAAATATTTTGTTTGATCTTTTGGCCAATTTTGATATTTTTGAAAATTTGGCCGAATCTTGGTCTAATTTGCATGTGGTGCCACATTCCGGATTTTAAACACTCGAAATGTCTCCATGTGTATTCTCACAAGCACGTTTCCCTTCTTGACAGTTGAAATTACCCAGAGAATAGAAATAATTAACCACGCTTAATGATTATTATTATGTAACCAATTTATGTCCTGAATGCAATTGCTGATTCGCTGAGCAATATGGTAAGTTGATGGTGGGTTGTAGGGCACGGTGAGATCACTCGACTGGTTGGTCTGCAGTACATTCAGATCACGTGTCTGCAGTGTTTTCGTGGAATTCCACCTATGATAAGAAAAGAAAGCCCAAAGCAGAAGGGGAAACGACTTTCCGACGGAAAAATGGGTCGTGATGGACGGGATTGAAAATGCTCACTGCAAACTATGTGCTAAACTACTGTATTTCGTCCTAAGAAAAAAAACTTGGAAATGGCATGCGTTATCTGCCGAGCGCAATTGCAGTGACAATACGTTTACGCAGGGGCTCCCAACTTGTGGTACGCGAGTAACCAGTTTACGTTTCGGGCTTTGTTTCCAAATAAATAAATTTTCGCCGTAGGAGGCAGATAACGCATGCCATTTACGCCCGTAGGGGCGGATCCAGCCAGTTACGTTAGGGTGGCGATTTCAGTAATATTTGTAAGTCAAGTCTCATAACGGCTTTGCTACTGTAAGAAGGATTGATTATACTTCATGACACTGTTGTGGCAAAACGATGGACAACAAAATGGCCTTATATCGCGAATGCTCTTCCGAATTGTAAAAAATTATGATAAAGTTACTTTTTTAGGTTTGACGGGGGACGATCATAGGCGGATCCAGGGGGGGGCTGAAGCCCCCCCTACATTTTTTCAGATACGTCTTTTGATCGATGGTTCCCGACACACAAACATCCATTGGGGTGATTTTTTGGATAATCTTTAATTAAACCATTTCTTGCACAGGGATAGGGACGAAAATATTAAATGCAAAGCTTATTTTGCTGAATTTGGGCAGTCTGAATGTGTTTATTTTAGTATAAATCAAACTTCTAATAAACACGTTTTTGTATAAAAAAAATATAGTCCCAATGTTATATAAATACGTAAGTGTTTACATAAAGTATTTACATTACATGTACGTTATATAAACCGCACGTACATAGGCGTAGCCAGGTGGGCAGGGGGCCATGACCTTTACAAATTTTTTAGAATATCTAGTCATTTTGTGCTTAAAGAGGCAATATCTCAAGCAAAATACTGTTGCTCGCCTAAAATCAGACATTTTGACCCATACAAAATTTTAGGCTGGCTATGCCACTGCGCACGTAAGTATTTAAACTCTTGTTTCATTTGGGTAAGATTGG
>JGI24158J21664_10002197_pt1 | contig 23357 bp, 20 predicted proteins | sample Ectturendosymbi3_FD_21664 | JGI IMG/M metagenome (IMG submission 21664) | reverse complement strand
TGGGACCTTCGGAAAATTTCGGAAAATTTCGCTATGAAAAAGTTCGGAAAAATACTTAGGAAATTTTCAGGCAGGTGCCTGGACATGGGGAAAAGTTCGAAAAATCAGCCGGTTTGCGAGGGGCAGATTTCGGTGAAAAATTTCAAAGTTCCCTGATGCTTTGAAGTGGTCCCACGGGCCTTATAGAGGTCCGGGGGGAATGAAACTTGGTAAGGCTGCAATAAGAAGCCTTTGCATGCTTATGGTAATGGTGAATAGTGTGTAGTGAATAGAACTGGGACTTAGTACTGAACGGAGTCCAACGGAGTCTAGTACAGATGACAGCCATACTGACAGGGATGATTAGTCAATCAACAGCGAGTTAGTAAGATAGCATACATCGTTGACTACTCTGGTTGAACAACACGGGAGGAAACAAGCTGGGTTATGCCTGGCCAATAGTAAGAGAATGCGTGTATAGTGAGTAGTGTATAGTAAATAATGGACTGCAGTTAGTTTTAATTAGGGTGTGTGTAAGAACCGTTTGAAGTATATAGTGTTCACATAATAATTAATGGTTTTGATGCTTCATGGAGAGTCGTGAATGGAAACAAATTGATGAAAAGAACGGTAAATGATCATGGCAAAATATCAAGTAAATGAGCTTTGACCGGAATGATGCTTAAAAATGTTGTTATGTGCGACTCTCTCTTGAAGCTGTGATATCCCGTAAGGGATTGTGAGATAAGGATGTAAGAGTGTAGGACTCTGTAAGGGTAGGACGTACCTTAGGTACAACTCTACATCAAACAATAAGGTTGTTCATAGTACAGTTGTTCACACCATGTGGCTTGAGCTGTCCTGCTCGACAATGCCTAAGGGAAAACGAGCAACAGAGAAGAGGGTTGTCCCACCCTGACCCTGAGGTGGTAGGTCAGAAGTGGCGAAGCAAAAGGGCTTGCAATTGCAGGCCTGAGCATAACAGCGGAGCTCCCGAAGGGGATAGCCTGCTGCGTCTGACTTCTTGACCGACCGCGATCAATCGTCAAGCGTTAAAGCCTGCGATTTTGGCATGCGCGTTGCTCGAACACACACACAAACACACGCACATAAAGCGCCACGAGGGGTAAGCTCGGACGCTGTAGTAGGGCTAAAAAACTGTAAAGTAGCATGGTAAATAGTCAGTTAGCAAGTCGGCGAACTTACGTCGCGGAGCCAGAGTGTGTGAACAGGGACCGAACGGATTGGTGAACCCCAAGAGAAAAGCAACGACTTGGGCCATAGCGCGGCCCAGTAAGGTCGTGGGGGATCCGTTGAATAATAGAGGTGAATATGTCAGGTAACAGTGAGTAGAAATAAGGTTAAGAAGTTAGACTAATGTAAGTAGGGATGGTAAGATGTGGGTGAACATGGAAAAAAGGGTACAGAAGTCAGGACGGGTAAGTCATCCTGAAAAGGATGCCTATGGTGTAGGAACAAGGTTAGGGCTTAGGTGTTAATGTAAGTCGAAAAAATCTATTAACGTGCTATGGTAACCATAACGTATTATTTATGATATTACAGATAAAAAGTAGGAACGACAAGATGGCTAGAGTAAGATGTAGAATAACTGATGCGTTGCGTGCCATTAAACAAAAGAAGGACGCCGACGAGGCTGTGTGCATTCTGACGCCCGGCCATGAGAAAGAATGGTTAGAAGTGGCGCTAGCCAAAGTTAAGAAGTTGAAGCGGAAAACGGCTAAAGAAATTCTGTACACTTTTCGACCTGCTGTCCGGTTGCACCCTATAATCAGATTTCGGTTAAACCAACAACTGCAAACAATGACCCGCCATGGAGGAGCACCCAAAGCGCAACGAATGTTAAATGGGATGTTTCAAGATCTGGTAAAGCCTAACTGCGGGGAGGGCATGCGACCAACCAGGGCGAGCTACCAAAGTCCTCGTAAGAACCTGTCATGTCCACAGTGTGTTGGGTGCAACAACGTGGGGGAGATTCCGACCTCTACCCAAGTGTGGCCACAACAGGCTCTGCAGTAAAGGCGCTGTAAAAATGAACTTTTGTGAATACTCATGTTATGTACTAAAGGACACGACGAATTAGGATTTTAAAGTGTAAAAAAATGAGTAATACTGAGCAAGGCAACAGAAAATGCCCAGCCGATTGTGTCTGTAAGACTGGCAAGGTGGAAGTGACAAGTTTTCCATTAGGAGGACGCCGAATGACTGTAATGGCAAGCAGCCCTGCCGAACTCCAGAAGTTCATGGCAAGCCCAGCTATGATCGCCTATCTTGGCATGGCCAATGTAAAGCCTGAAGAGGACAAGGGCAAGTCACCAAAAGATGCAAAGAAATAAAGGAGCAATGCCAGTGGAAGACCATTAAAACACCAACATTGTACAGTCGCTGTAACATGAACTATTTACTAAACCTTGAAGAACTGTGATTACGTTATAGTTGAGCTGAACAGTCGAACAATGAATGATTGAAAAATGCGATTTAAGTGTATTTCGACGTATCGCTGTTCTGTAGTTGCACGCACTATATGCTAACCGGTAAAACTTGTTATGCTAAACCTAGCCGCGAACGCAACGTATGCTAATGTTATGCGCTTTGTGTTGCAGGTATAGGTAATAGTAGTAAAACGCTGCTGCTGACAAAGGCGCTTCGAAGCAGAAAAGTAACTCAGGAGAAAGGGATAAATCAAGCAAGACGGCCTGGTGAAAGTAAAAATGGAATTAAACGGGGAAGTAGCGAACCCTGCCTATAACGAGTGGCTAAAAACTTTGCACTTACAGGACCCCAATATTAGGGGCTATACGTTGCGATTAAGAAACCACTGGGACTGGGTGGATATGGCCCAGGATGGGTGGTATTATCTAGGCATGTCAGATTGGACGCGATGTGTGTCCTGCGGCGGAGCCCTGAATAAATGGGAAGGCAATCGTGACCCACTGTGGCGACACCTTGCAATATATCCCTGGTGCAGCCATGCTCAGCGTAGGTTAGCGGCGTGGGAAACCATTGTTCGGGCGGGAGAAAGTGAAAAGCATTTTCATAACCCAGGTCATGTAATCCAATATCCTTTGGCAAACCCTGTAACCCCGGATATGGCGGGGAGGATGAAACGGTTATCCACCTTCTTTCGTGCGCCATGGATACCAAGGGCTGCGGTCTCGGCTAGTGCAGGATTTTTTTGGACAGGAAGGTATAGAGGGATTGAATGTTACTATTGTGGGGGGCAGTTGGTACCTGTTGACCCTTATGGCAACCGGTTCATTGAACATGCCCGCCGGTACCCTGACTGCCAGTACATAAATCGATATTTGGGACCTCAAATGGTTAAAGTAATAACGGAATATTATGGGGATCACCTGCGAATGCAGCCAAGCCCAGCTCATGATGTGACGGACAAGGTTCCGTCAGCAGCATTGACCATCGAGTCTAGCGTTGAGGCAAACGGCACTAGAGGGGCCGGTGAGTAAGAGAATTAATACTACAACTATCATTGTAGATAAGTAGGAATAAAAAAAATTAGAAAATAATGATAGGTGAAACAGTAATACGGTTAATAATCAGGCTATGGAACGGTTTAGGGCTGATTCAGCCACTGCGGCAAATGTTAATGTGGACACAACATACGGATCCCACTCCAGTAGTAATAATGCCACGGCTAAGCACAGAATCTAAAGAGGACTATCAAGGGCATCTATGCGAAGGCACAGGTAATAATAAATTACTGGAGGAGGGAGTATAGTTTGATCTGAAAAAGTAAAATTCTTTTTTCAAAATCAGGATTAACGAACTAATAAAATGAGTAGAAAAAAGCTGAAACCTGCACTCGTGCAATCAGATGGACGACTGGTCCCAGCTGACAGTGACATGACAGGGGAACCAAGGCTGTATATCAAGCCTGGAGACCCGACGCATGAGATATACCGCATAACTACCTTCGTACAATATCCACCGCAGGTGCCGGTTAACACAGTAAGGATGGCACGGGCAGGATTTTACTACCTAGGGCTTCGTGACAGGGTAAGGTGCTTCTGCTGCCAGCAGGAGGTGGACCAATGGCAGGCAGGGGACAACCCTTTCGGGGCCGAATATCATAAGGAAGGGTGCAAGCTCCTGACTTATGAGAAAACTGAAAACGAGTCATTAAATAAGTTAATGGGCGAAACTAAGGAAAGGTACGCAAGTGGCGCGCACTCATCAGATCCTGAAGAAGTAGTAACAAAAAGGAAACCTAAAGAAGTGTGTGCGAATCCACATAATGCGCACATGCGCAACCAAGAAGCCCGAGAGAAAACGTTTGGCGCACCTAGCAGTTGGCCGCGGGCTAAAGTAATGGCGACACCGGCGGACATGGCCGATGCAGGACTTTTCTACCTAGGTCAGCAAGATAGGGTTAAGTGCTGGTATTGTAATGGGGGCTTGCAAAATTGGAAAATGTATGATAACCCCTGGTTCGAACATGCTAAATGGTACCCAACATGTGAGTATGTATTAGCCATCAAGGGACCTGAATTCGTGGCACGAGTCACCAAATTGCATCCAGGAATAGGGAAACCTACGGCTCAAGATAGGGCGAAAGAACGACGCCAAGCCCAGCTAGTAAAACCCAAAGACATCGTGGAATTCCCCCTACCAACAAGTAAAGTCCACATAAGGGTGAAGGATGCACAAAAGAATAAAAGGGAGGATCGCTCACCAATAGTTGCGGTGGCCCAAGACATGGGCTTTGACAAGCAAGAAGTATACGAGGCTATGGTAGCATACCAAAAGAAAAACGATGGGGTATGCCCGTCGATAGCAGCATTAATCGAAATGATACTGGAATTACAGAAAATGGCGCGGGGGGCCATGACTTATGGAGCCATGGGACCAGATAAAATGATATGGGGACGGACCAGTAGGGCCACAGAGGAACTTAGATGCGCTAAGCTCTGCAAGGGATGCTATGATAATTCAGCCAGTGTAATATTAATGCCCTGTGCCCACCTGGCCCTGTGTCAGCGCTGTCGCCAAGATTGGAAGAAATGTCCGATATGCGAAGCAATGATACTGGATAGCTGGGAAACATGGAAAGTATAAGAGGTAGTAACCATAAAATGTTGTTTGTGATAGGAAAACCGACATAATGAATATAGGAGTAAGATTGTTTAGTGAAAAAGCTAAGACACCACAACGCGCCACCACCCAAGCTGCGGGTTGGGACGTGACAGCGATACAGCGGACAGTTATACCCTGTGGCAACTGGCAAAAAGTCAGCCTAGGGATAGGCCTCGAACTGCCTGTTAACAGCTGCGCCTTGTTGTTGGGACGATCCGGAATGGCAGCCAAACACGGAGTATTGGGCAAGACTGGATTAATTGACAGTGACTATCGTGGCAAGTTATACCTAACCCTGCACAACGTGGGAGTAAATGACTACGTGATTCATGAAGGAGATAGAATTGGACAGTTGCTGTTTTTAAAACTGCCATCAGTAAAGTTGCAGCAAGTTCCAGTGCTGAGTAAAACAGTACGAGGAACAGGTGGATTTGGATCCACCGGAAAATAAAATTATAACTATATTATAGGAAAACAGGCTAGACAAATGGCAATGGAGTTGAGTAATTATCAGGGAAGTGAATGGCAAATCGTGCAAATGATGAATGAGCCCCTGGTGATTCAATCAGTCATCGACTGGATGAGGGCCAACTTCATTACGGCGCAAGTTCCGTTCATTAATGTGGACTATCTACTGCAATGGACAGTACAAGATATAACGTTGCTGTATGCTCTAATGCTACAAGCATTACCGGTGACGCAGACACCGTCACTGAAGGCTAATGTATTAATGGGCCACATAAAGCAGGCATATTTTTCGGGAGTGGTGGCCATACAGGGCATCTACACTAAATTACGATGCCCATATCAAATAACGTCTGCCCAGAAAAAGGCATACGTGGTGTCACCCTTGGTCCAGGTGTTGCAGATACTGGCCCGAGAATCGAAAATGCTGAGTCTGTGGAGGCATATGCCCACAGAGCTAGCTCCGCAAATGATGATGCGAATAACCCCAACCACGATAGAAACAATAAGAGAGATGAATCAGTGGACGATAGGGGCCAACAAGGGTCTGGTAGACATAGATCGATTGATACAAAGTTGCGAGAAAAAGTACGTGGTACTGTTTAACAGCAATCTAAAAAACGTATGGGTAGAGACCGCGGCGGCAGCACGAAAAAATGCACAAACGATAGGGTTAAGGGTGAACGATCCCCAATTATGGGTGGTAGCTCTCTGGTACCTAGAAAATAGTGCAAGGTTTCACAAACTAATGCGTGAAATAACCCCGGATAGGACTAAGGATAAGGTAGAGGGGCTAAAAGACGCCATAAGAGCGTCAAAGGTAGCGGGGGCACCAGTGTTGAGTAAAACAAATCCCATACTAACGGAAAAACAAATGGCGCAGTTTGAAAATGAAATGACGCATTCTTTATTTGCGGCATATGCTACGTATGAGAGGGGTTTCATTCTGTCCGAAAACTTTTACGAAAAGGTAGCGACCATGCTCCCGCAATCGTTAGAACTGCCAACCCCTAGGGTGACCAAGGAGGCACGATCTGCTAACATTTACGCTCATGTGCTGTGGACCATGCCTCCAGAAGTAGATTACATAAAAGATAAGTTCGAACCCAAGAAACTCACTGACCACGAGGTCGAGGAAGGGGATGAGGAATAAAGGTCCGACATTGGGGACTAAGGCACAATAAAATGTGGATATCTTAAATACTTTCAGGAATTGGTAAGACAAACCTTAGACGTGGAATAAACATAGGCACATCATGAGTGTGACTGAGAAAGAACAACAACAACGAAGTGAGACCCTCCAGCAACTGGCTATGGATGCACATAACAGTGTGGGGGTGGTGGTAAACTTAGCAGAGGCCGCGCATCGACACGAGCTAGCTGCTAAGGCGAATCAGCTTGCGCTGGGTACGGAAGTACGAGAGGTGAAGCGCAAACAAAAGGCTTTCCATAAGGAAGCGGCGGCTCATTTAAAGGATCAAAAAAAGGGGAAGGCGGGGGCCTTAGGGGCGTTCGCCAAGGAGTTAACAGCATCCCTATTCAAAGACAAAAAGGAAGACGCGGAGAAAGTCAAGGAAGCGATGGTGGCTGATGCCAGCCCCAGTGCACCTCCACCAATCTACCCAGAATTACAGGAAAGTGACGCGCCACCTCAATACCAAACCGCGGATAAAGAAGATGTGACAGCAAATGTAGTAACGACTGCTGAATTGGAGCACGCCAGAACTACGGTTGAGATGACACGGCAACAAGCGGACGAAGCCGCGCAAGTAGTAGTACCTGGCGGAGATATAAGCCTTAATGTAACCAAATTGGAATCACCAGGACTGGTCAGAGAGTTACAAGAACGAGCGCGAGCCGCGCGTGCCCGAGCACGGGACGCACAGAAGGAATATGAGGAACTACGACGCCAATATGACCAAGAACAGCAATTGTCCAATCTAGATCAGCCAGCAACGAGCAATGACCATGATGAAGAAGAAGAGGAAGAGGACGAAGACGAAGAGGGAGAGCTCAACGTAAACAGCGACAGTAAAAGAAACAGTCATGAAAAGGCAGGACCTTCAAACTGGCCACCATACAAGTTATCCGGACCGGCAATCCGGTTCAACGATGACCATGGGAAACAGTTCTCCACACCAAAGAGATGGGCGGAGCCAGGCCCACCACCCACGGATAGAGTACTAAGAGCACACGAATTGAAACGACTCGTGTACCCTTTGGTTCCGGGACAGGAGTTGGACTGGGCAGTGGTAACAGAGCAGCTCACTAGACGGGGACGACCGGGAGACGAAACTGTGATATTACAGGCTATAGTTTCGCAGTTAAATGGGCATAAGGAAGTGCTCCAGCAAGCCACACTTATGCTGGTGCAAGCCGCTAAGGATACTGCATACGCCCGAACTGTACTTGCACGATTTTTTCAGTGGATAAGGAGCAAATACCGGTTAACCCCACGGCAAAAACGTACTAGGTTTGCCCCAAAACTTAGGGAGATGCAATGGAATTGGCGCGAGAACCCGGCTGATTTGATAAATAATATAATGGCCTCGGTCCAATTAACCTGGAACCAAGTGATTGAAGATGAATCCCTACGAGAGGAATTAGAAGCCGCTTTGGCGAGTAAATTAGATTTGTCCCTACATCTCCAGATAACTAGAACCCCCCCACGAAATTGGTACCAAGTAATAACTGAAATATGGGAACGAGTAAAGGACAGTAAGGCGTCGGCAGATGTGGCCGAGATATACATGCACGAAGGGGATGACTATAGTGATAGTGACTGTGATGATGACGAGGAGAAAAATGAACCACAGGTACAAGTGGCAAAGGTAGTAACCCCCACCGTGAAACAAACTAATAAGGCACTCGAAAAATTAACGCAGAAGGTAGATAGTATGATATCTGCCTTTAATGCAACAGCAACCCCGAATAACTCCCAAAGACCACCCCTGAAGTGTTATTATTGCCATCAGGAGGGACACTTTAAAAGGGATTGTCCGGAACGACAAGTAAGGGGCTTTGGACAAGGTCGCGGAGGATGGCGCGGGCGCGGTAGGGGCCAATGGAACCAAAGAGGAGGTTATGGAGGCTATAACAATAATAGGAATTACGGGGGGTCATATAATAATAGCGGATACCGTAACACGGATCCCCCTACAAATGACCAGCGCGACTCATCCGCGGAACGAGTACGACAAAACGTAGTACGTGAAGGGAGACCCAAGGCAGCATGGGCCGATCCCTCACCAGTAGGTGATGATGAACCCGCCCTAGAACCAGCATGTCATGCTGAGGCTGACTTCCAGGTAGGCTTAGGACCTAGTGGAAGATGGAAAACGGAAACCACACGGGCACCTATGATGTATGAGGAGGCCATGGCACATATGGCAAATGCGGCGCCATTGGTCCCCACTACTGAGATGCCACGGGTGGATTTTTTAGGACAAAGTTAGAAGACCTGAATGCAGATGTGAACTGCCTACAGGTCTCAGAAAAACCCAATGTATCAAATAGCTATGTGTTTTTGGAAGATAAACGGCGAGATAGGACATTCCTACTGGACACAGGTGCAAACCGGAACATTATTGATGCCTCAGTATTAACGGCTGAGGAGTTGACTAAGATAGATGCAACTCAAACAGTAAAAGTAGCTAATTTCGTGTCAACACTTCCAAAGATGGAATCATTAGGACACGTGTGGATAAACGTACCCGTAAAACACGCAAGTATAAGATTAAGGTTCATAGTAATGCCAGCCAGATCAATGAATTATAATCTAATAGGGGTAAGTGATGTACTCACACACTTCATGCCTCTGTTAGAAGAACTAGCAGCTAAGCAAGGGCACCATAAGAAATCGGTCAATTTCCAAATGAAAGTAAACTTCGCAACCGTTGACAAGGAAAAATCGCTGATCAAGGAAGAGGAAGACGAAGGGTACCTTACTGAAAAAGAGGCAGAAGCCTACCTCGAGACCCTGCCTACACCCAAGTGTCCCCCCGAGCCTGAGCAAAAAGTAATGATAGAACAAGAATGGTTTGCTACATTGTGGAACTTATTTCCAAGGTTGCAGGCCGAAAAACAGAACCTGCAAGAAGATTCTAGGCTCCCATACCAATGCGAGGTAGAACTAAAAGAAGGGGCAAGACTGTTTTTCGCAAGAATGTATCACCAGTCTGAAAAATCAACCAGCGAAATGAACAGGTTTCTAAAAGATGCAGAAGAAAAAGGCATATTAGAAAAGGGTGAGACCAGGTGTAGGAGTGCCGCCTTTATGGTGGCACGCGCAGACCCTAATGCTCCACAGAGAATGGTAATTGATTTTCGTAAATTCAATAACATGACCGTACCTAAAGATGCAAACCTCCCTCGCACAGATCAGCTGCCAAACCATGCCTGCAGAGGAGAATATATGTCAAAATTGGACCTGACGAAAGGTTTCTACCACATCGATGTAGCGCCTAGATCACGTGAGTTACTGGGGATAGCCACACACCCAGGGGGGTACAGGTTTAGAAAATTGCCTATGGGTTTCATAAACAGTCCAGGAATATTCTCTATGGCCACTAACTTCGTTGTAGGACTTGCCAACCATTGGTACAACAAGGATAGAGAGGCCAGAGGGTTGGACGAAATCCCTGAGAACTACCTGGTATACATTGATGACATTTTATTGGTAAACGATGACCCCGAGGAACATAAAAGAGCCGTGTACTACCTAACGTATTACATGGCACGATTTCATTTAACTACAAACCTTGCTAAGTGTGAATTAGGGCGAGACAGCATGAAATTTTTAGGCAGGTGGATAAGTAAAGGAATGGTGCACTGTGCCCACAAACACGTAGATGCCATTAGGAAAATGCCCTTACCAATAACCATAAGAGACATGCGAAAATGGTTAGGAATAGTGAATTTTACAAGACCATTTCTACCAGGAATTGCGGAGTATCAAAGGAGACTAAATCAGGTAGGGGCAGGGGTCCCCAAGCGCAGGAGTAACAAAATTAATGTAAAATGGACCCGCCAGTTAATTGATGACTTTGTAAAAGTTAGAGATATGGTAATGAACGTGGTGGCCATAAGCACCTATGACAATAAGAGACCACTATATCTGGCCACGGACGGGTCAGATTATGCCATAGGGGGAATTATGTACCAGGTGGATAAGAAAAAACGCGTAAGACCCTTAGGGTTTTTTAGCAAATCATTGAATGATGCACAACAAAGTTATGGTGCGGTTGACAAGGAACTTCTGGCCTTAGAAGGAAGTGTTAGACATTTTCAATATTTACTGGAAGGAAATCATTGCACGGTATATGTGGATCATAAGCCCCTAGTGAACATATTACAGTCTAAAAATTGTAATCTACGATTTAGGAAACTCAGACTATTATTCTTATCCGAGTTCGATTTGGACATCCAACACATAGATGGAGTGGACAATGAAATTGCCGACTACTTAAGTAGGATAAAGCTAAGAAAATTAGATGAACCTGGCGTACAGCAAGCCACAGAAGAGGTACAGGAAGAGGCGGTAAGATCCCTGGGAAAATTTCATAAGTACCTAACGTCTAACTGGCAACAGGAAATAAGACGATCCCAGGCCCAACTACTACAACATAAACCAGAGAACACGTTGTGGGATCCGAAAAACAAATTATGGATGATTCGGTTTCAACGAGGAGGCGATAGAATATGGGCGCCGGATGAGAACATCATAGACTCGTTGATAAAAACAGATCACGAATGGTGTCACTTCAGTTGGAAACAGACATATCAAAGAATGAAAAAGCTGATATTCTGGCCCAAATTAAGAAAGAAAACTAAGCTGTTAATTGATAATTGTGATATCTGTCAACGAATAAAAGCATTTAAGAGAATAAAGCTGGCACCAGCAGAGTTTGATGCGCCTAACGAACCATTCGCGGTAGTACACGTGGATCATCTTCACGTGGGAGATAACATAGTAGTCCCTAACGTAACGGAGTTACTGACGATAATCGATAGGTTCACAGGTGTGTTGACAGCGGTACCGGTAACGCATGCTAACACCCAACAGTCACTGCTAGGATTCTTTAACCATTTTATAGCACACTTCGGAATTCCAAGGGTAGTGGTCAGCGATAACGGAGCCCCGTTCAAATCTAAGTTATGGCAAAAGGCAATGGAAGTATTAGGAATAGAGCATAGGACAACATTACCCTATAACCCGCAATGTAATGGAAAAGTAGAAAGAATTCACAGAACCCTATTGACAATACTAAGAGCACAAGAAGAGAGGGATAAGTGGCCTATATTTTTACCCTTTGCAGTATTGGCGATAAATGCATACTTCAATGTCACGACAAACACGTCACCAAGCATGAAGGCATATGGGTTTCATGTGCGAACACCAGGATTACCTCTGTTTGATGAAGGTCAGAGAGTGAGCTTACCACAGTATATGCCCATGGGACCGGTGAGCATGTTTGGAGCAAGATGGGAAGATGCCACATGGGCCTATGTGCGAACGATGCAACGAAACCATAAGTTAGCCCCCATGCTAACGGGACCCTACAAAATCATATCAAAAGGAGACAGATCAATGACCCTACAGATGGGATCGGAAATAAGAAAGATTTCATATCTACACCTACTACCAGCAAAACCCCAGGTCAGGTTGTTAAGACAAAAACAAAGATTCATGAACCTGCGTAAATATGCAATGTTAACCGCAGCAATGATGAAAAATACTGGAGGAGGGAGTATAGCTTGATGATAAAGCATTAAGCAAAAATTTTAAAATTTTAAACTAAAAAACATTTATGTAAAACGAACAGGGCAACAGGAGTAGGAGAAATAGAAAAATAGATCAATGGAATTTGATAAAACAGCAGAAATGGTGATGGAAAGAGTCATGCAAAAAGAAAATGAACCTACCATAAATGTAACCTTCTGGCGTGTCGCTAACATAGAGAATCTTACCATACTTTCGGGAAAGCAAACTACGGAGAAAGGCAAACGAAAGACAAAAAGTAAAATGACAGGTAGGAATAACAAGATGTTTTAAATAATAACAGGAAAATAAAAACTTAGGTATATATATAAGTGACAATGGAACCTGAAAGAATAATGGAAACGGCCATGGAAAGAATTAAGGAGGAATTGAAGGACCTAATCCCCATAATGCAAACGACGATTAAAGGAAAAAAGGCGTGTTTAGGAGCGGGATTAATGGAAAAATGGATGGAAATATCCGTAATATTGACATTTTGGCATCTGTTGAACGCTGAAATGATAAGTAAATTAGCCAGTATAAAAGGAGGTGAATGGGTAAAGATGCGAAGACAAAGTCAAGAAAATACACCAGGTAAAAATACCCAGACTAACCGGTGGCTCCAACTTAATGTTATACAGGACTCTAGGAGTGTAAATGTGTAGACAATTAAAGAATAAACAAGTGAAAATGGCAACTGATGAAGTCAATGGACTACAGACAGAATGGGATTTGGTGCGAGTAAAGCATCAAGACGTAGACCGGGTGGCAAAACTCATGCCATCCCTGTATGAAGCAACTCCCATGGCATGGAAAGATATGACGCGAAGCTTATTTGACGATTACCCACGTATAAGTGGCAGAGACCAATTGCGATTAATGATACCAGCCACGCGTGGCAACACAGTGATAAGCAAGGAGTTGAATCGACTATTACATAAATCGTTTCGCCAGAAGGCATGGGAAGTCGATGTAAATGAATTTTGGCAATGGATGAATAGACGTTTCGACCTACCAAGGGTAGAAAAAATAAAACGACTCGAAACGTGGTTAGCTAAACATCGCATGATGCGGGCCGTAAATCCGGCAGACGCAATACTAACTGTATTGTGGGATAAGGACTTAGAATGGGAAGATGTGGCACACGAGGAAAAGTTGCGCCTAATAATAACGAAAACGATAGCTAAAAATGTAAGCTACGTGGACGTGGAAGAAATGAAGGAGAAAGAAGTGACTAATTGGCCAGAGTATTTGATAAAACAATGGGAAAAGCATTCTAGGGGACAGGAATATGTCAAGGAACTTTTAAGGCCAATGGGAGATTGGTACTACTCAGAGAAGGATGAGAAAAACAAACGCAAACCTTGGGTAAAGCATTAAAAGGTAATTGAACTTAAAAGAAAAGTCTGAAAATAAGAAGTGATAACAAGTAAAATAGGGGACTTGTGCTAAAAGACGCGAGACAATGCGCCACAAAGTGATACTCAAATCACTAGAATTGGTAAGACGCGAAAAAAGAATCAAAAGGCGGAAAATATGCGAGACAATGCGCTACAAAGTGGGAAGATACCCGCTGGAATTGGAAAATCGTGACACTAGCTAGGTAAAAAGAATAACAGCACACCGAATGAACGAAGAGTAAATACGCGTAGAATTAGGGATATAGCAGAGCGAGTATGGAAAAGCCTGATCAAAGTACCTGTGGTGCTGCCAACGCGTAAGTTCGCGACACACGCTAAGGCAATATGAAGAAAAACTGCTGGTCGGAAAATCATAAAAGCACACAGGCTGTGAAAAGGTGTAGTCCATGCTGGCCCTGAAGTGAGATAGCGATGGCCACGCTCTCACTGTATAAATAACGAAAGGTAGTGATAGAAAACTTATCAAATATATTTTATATAGACGGAGACGAGGATGGAGACGAAGCTGAAGCACCAGCTGAAGCCTCCACCAGTGAAGGCGGAGGAAAAGAATAAAGAAACGCCGCAGACATTTTTCGAACTCTGGCAAAAAAGCCATTGGCAAAGCCGATCGATTGTACATAACTGGCGTACAAGTCCATTTATATGTAACCCGCATGGACAGCCAGAAAAAACAGTAACAACAAGAGTTGGGCGTGTAATTAGACCCAACCAAGACACTGATATGCTTTATTACGAGTAACGAGTACGAGGGAAGGACAAGAAGGGGGCGTATAATTAGCACCCCAAATGTGCGTGGAATTTCACAAATGTATCGCATGTAATCTAACACTAAAACTATGTTGTGTAGGAAATAGCGAACAATTAGTAATAAGACTATGAAAATGTTATTGGTAATAATGGCGATAAGCGCAATGATGGGAAGATCAAGTGTATTAGCCCAAAATGAAACAGCACTACAAATGGAATCAAGCGCGACGACGATAGACTCATTGGAGGCATTTCACGTGAACGTGGTGAATGCCATATATGGAACTAATGTAACCAAAAGACATTCGAGTTGTGGGCAAGATCCCACGCGATGGACACATGTAATAACAAGTCTTGGAGTGGGTATAGCGTTGCAAGTGTTGCATATGCTATTTTCTATATTCTCATGTGTGGTTCTCTATCGAAGACCTCGAGCTTTGAAGTTTTCTTAAAAACTAAAAGTGATAAAAAATGAAATAAAGCGCAAACGTGTAAATATCGTATTTAATCGTGCGCTGTTAATATGTTAAGGAACATAGGAATTGGTAAAAGTGAGTAAAATTAAAATGGTAATAATAATGGAAAACGTACCTGGAGATATAAAGAACAGGACGGCACATCTACGTTCCCAACCAATGACAGAAGAATGTAGCAAGATGTTGATGAAATTAGTAACAAATATAAAACATGAAAGAACAGCTAAAAGTGTGATTGATACCCTGGTGATGGCTGATCTCACAAGTATACAGTTCTTCAACATATTGAGACAAGACTGGACTAAGGCCAATGATAGACTGTGCACTTTAGAAGAGAGCTCATTGTGCCAAGGAACGCAGGTAGAAGAGCTGACGTTGAGTCGGGATGGATTTGTGGCAATACCCGACGGCAAATTGATGTGTACAGGTTGTGGTGGAGTAGTGTTGGAAATACCCGAGTTTATGACTACGACCGGGATGCATGCTTTGCTCAACCCCAGCTGCCCATCCTTTTTGCGATACCGCGAAGCAGGGGTGGTATGGAGAGGGAAAGAGATAGCTGAAGTACCGGACCTCGAGGACCGTGAGATAAAAGAGAAAATACAAACCCTACTGGAAAGCGTGTACGTGTTGTATAACAGCAAATACCAGGAACAGGAAGAACGGGAAAACTCTATAGTAGGACACGAAGAACTGTTGCAAGGACTGGAGGCCACCGAAATGGCCAAAGCCGGAGGGTATGTGGCAAAAGAATGTGGGGGACCAGTGATGCGATGCTTCTGTTGTGGTGGAGAGAGGCGTAATTGGCAACCAGATGACTGCCCCTACATGCTTCACTTGATACAAAATGTGGGTTGTCCTTATATGCATGCGATCCTAGATGAAGAACAGGTGCGAGAAATATTGGCCGGCCACCAAGATGAATTGAATCCGCCAGGACCATGGCCAATAGCAGTCTTCAATCAATTCAGCAAGAGCCTATTCATTCCGGAAAATACCACACATGCAAGAGAGCAGTGGGATCAGAAATCAAATACGATACAGAAAAGAAATGATCAAGCAAAGGAAAGGCTGATAGAAGATTGGTTAGTTTATCAGCGAATACAAAAAATAGAAGACCAGGAACCAGAGGAAAAAAGAAAGAAACGGGGTATGACTAGAACAGAATTACTGAAAAGGTATCAAGTAAACACATGTCGAATAGACATAAATACGCGAGCTAACGCCTGGTTGGTACTTGACGCCAACGCACCATGCTATACACCCAACTGGGTGCGTGAGGATAACCTGTTTAAAAAGGTGGGCCTGATATCGTCTTATAATCGAGTAGCCACCTTGCAACATGGAGACTGGATGCTGATGGACTTGTAATGCCATGTAAAATGTTTTTCAGAACGTAGGATAAGTTGAATAAAATGGAGCTAGATATACAACAAGTATTAGATGAAATAACAAAAGACGCTGAAAAATTTCGCGACGAAGTCAGCAAGAAGGTAAAAGACATGGAACAAGAAAAACTCGAAGAAACTGCGCAAAAGGAGATAAAAATAGCACCGGACAAAAACAATGAACTGGAATTAAACACGCCACCCGTTGAGTCAGTGATCATACCGTTAACGGACATACGATCAAGAAAACGCGGACCTTACCGGGAACAGTATGAATTACGAGATAGGGCTGGTAGAAAAATGGTGTTTCGCATGTATGGCACGCTGCATTGTCAATGGCAACCGTCGTTTGGAAGATTTGTGTTACGTGTACCTATTGTACAGGATTATATAACTAAGGATGAGTGGTATGTGTACCCCGCAGTACAGTTTTTTCCACGAGAATATCTTGTTTATAACTTGGAACTGAACCCACAGTTAAGAGAGTTATTCGATCAAACCAAACTAAAAATAACCCACGGTTTCTTATATGTGGGATATCGAGATAAACGAAAAAAGATAGTTCGCATGCGACAAGGCATGTTGTGGGGTTTCCTGTACGTAACCACTGTATGGGAACCAATACCCAATGAAGAAGATATGGGGTTATCGCGATATTGTGATCTTTGCAAACAAGTGGGACATGTGGCTAATTACTGTCAAACTGGACTGCGGAAGAATAGAGTAAAACATGAATCATGAATAATATCTATAACCATGATAACTTAGTTATGAGCATATACTAATAACGTATATTAATATCGTAGCAACAATTATGGCTAACATAATAACAAGCATAGCTAGTATCATTTGTGTAATACTATGGTATGAAGCCGAAGCTGGAATATTTCCTGACGGAATGTACCATACCCATGACGAAGAACAGTTTCCAAGTATGTACGAAGACCGAGGCTACAAGGTAAGAGCGCTGGTAAACCAAAGTAGAAAACAGATACTGCTAGCCGACTTGGCTCCGTGGTCATGTAAACCAACTTGGGATACAACGATCCAAAGTACACCAGACTTTGGGTTGATATCAACAAGAACACGAACCTATACGGAAGCCCATTACCCGCAAGGAAGATACTATGCAGAGGCTATGACTTATGAAGAGGCGTGCATTTGTCCACCCTTGTATAAAGTAGAATGGAAGCCATTCTTTAGTTGGCATAAGATATACAGTGCGGAACTAAGAATAGGGAAGGTGGAGGTAGAGGCAACAGAAATATACTGGAAACCTGCAATGAGATATCAAATTTTTTATGAATCTAAAACGAAATTAGAATACAAGGGAGATGATGAACCTATTGTAAAAACACCTCCTAGAGATAGGCATGATGACAAGATTACTTATCTGATAAAGAACTTTACAATAGAAAAGAAAATAAGTGGAATAGAAGGAAAAAATACAGTATGGTATTTTGGATTTCCTTATAGATATTGGGCAGTACACTATACAAATATAGAAACAGCACTAAATATGATAAACTATGTAATTAATTTACTATATGAAAAATATTTATGGGTAGAATGGCGAATAGGTACAATAGGAGAAGATAGAATAAATAATCCGGAGTGGACTAGCGCGAATAGAAACCAACCATGCTATGTAAAACCAGAAGATACGTGGGGAATAATGTATGTGAGGCAAACATTTGAAGGACCAGAGTGTAATATAAGCTGGTATTCAAGGGTAAGAAAAGTAACAAACACATCTTTCGAATTAATAATACCCACGGGAAGTTGGCAACCGTATGAGAACATGACCGATAATTTAGAAGAAATAAGGCATTTCAACGTTATACAATGGCAATACGCACGACCAAAAAGAGCTAGGGATGACCCTCATAAACAGGAATATGTCAGAGTAAAATTTAAACATGGTGCAAAACGCAGCAAACCCACTCATATAAGAGCAAGAATACATGACGAAGGAAGTTGGATAAAATATCATAAAAATTTTTTGCTGCCAAAGGCATGGTTAGGACACAAAACCGAATTCATGCATAAAGAAAAAAATATAGCATGCGAAAGAAAAGCATTAAGTGAAGCAAAAAAGTTCCCTCATAACCTACCCTGGATAATAGCTAATAGCACACAAAGATATGAAATATTGCAAGACTTAAAAGAAATTAGTCCTGAAAGTTGTTATACATTATATGAAGGAAATGAAACATGTAGAAAATCTCAAGCAAAGGGAATATGTAAATATGCAACAGGACCAGTCGAATTATCATTAAAATATAAATATATAAAACCAGATATACACGAGAATCAGTCTGTGTTAGCATACGGAGAACCATGTTTCGTGCATCCCAATGTATCCTTGAGGCTATTACCACCACATATTAGGAGGCGATACCAAGTAAAAAGATTTTTCTTTTCATTATTATTCTCGGCAATAGCGGGAGCAATAGTGGAAAACCGTATACAACATCAATTAGATACTTTTAAAGAATTGATGAATCAAAAAATGACTCGGTTGGTGCAACAAATGAATTTAGGATTTAGACAAGTAGAAGGGCAAATGACGCAAATAAGGATGAATGAGGATCATCTGCAACATCAATTAAATTTATTGGCTAGAATGGAGGTAGAACTTGCACAAAAAGAATCTCGATTTGAAAAAACAGAACTAGAAATAAATAAAGAAATGATGGCAGAAATAGCTAGAAATACTCGTGCAACAATAGAGAATAGAAAATTGGCATTAGCAAGTCATAGTAAAACGGCACAAATGGCTATAATAAGTTACCATTTAAATAATAAAATCTTTGCATTATTAGATCACTTAAAAGAACTGCCCGGAATAGAAAACAATACTATATATAAGCATAGGATAAGACGAGGGATAATAATGAGTAAAGCCTTATACTGGTTTGGAAAAAATGAATCAGACTACTATAAAAGATGGAATAATACCCATCCTATAAAATTAGGACAAGAACTACAAAAAGAGGAAAATATAACGTTAAATGAAATAAGTCATGAGATGAATGAAACCCAGGATACATTTCAGATAATAAATGAGCTAGAGGAACTGGAAAACGCCACGCTAATACCTGTGGAGATACTAGATATAACTGTAAGTTGGCAAGATATAACTATGGAATTTGTAGATGTTAACGGTACAGGCGGTATAGCCAAAGTTCTCAATAAAGTTTTAGGTTTTGGAGGCAAGGTGGTTGACGACATAGCCGGAGTTGCCACGGACATCATTGACAAGGGTGCAGATGTGATAGAACACACCGAAGACACCGTTGCAAATTTCTTCGGTGCTCCCATAAAAATGATAATAGGTATCGTAGGAGGCATTATAAGATTAATAATACTACTAGTAGTAGGGAGTTGTACGTACCGTTATGTAAAAACAGGAAAAACGCCTAGTCCCATGAAAGCAGTAGAGTTCGCTGCCAAAGCTGCAACGACTAATCCTATTAATGTTGCAGGAGAAATCGCAAGATCAACCTTTCTTGACTCAACTAAATAGAGGTGACCAAGGATATAAAAAGATTGATGTGGAATTGGAAAGAAACAAAAGAAGCGCAACGCTAATCGGAAACTCACTAATGCCAGCAGTGATCATTTTAGAGGCGATAAATCTAGCATTACTATTTGTGTCTGTTTCCTTAGCAACCCATTGTATCGCCACAAAATTAAGCGCATCACGAAAAGCAAGGTATCAAATATACGACAGTATAAGAACGCATTTGATAAGACAAGATGAAATGATTACTAAATTGACACGAGATGTAATAACTGATAAAAAGCTTCAAAGTCCCTATCCAATAATGTTGCAAAATGGTGAAGTTGAAAGCGACTTTGCCATAATGAACCAAATCCTACATTGGAATGTTGGATGGACGAATGAAAACAATGAAACATTGAAAGCATCAACACAAATACTATGTCCATCGGACTTACCAAAGCCGATGACTACTGAAGAATGGACAAAGATATCCAGGATATTTACAAGGGAGTCCGGAATGCCAATTGTGACACCCCAGGATATCGAACATACAAAAAGTGCTTACGAGATCTCTTTGAATCTGGACAATTTGCAAAAGGAACAATTATGCCAGACGCCTATATGTGTCATCCCTAATTATGAGTGGGACGGCAAGGATTGCAAGTGTCATTATTGTGGTCGTGTATGTTGTAATTGTGAAAATTGTTGTTCATATCGTGCATTTTTTAAAATAAGAACTGCACTTATAAACAGTGCAAAAGTGAATATGTGGGACCAGAATACCCTAAAAATAATGCGTGAAATTAGAAGACATGAAGACCAAAACGATCATGATACGAAATAACGTAGAGTGATGGATACAATTTATGAAAAGATGAAATTAAACGATCCCACATTACCCAAAACGTTATACGGTTTATCATATAATGATGAAACAGTGGAAAATGTTCGAAAGGTAGCCATGAGACTTATGAATGGACCTGTAACGAATACAATACCTGAAAACAGAGAAATGAAAGCATTGACTGATGCATTTGCAAGTGAATTGATAATTCATTTCCTGGATAAGAAAAATGAAAGAAATTTTGCTCAATTACCCCTAATAAAATGGTTAACTAAAGAGATGATAAAGGAACGAGAACAAGACGGTGACGTCTTGTCTGAAGGAGGGAGTGATGTTACGGTTTTATCAAAACCTAACATGGCCACAGATAAAAATGCACGACATGTGGAAGAAAATGATAGTCCTGACACATCAGGACCTGTATATGAAAATATGAAAAAAGTATAATGCCTTGTATATTACTAACTGAGTATAAAATGACATGTACAAAGTTAAAAGAGAAATGCGGGCAGCAAAAATGAAACCCCAAGTAAAACCAAACAAAAAATAAGATGTGCTAAACTGTATGTGCAATAGAATATACGTTTAACAGCCAAGAAGATGAAAACCAGTCAAGGATGACCGACGTCATAAGTCAGGGAAGGCTGGACACCAAGGGCGGAAACAATCAATATGTAATCAAATGTGGTGAAGCAACGGTTCAAGAATTGTATACATTTCGCAAAGGACTAGCACGAATACAGAAGCAACAACAGCAGAAAATGGCTGAAGAATTGATTCAACAGTTAAAAATGTGTAACCGACAAAGGTTGAGTGTGAAACGTACATTTGGACAACTGGGAATGTCAACCCTAACTGAGAGTCGACGACCTTTTGTGGAAATGGAGGTAGAGACAGTGTTGGGCTATCTTATAAACTGGATTATACAGCGAATGCCAATGGGAAGCTCAGTGGAACTCCCAATACCAGTAAATGAGAAGGCTTACGAAGTAACATTTGGCTACAAACAGAGGAGGTTGCTGGTAACCAACATAACGGAAATTAAACCAAGAGAGGGAGGCCATTTTTATCAATGGGCAGCAACAGACTGTTATGACAACACGACATGTTGGTCCATAGAAGAAAGTCAAACAAGAGCGGATTTTGCAGAGATAACAAGAAGCCGTGGAGAACATACATTGCTGAGTGAAAGTGACTATGAAATGGTAAAAGAACTGATTGAGAATGCCTAAACACCTACCTTGTATAGGATTGCCACAGTACATTTGATGGACAGGACGCCACCATGACATCATGAAGCAGTTGTACACGCAGTCATACAAGCAGTTGTACACGCAGTCATACAAGCAGTTGTACACGCAGTTGTACAAGCATTTGTACACGTAGGTGTACCAACAGTTGTACATGTGTTTGTTTCATTATGACAGAGCATTTCTTTGTGGTGTGTCGCAACACGGATTCATCCTTTAAAAAAGGCTGCATTTCTAGGCAGCTCATGTCAGTCTGATTCGGCGCTGGTACCTGAAACATCTACGTGTAATAATAAAAGTCTTTAGTTAGGAACTTTGATATGTAAGTTGAAGTTCTGTCAAAATGTATAATGATTTTGGACTTAAACTTTTTATGGCTTGCTCAAAACTTCAAATTGGGACGAAGTCCTGTTAAAATGTTCTATGGTTTTGGACTTTAACAAAAATTCAATGATTTTAAACTCAAAAAGGAAACAAAGTTCTGGCCAAATTTTTCTTAGATTTGTACTTTAACGAAATTCAGGGCCGTTTTAACTTTAAAACGGGGGGACATGCTGCCCAAATTTCTATAGTATCGTATGATTGGCGCATTATAATGATTATCGTTGGATATAAGAGTTGGCAATACTTGTATATATTGTATTAAAAGGTTTCTCATCATCATAAGTTGGCCTTTGGTCCTGTTGTGCATCAGCTAGGGGTGCATAATATTGACTGCAGGTGTCTCTTGTAGTCTCTATAGGACAGTCGCAGCGAACCTGTAACACGCAGGGATATGGTTTTAAAGCTAACGTAGAGTTAGAATAACTTTACAAAATACCATTCTTTTCGGTCGCTCTGTCTTCGGGCATCCATCATAGTTTGGACTTGAGCTGGACAGACGCGTCCCCCAAAACCTGCTTCTTCTGTTGTGATCGAGAGAGTAGGGACGAGGCGGCTCTGTCAGAGATAGTCCCCACTGGGGCTCGGATAAAGGATCGATAGAGGGTCTCGCACTCTTTTTCCCAGCATGGCACATAGTTCTTCCCGCGGCCATGTGGGATACATTGTTTAACCGCAGAAAGTAGGCTCTCGCAAAAATCCTGGTATGCCCCTCTCAATGTCTGGTGTGTCCGGAGGTGGCAATCTCTCAACGGATTCGCCTGTGAGAAGGCAAAAGCGCTTCCAATCGGCCTTGCGAAAATTCCAACGCTTCACCGGATCGCTGCAGGAACCTTGAATCTTGGTGGCGTTATGAGGGAGGGCCGATGTCGTGACCGCGGGAACTTTCCTAGGACACGTCTGTCCAGCAGTCGGCTGTCCTGGTCCATGCTCGCGAAGGCCAGGTCTGGGTTGGTGCCGACGTTCCAACGGCGAGAGAAGAAACTGGCTGTTTCCTTTGGGTTGTACAACAGTCCAAGGTTGTTG
>JGI24158J21664_10002196_pt1 | contig 23362 bp, 14 predicted proteins | sample Ectturendosymbi3_FD_21664 | JGI IMG/M metagenome (IMG submission 21664) | reverse complement strand
CAGCGGGTCTATTATTGATCGGCTTAAGATTATTGTAAAATGGGGAACTTTTCGCCCATGAAGAACATTATGTCACGTAATCGGCGGGCAAGGTGACATCAACACTTGTGGACCCCTGCTCATCTATAAAAATACCTAGCTTTGTTTTCAACGTGCTTGCATCTGTTATAAACCATTTAGCTAAGGCCTCTGCTGGTGGTCACCAGAGAACCGCTCCGTGGCCCCCAAGGGGGGCGCCGAGGGCCTCAGCTGAGAAAGCCTGGCTTATAATATGTGGTTTGAATTTGCGAATCTGAATTTGCGTAGAACATAGTGCACAACCTTTCCGCTATTGCCGGCCACATTGCGTTTATTTTTCTGAATTACAGCCGCTAGTGAATTAAATATATTTTTATCTTTCGCATTGCTTCTGTTCTGATCCTACTAACCTGCTTCCAACGTCTGTTTAGCCATCTTTATACTGCAGTATATCCTCACGCAGTTGGCAAAGGTTTTTATTAATGCACGTACGCCATAACGTATATTTTAAATTACATGTACACCAGTGCCGGAAGGTAGCGCGGGGCCCGTAGCATATTAACAGCGCGGGGCCCTAAGTTAAAAATACACTTGGAAAAGTGAGTAATCGTTAAATCATAAATTCTGTGAGCTGAGCATCCATTTGACTGCCAAGCATACTGAATTTCGTAAGTGCGAAATACCTGGTCCTAAATAGTAGCTGGTGGCATCATGGGCTACACATCTTTTTTGCTAGAAAGTACATATGTACCTTTTTCCCAAGAAGGAATACATTACTGTGCAGCTCACAAATACAGTACAAAGACAGTAATTAATGCTTCCAGACTCATCAACCAATTGCTATATTTAAACATTGTACTCACACAGTATAAGTTTCGAAGTCGATTGTCAAGAGCAGCAAACCTGCTGCAAAAGATTGCATTTTTTTAGATTTATTCTTAGCGAACTTGTTTATGATAGTGTTTATATCACATAGAGAGTCTTTCTACTATCTACCATATGGTCACCCGTAATCACAAAACGTTCTAGTGAATATACGCTGCAACCTTGCTTATGAACTTGTTTGTCGGAATTATTATATCGCAGTAACGTAGAGTTGTTTGCATTTCTGACGGTGATCTGGCAGCATTTACAATAATTAAATATTCATTCTCAGCGTTCTGCAGCTAATCTTTCAGATCTGGATCTCTCAGTCACTCTACCTTTAATATTGCTGTGTGTACCACTTAATATTTTCTTTGGGCTTGCTTCATTAGTATCTCTGGCACTTGACCTCATGGAACCTTGCTAATATGTACAGCTTATATGGTGTTAGTTGCTTATTAATCAGTTATGCTGAAGAGTAAGGTACTTTAGGAAGATAAAGAAAAACGGGGTTAGAAATAAGAACAGTAATAAATCATAATCTTGAATCACCACTACGCAGTTAAATCCTAAAACTCCTGATCTCCAGAAGAAAAACCCAGAAAGGCATGGAAAACTCAGATCTGGGCGCAAAACCCCAAACTTGGCGCCATTGGCCAAATCATTTTGAAAGTACCAAAAAGGTAACGAAAGTTATAGAACGGGCCAATGTGATGTAATGATATTTTCTGAAAATGCTATTCATAACAATACAATCAAAATATGTCTGGAAATTGCTATTATTTCGCCACATTGCTTGATTGGTCCCATAATGTTGTAAATAACTGTAAAATACTTTAATTTTTAAATCATAGTAGTCTAATGTAAAAGCATTCAATTGAAAATTTCGCTTAAATGCTTGCGGCAAATTTAGCGACATAGTGACTTCTTGGGCTGAAAAAATTCTGTATATATAATCAGGGGATGATTTTAGGGGAGAAGAAAGAGGCTCCCTTTTTGAGAGTTTCGCATTGTTTTTGTTTATTATTCAATCTTGAGGCACATTTAATAAGCTCTGAAGCAAGTCATATGTTTGTTAAAATAAAACAAACTTTATCTGAAAATGTGCCAAAAGGGGACCCTCAAGAAGTTTGTTATGTAGACAAAGAACAATTTAAAATCAAATGACTTCAAACAATTCACAATGTGAAATGGACCTTCACACAGAAGCAAATTCCAGGCAAAATTAAAACTTAACCTTGCTTTCAGCAAATAATGTTTTTGTATAGCATGTGTAAAAGTGCCCCTTTCTGAGAGTTTGCTTCGGGCACCTAAATTCTAATATCCACCCTTACATTTAATAAAGAAACATTTAACACATAGGACCGCGGAACCCCCAATAGTGCGGGGCCCGTAGCAATTGCTACATTTGCTACTATTGTTAATCCGGCACATTGTGCACGGCCGTATACATTTTTATCGCAGGCCGCATGCGACCGTACGGGCGCAGGTTGTAGAACCATCGAAATACAAGCTCCGACAGGAATTAAAAATTGGAAAGTAGGTTGTTCTCAAATAATTGCTTTCACTAAAACTGAAAAACTATCTGACGCCAATTAAAGAGCAACAAAACTACAACTACGAAACAACAGCTACCAGCAACGTGGTAGTTACTCAACACAAAACTGGCAATGGAATGCATTCGCAGAAAGACGTTCTTGAGCGCTTGAGGCCGTGACGTTGACAGACGTGCCCTATCCCTCTAACGAGGGCCTTTGAATGGCAAACATCGAGGAGCCACAAAAGTCGGTAAATAAACTACATGTGTGGTGAGAAAGGTGATCAAACAAATGGGAAAAATATCATTGAACGTCGCAAGTTGTATAGAGAAGTTTATTTAAGAACACACAAAAAAGGATCATTGTTTGAGAACAGCCCATTTTCCAGTTTTACTTGTCTCAGTTTGTGTTTTGACGTATTCATGTTAATCTTCAGACACAATAGCTAGCATTTTACCCGTAAGCAATTGTTTGCACATTTCAGGACTGATGATAAGTAGAGTTTTGTGATATCGATTTCCTGTTAAGCGTTTGCATGCAATTTCTTGTAAAGCACATTTGAACGTTAACATTGTGCACAAGATGATTTTCTGGACGAGCTATGTGCATGCCTGCAACCAGCTTGGGACGCCAGAAGGGCTGATTCTGGGAGGGCCAAAATTTTTTAAACTATGTTTAACACATTTTTTCAGAGCACAAACAATTTTCTAGGGGATTTCTCCACACCCCTGGCCCCCTTGTTACGAGCCTGTATATGTGGCCAATTACTTGGTCGAGTGCCGTATGTAAGGCATGAAAATCAATAGCAGTGCCGCGATGAAACTGATTGCCCAACAATTCTCGTAAAGCATTTGCCCATTTTGGGCAAGTTTACCTTACGTGCTTGATTTTCGTAAAAAATTTGTCCATTCTGGGCAAGGTTGATTTATGTGGCTGAAAGTTTCAATGAAAATAGAAAGAATTTCATGTCTCAAGCTAATTTACTTTTATTGTAGATAGAATCACAAGCTTGAAGTTGGGTTCGATTTAAACCTTAAATCAACCTTTTTGGTTTTGGAAAAAGATTTAAACCTTAAATCGGAGGTTTTCAACCTATGGGCCATGGCCCAGTAGTGGGCCATGACGCTGATTTCAGTGGGCCACAGAGCTTTTCTACCATAAACTCAATTTCTACCATAGACTCAAAATTTGTGTGAATGTTCAGCTGATTAATTTATTGTGTTGTTGAAACTTGGTGTTTTTCATTGGACGTTAATTGGCCAACGCCATTTCTTACTAATTTAGTGGGCCATGAGCAAAAAAAGGTTGAAAACCCCTGCCTTAAATCGACCACCAATGAGGTCTCCTGACGGAATTTTTCGATTTTTCTTTACTTTTTTGTTCATTTGTTAAGAGCATTTCCCACATTTTTGTTTGGGAAAGTGCTTCTGTTCTTCACCACATAAAACTTTTTCCAAAACCAACACGTTGCTTTTTTTGATCAGATGAGCTTGAGAAGAATTGCTAAATTGTACACAAACCCGCGCGCGCGTCTCAACCTATATCAGTTACTCCAGTATAGCGAATAAACAAAAATTGCCCATTTTTGGCAAGGACAACAACAATGTTTGTGATTGAAGGTTACCTGAGCAGGGTGTAGTATAATTGTGCCATGATGTGCACCAGGTTTATATTATGCCGCATCTTTTGTGAACGTGCTTTTCGAAGAACATTGCTTAACATACTTTTACATGGTAATTTTACTCTGCATCTCTTCCCGATACGCAATTTCATCTGCGATTCCACCTGTTTATCACGCAGCTTACTGATGTTCCCGTTTTTGCCTGAACAACAGTACTTCGTGCTTTATGAACTGTTGTATGGTTGCATTTGTCTTTTTGTTGTAATGTTGCTTTTACAGTGTGATTTCTACCTACTTGCTATCATAGGTGTACCAGCAGGCAAATTTTTGGGGTGCGAAAGATTTTTGCTCGAATTTCCCAAAAATTGTCCGAAAAAATTTTGGGCCACTTTATATGCGATTTTCGTGTGATTTTGGTCGCCATTTTTTCAAATCAAAGCACGTTGGGCACCGCTTTTGCTCATATTTTTATGGAGTTTTCCCAGATTTTCTTGGATTTTTCGAAAGTTTTCACAAATTTTGTCCAGGTTGCCGCTGATTTTTCCTGGATTTTCAGGGATTTTCATCAAATCAAAACATTTGGGAGTGCGATTGCACCCCTTGCACCCCTTCCTCCTACACCACTGCTTGTTATTGGTAACCTCACTACAACTCCAACATATATATCATCAAAAAAGATTTTGAAAACTGGGAAGCTGCACCATTTTGCTTGACGTCTGGCACGTGTTGTACAGGATTGAAATAATAGGATAATAGGTGAAAAAATAATCGTTTTTAAGGAAAGGCAAACTCGAAAAACACCATGTAGATTTACGCAGTGGTTTGTTGGAAATGGTTTTAAAGCTAATTTTGCCAAGAGTGTCAGGTTTGAAATTCTACTTATTACGTTTTACAACCAAAAGGTTTTGCAGAAAGGATGAAGTTTACAGAAACGCTCTTCTATCCATAAACATTTTGCAATATTCTTTTTAGTTTTTGAAACATAATGAATTCTCACTGACCCGCAAAAAATGTGCGACTTGCTAATGCTTATTTGTGTCTGCATGCACGCCTTAGATAAAAAAGGTTTTAAAAGCAGAAATGGTTTGCAAAGAAAGGACAAGCCAAGGTTTTGGGTGGTCTTTATTTTCAAGTTCAAAGTGGGTTCTTTAACTCGGAATATCTTTGTTAGCATGACATCAGTTTGACGTCTGTTGAGTAAACGTAATGTGTGCGTTTCATCTTGTCTGTAGGCGTGGCATGAAGATACAAAAACCTTGATCAAAGGAGTGGTTAACTGATGTATTCTAGCGGGTTCTAAATTGATTCATAGCAATAATACCCTGAAGTTACCTGACACTGACTCTAGTGCCATGCTTCTCCAGTAGCTTCAAAAACCACATAGTATTTATTAAAGCGTAACAAGAAAACCAGATCTTCGTTTTTTGGGGACTAAAACAAGCGATAATTCATACATGTTTAAAAAACTAAAAATAAGTTTATTTTGTTGCGTTTTTTATTGCAATTTTCCAAAGATATTCATCTTTAGGTCATTCTGATGTCTCTGCTAGTTTCAGTCAAAAATCTCAGTCGCAGGTACAATGCTGCCGCTTTGTAACCGTATCATGTGGCCCCTGATAAATATCTAATTAGCATTAAAAATTCTAAACACCTCTTAACAATTGAACCACGTAAATCAGATTTTTGCTGTTATCGATCGACCCGAAAAAATTACCCAAGAAGATACGCACTGTACGGTCTTCACGCTGCAAGGAAAATTCTGCTTGACCCCTTTAAACTCGCCGCCTTCGAATACCTGAATACACTCTCGCTGTATACAACCTTTAGTTTGTTAAAGCAAACGCTGACAGCGCATACTTAGAGCGAGTTCAAACATAGGAGCCCAGCGTACGGTTTTAAAGCTGTTCGTACTGGGCCAGGTTCGCCAAAATGAGAATGGTATTACAACAACTGAAACTTAAAGTGGTCGTTTACGGAACGCGGAACAAGTCAAATTAATCTACGTGCCACGAGACAGGTAATGAGCGCTTAAAGAGGATTTCGCGATGTTCCACGCACTTCAACTCAACAGTTATAAAATTACACGTCAGTTACTGACAAACAAACAAAGATTCGGCGTCTGAAGGATTTTTCCAGGGCCAGGCCAATGGTGTATTTTCCATGGGTAGCCAAAAATATTTTTGCAGGGGGAGCCAAAAGTGGCAATACTGCATTTTACCTTCTCCGAAACTTAGAAAACAACATTTTCATTCGAAAAATTTGATGTAAAAATGTCAAATTTCAAAATCCAGGGAGGCCAAAGCCTCCCCTGCCCCCTCTTCCGACGCCCATGGATTCACTGAGATTTGAGGCACCTTTTTCACAGCGTAGCCAATAACAAACTAAAAACTAAAAAATAGGCAAAAAATCTTCATAAATCATAGTTTAAATCCCAATATTAGGGTTTCAAACCAGTGTTCCCAATAAAAAATAAAACCAGTATTGTCTTATTGTTCGGTGTCGTTTTAGGATTTCATTTAACTTTAATTGCATCGTTGGGCTCTGCAATCTGGTCAAGTAGGCTGACTTGAAATTTTGTTTTACGCTTGAGGGCGCTATGGAGAAATTAATCGAAAATGCAGCAGTGCTTCAGTGATTGGTACACGTCAATCACTTGTTTTTGTATGTAGTTGTTTCACAATCTACCCGTTAAGGTGGCCACCTGGCAAGTGCAAAGGGCGTGTGAAGCTGTTGTTTTGCTGTTACAAGACTATTGCTCCAACAAACGCATCGTGCGGTAACTTCCTGAGGAAGATCCCTTGTAACACTTGTTTCATTGCACGTTCCATGAAGACGCATTCGGTCGAATATTATCTTGGCAGCGCAAAGTCAGAGTTAAATTTAAAAACCAGCGCCTTTCTTTAATACGTGCCATTTTTGACAAAGAGTGAAATATCTTGCAATCTTTTGAAATAAAAAGCAGCGTAAAAATTAGAGCAACCACTTTACTTCGTATTTTTCTCGAACATGGTCACATCCTATAACGAAATGTTTAATGACGCAACGGGCTGTACTGTTTGGTTTGGGTGTGTATAAAGCAAACCAAATTTTTGAGGTCAGCTTGTTCACACAACAATGCGAAAACTTTACAAAGGTCCGTAAACCTATTCTACTGCACGAATTGAAGGTTTACAGCATACTGTAGGTCCCAAAGTCTGGCTTTCGGGCTAAATATATTTAGCCAGCTAATCAGTGCCAAATGATTACTAGAGCTGGCCTGCCGGTATTATGTGGCACACTCAATGTATAAGGAAACTTGTTAATGCCCATACAAAAACGTTTATTGCTGTACCTTGTAGCATATGAAAAAAAATATGAAAAGATTTACTGTTATACAAGCAGGAAGATTTTTTCAATAAACACCAGTGGTGGCCCGCGGCTTTGTGCAAGTTTTAAAGTTTGGCCCACTGTGCATTTGAGTTTGACACCCCTTGTTTACAGCTTATTAAAGCCAGAAGAAGAGGTGTTGATCCTGACAAACTGCTTTTCTCAATTAACCACATTATTTTCAACGATTCAAACGTGAATAGCAGGTTCTAATCCTTTCACACATAGTTTCGTTTTGGAAGCATAGAAAGAATGCTAACACAAGAACAAGGGAAACTCGCCCTCAAACCTAGGCCAACATTTTAAGAGCTTCAGAGTTCCTAATGTTCGAAAGAATGGCAAACATGCAAAGGAAAGCGTGCTTTGTGATTGGCAATTCGAAAGCTGAAAACATAACGCAAGATGCTAATTTCAAAACCAACTAAACAACCCACTGTTGCAGGCAATAACCTGCAGTGACTGTTGCCTGCAACAGGGGTGCTTAAACAACCTAATGTGACAGTATGCGAGTGGTTTGATAGCGCAGAATGGCTACTGAATTAATATATTGATTTGTCAGCTTAGAAAACAAAACACAGCATAAGCAATACCATTTACAACATTTTTACAACGTAGGAAATAACTGCAATAAAAACTTGAAAAGCAATAACCAAAATGAAATCAACTTTTCCGTTTATTAAAACTCACATACGTACATAGTTTAAAATAAAATATATATTTTACACTCAGAGGCATCCTATTTTTGTATGGTATTACTGAGAATATTCCAACAGTTTATTCACACCAAAACTAAACTCTGTTTGTTACCGGAGAATTTCAGGTGCTGCAATGTATTCTGTTCTTCGACAAAGATGTGTTTTCAAGACATCTTGGAAAATTGCTTGAGCAGTACCTTGGGTCATTATGCCCTCAACAAGTAAATTGCAAAACTTTCACTAACAAGCCAACAATTTGACAAGATGTGCACTGCAATAAATTGCAAAAATTCTCCATCAATTAATATGCACTGAAATACGCTTCGACACTACAAAACCACTTGGAACACCCAAAAACAGCAAAATGCCTATCAGATCACGAACTTCTGTTTCGTTAGTGTCATATGTTAATCCAGTTCTGCGCTTGCAAGCAATTCTCAGATACATTTTCATTTTTTTGATTTGTCCAAGTTGCAATTTGTTATACAATAGTATCATCAAAATAGATTTCAAGGTGGTGTATGCCTCGTGGCCTTTACCCATATTTAGTTACCGAAACAGTACTATGGGGTCATTATTACCCCACAAATATATGAAATGCAAAATTTTCACCAAAGAGCCAGCATAAAAACAAGGTTGGACTAGTGGAAAAGGACACGAAAAAGCTAAAAAAATACACCACCACAGTAATTCACAACATTACCCAGTTGTAACGATCATATGAGGCTTGGGTCATATCGACCCCATGGTACCACTGCACGGCTAGCCGAAGTGTGTTGGATACTGCTCTCACTTCAATTACGATATAAAGCCACATCGTATAAGTGTAATAGCCATAAACAAGCCTAAATGGAAAACTTATTGTTAGAAAGAACACCCATTGGCTTTTTTTATAAATGCAGTTAGTGTAACACTGTAAGTTAATGCTGCTCGCAGATTCCGACTCGCCAGTCACTTGCTCTTTCAATTGCTTGTTTCTCATAGTAACATTAGTACAGTGCCTCCCAACTGGTACGACCTCCCGACGGACTAATCCGATGCATAAATTCAGATGACCCACAGCATGAAAGACAGTCATAGATTGTTATTTTACTTTGCACGTTACGTGGACTGCACGTAGATGATAGATCAACGGGTGAACTTACCTTCGACTTTCGGCTCAGTCGCCCTGCAAACCTCATTGTCTTAAAAATTATAACACAAATATTTTTTTGTAAAGATTTTATTGCCGGTGGTAAATGTGAGTGGATGCAAGTTTGCAACGCCCTACTTGTACTTCCGAATCGACGCAGCCGACGGGTGCCTCTGCATAGGGTCCAGACCACAGCATCTGGACAAAGTCTTACACGATTGCAAATATTCGCATTGCTTCTGCCAACTATGATCCCTTTTTTCATAAACGTTTTGAACTAGAGTTCAAAAAGCACTGAAACGCAAATGGCAGTGGACAAACAATTTTGAACAGAGACTGCATGAAAAAATATTTGCATTGTTTGTTTTTTTATTTCTCGATTTCGTACAATCACAATCATCTTATTGCGTAAGAACAACTACCCTTGTAGAATTTTCCACTGGATTTCCATAGGCTTATAATCGTTTGTTGAGCTGGTGCAGTGCAGCTATATAATTGATGCTTTTTCATATTGCAAAAGAATAAGACATAAGTCACCTTTTTCGTCGCAAACAAAACAAACAATCAAGTTAGTGTTGCTATAATGTCAACTTACTGATGTGACACAGGCAACTCATTCTCTGACAATTGTAATTCTTAGACTAAAATCGCATTGTGCAACACCTTTGCACAGAGCAGCGATTGCCAACTTTTCCTGTTTAACGTTTAATGATTCACACCTATACGCAATGAGATTCAAAAAGAAAACAACACAAACATAGACTGCGCTAGCAAGATGCATTGATACAAATTAACTATGTTTTTCCATGTGATAAAAACTAAATTAAACCAAACATACTTTTAATGAGGAAGTCGAAAACTGTGATGTCCTACGGATGATTTGAGCTGCATTCATCCGCAAAGAGAAACTTCTTGTAGTTGGGAGGGATGGTTGGTTAAAACAATATGACAGTCTATTGGTTTGATCTGAATACAAGGTTTCATGCGCGTAAAGCATTTATACGGTAAACGTTGTTAAGATATTTGCGAAATGAAATATATGCGAAGTTAGTCAGACAGAAAATTTGGCTCACATTTGTCACAAAAAACGATCACAGATTTATCATATTTTTGAAACTTTCGGCGCTGACATGTAGTGGGATTGCGTCACAACAGTTATGGATTGTGTACCTGTGTCGCAAAAACGAACTGGCTGAGAACGAGGTCTGCAATCACGTTTACATGAAATTTATTTTCAGTCGATGCATAGGCGTATCCAAGGGGCGGCCCAGGGGGGCATGCCCCCTCTCAATTTTTAGCATATCTAGTCATTTTGTGCTTTGAGAGGCGGTATCCTAAACAAAATACTGTTGCTCGCCTGAAATCAAACATTTTGCCTCCCTGCAAAAATTTATTTGGCCCCCACCGAAATTTTGGGCTGGCTACGGCACTGATTCGATGCTATGATTCGCGAATGAACATCATTGCGGACCCTAACTGCAGACCCCGGAATGCATTAAATCTTTTCTCGCTGACCTCCTTCGTGTTCATTCCAAGAAAATGCATTAGTTCAAAAACCTGGCGTGATGATCAATTTCTGATATCGGAAATGTAGTTGGCAAACTGAAATCACCCTGGTAGTGCGTTTGCTGCTTTGACCCACTGACAAGTGGTTTGAAATTTAAATTTTAGCGGACCTTTTGCGCTTTTTGTGGTGAGGGATTTCACTTTGCGATCCTTGGTTATTGATCATGTGACATATACTCTCTCGGCTTGTAACCGGTCATTAGCCATGGTGACCCGTACGCTTAGAACAATCGCGTCAAGCTCAATAACACTGCCAGAAAATAATTACCAACGATATTTATGATCAACAATGATGGTCAGCAAAATTATTTTGAAAGGCCGAGCAAGCTTGTTCGACCTTGATTTCTTATTCATCACTATAGTGTTGCTCTACGTTTTCCGGAAATATCAGATTTTTTCAAGAAAATTCTCAAGCAACTAAGACAAAAGTTTTGATCGCATCCCTGCCCAACATTTGAGGCACCTCTCCCCGACTCCTACTCTATATTAACAGCTTTGAACACCACACTGCAAACATCCATGTTATGATCTGTATCCATCTCAAGACCCCCAAACCAGGTTAGATTACGAATGCACATCTTCTTTCCGCTAATAACTCCAAAGCGTAAATCCAAAGCCTAACAACTCCAAGGCGTAAATTTCGATTGACAGAGTTTAAGGGCGTTGGCTCTGAAAGTGATGAAGGAATGAATATTGCGCGAAAAAAATAAAACCAAAATACACAGTCTCCATTTTTGCAGGAAGAATTCCTTGCTTTTTACGCAGGAGGCTCTCAGCTGCTTAGTAGAAAAAGTTCTACACATAATTTACTGTAATCGTTGACTGAATAGATTCAAATGCACTTCCTGTCACCCATTTGCGTGGTCGCCAAGGGCGTACGCAAAGGGGGTAGGTTGGGGTTAAACCTCCCTCCTTGAGGTTGATATTTTACAAAAACTTTATTATAAGGGAAGTGCATAGGGCTTGATTTTTACAAAAATAAGGGGAGTGCGTGTACAAGAATATGCCTATTGTGTCAACAAACTTCGCTTGAAAACATGAATATGACGTCAAATTGTGACGTCACAAAAAGTGCACATCAAATACAAATGACCACCATATGCCACTGAATGAAACCCTCCCTATGAAAATTTTCTGCGTACGCCACTGGTGGTCGCCGTGACTTATTCCAGCTTATTTGTCACTGCCACTTAACAACAGTAAACTCTAATACAAAATGAAACGAAGCGAAAACATTTCATAAGTCCATTTGTTAGTGAAAACTGAGCATGGATGATTGGGTACCTGTAATAACATGTAACAAAGCACTTATTACACAGGTAACAATAACAGTTTCGAATGACCAAAAGAATTTGACCACACGTTGCAGAAGAACAAAAGAGCAAGTACACGGTTCAACATGCCTTTTACTAAAATCCGGCTTTTCTAACTTTTCAAGTCTGTTTTTTCTTACTTGTCAAAACCAGTTTTTCTGAATTTTCAAATCCGTTTTTTCTTACTTTTCAAGCCGCACGTAAAATGCTTTAAAAACAAAACAAAGCTGCCGAACCATTTAATTTAACTGGGCCCGCGAAGTTGGTAACAAAGCTATTTTCAGAATATTTTGGCAACCAACTCTTCCTTCGTGAGCCACAATTTGCCTATCATTACCGCAAATGATACAAAAAATTATTGACCGGTCTGTCATGCAGGAGCAGGCCGCAAGTAGTCGCTGACCCCAAGTACACCTTTGCCGAATCCAGGGTCCGTCTACCCCAAGTTGTGAATTGCTGGGTTAGAGTATGCTGTACACCCATTTCTAAATATTTGCGTTTTCCAGTCTAATAGCGGAAATTTTACATCTACCATTCCATAAGAAATTATTTGTTGTTTTGTTTGTAGCGCCCGATTGCCCAATAATTCTTATGCAATATTGATGCAATTTTTTACTCAGTTTTGTGGCGTATTCTTTTGTTTTGGGAACGCTGTACCCATGCTATTATTCGTCATGAGTGTTGCCATGGCACGAGCGCGTGCTGCGGTGCGGTAACACAAAGCAGTTGCTTTGAAAAATGCGAGACAGCTATGCACAAGGAACTATGCTTTAAAATTGAAACATGTTCCCAAACGATTATGGTAAAGTTCAGTTTTAAGTGATCCAGCTTTGGCATAACCCTGGAAAGCAAGCGAAATCGTCTTAGACAGTATGTAAGATCAACTTTCATCTTTTTTTAAATTCCTTATGCAAAGTACTGTAAAGTTCATGTAGTATTGTTGGGAACATTTTTATTTTCTAAAAATGTGTATTTACTTTGACATGCTTCAACGCTCACTGGCCAAGCCCATAACCAGAGTTAGTGTCTAGGTGCGTCATTTTCTTAAGACAAGAAATTTTTGAAAAACACTACGAAATTCTAAAAACTTGCTCATGGTTACAGCCGTGGCGTCGCTTTCTATTTTCCAAGACAAAATTAAAATAAAGTTGGTATAACTTGCCTTTGGGATGACATCGGCAACACAGCTGTTCATTGTGTGGGCAAGTCCTGCTGGCAGTGTGTACTTGCGTCATACTTTGGGAAATATCCTATCTTTCGTAAAAGAAAAAGTTTCTGAAAAAGACATTTACTTGCAAATTTTCTTGCGCTTGTTCACTTATGCACTTCGCGTGGAAATGATTGCGTCCGTATCTTCACGTAAAAACAGCCGTTGACAATGGAACGCAGTTTACGCAAATGCTATTCACCTTTGGTGAGGCACGTCAATAGCCGCGGACACTATATATAGCTTGGGTTGAAAGAGCCGCATACCACAGGCTTATTCGTCAGCAAGCGCTGTCACCACCTTTTGAATAACAATTGTGTTGCTCCTAACCCAGGGCGTTGTCTAGCAATGAAAGGTAGCCTTAACCTTTATACACCCTAAAATTTTGGGAAATCCTTTAGTGACTGGGTGTTTTTCGCTGAGTCATCGTGAAGAAAAAAATTTCGCCATCTTGAAGGGACATTCTCCGTTTTCTCAAGAAAGCAAAATTGCACGTGCAGGGTGAAACACATGACATATCCGTACAAATTCTATCAATAAGAACTTTGGAGAAATTTTCAAAAGATTTTTGCTTGTTTTTTAAGTGAAGCGCCTTTCATTCCAAAAATTGTTCCCTTTTTCAGCTTTATCGATGTTTTGTCATCATTTTACGTCTTTGTGGGAAAGCATTTACCTGCATTCTCACAGCGTTAAATTCCAAATTTTCTCCTGCACTTCGAAAATGATGCCTTTCACCAAGCTCATTTTGCTTTTTCCTTTGGCCTTTTGATACTTGGTATGCTGAAGGTCTTAGTGGCTGAACGGCTGGTATCCAGTGGTGGGATTCAGATTTTTCTCACTGCTTCTCTCAGGTTCTCTCACTCCAGGACTCACTAGCAACAGTTTCTCTCATTATCACCGTCTCCAGAGGCAACCATGCTGGTTGGCCCGATAAAAGTGCAAAGGTTGATCTTTGTGTCGCCAACTGGTACAGTCTATACCAAGGGAAATTATTGATTTTAATTATTCTCCCAACTTTAAAAAAATCCAGATAATGGCTAAAGCATAATTAATACACTGAGCGGACAATATCTGATTAATGACTATTAAAATGTAATGACAAGGAAAATGCTGTCGTTTGAAAAAATTAATAGGGAAAATGCTTTAACTTGAGTCTTTCATTCATTATTGGGGCTACAAAAACTAAATCTTCTGACGATTTTGTAGCTGCAACGTGGCTACAGAAAATAATAGCTACAGCTTCAAAAAATACAGCTAAAATCTTAACAGCTACAGTGTTGTCTGCGTATGTGGAGAAGTGAACAAAACTAGTTGGTGATGATTGCCGTCGGTGTAGCCTTGGCAACGACGCTCTCGTTCGAACGATATTTCTGTCGAACCTGTTTTTAGTCCTGTTTTTCACCAAAGGTTAGTAACAAGTCTATGAGAGATCTGCCAAAATAAGCTAAGTAAAAGGTGTTCATAAGGAAAATTGAGAACTCCTGACTTCAGCCAACAACCGGTTCTCGGGTTTAAAGAAATTCCAAGAATAGGTTCTTAAGAACCGGTCGAATCCCATCACTGTTGGTATCAAATTTTAGTATACGAAAACCGCTATGGTCCTGTTGTACTGCTGCAGTTTAATCGCTGTGCAGGATCTGTGAAAAATCAGTGCGTTGAAAACATGGAATCAACTAAGTATTTAAGCTAGGCATTGAGTTTGCCAGTACATTATTTTATCAACGAGGTAGTCGAACAGCAGCTAAACTCTACAGATCTAACAAAGTTTTGTGTCGTTGATGGGAATTATGCGAAAATCCGTGCTGACTGAAACCAAAACATTGTGGTACCAGGGAGAATTGCTGGCAAACTAACGTTATTTCCCTTAGACGGCAGCAGCTCAAGATAGAAGAAATGTTCACAGCAAGTTCAAAGCGAAATGCGTCTACTTTCAATCCATTCCAGTGGCGCAAATTAGCTGCTAGGTAATTCGGTAGACAGAGCGTGACGCTAGAGGAAAAGCGCTTTGAAGAGCAACGCATTGACGTAAGTTATGACGCAGCAAGGGGCGTCGTCTACGTCGTGTCTTCACGCACGCTATTTTGAAAGCTTGCGGTGGGCTTGTACGCAGTTGCAACTAATCCAAGCTTTTGAAATATTAAGAACGACTTTTCTGACAGGAAACGTTTCTCCCCTAATCCATAAAACGGAGCCAGTCAATGCTCGTCATTATGAATGTTTTGACTGTGAGGCAGTGGCGTAAGCAGAAAACTTTCATGTAGGGGGTTTCATTCAGTGGCGTATTGTGTCATTTGTATTTTGTGTACGATGTTTGTGACGTCATATTCATGTTTTTCAAACAACGCTATGGCGAAGTCTGCGCTGTTCAGCCATAGCAGACAAAATAACGACAATTGTTTTGGATAAAGTGAACTACCGCGGAATCCAATCTTAAACATGCGTAGTGGGCGAAAGGTCTGCAAAAAGTGGTGAGATGGTTTCTGGATGCAGACGATAATCCAGTTTCCCACTAAAATCAACTTATTACTTTTTGGCCTATTTACAATCTTCCTCAAAATTTGCATGCAAATCCATTCCGTGGTATTTGCATTAAGTCAACAAATTAACAAGCAAAAGTATGCGAAAACAAGTAATCTCCTTTGCGAAGGTAATAAAAATTTTTTAAATATCCAGCTCAAGGTTTTTTAACCCCACCCCCCTTCCTTGCGTGCGCCCTTGCTGTGAGGTTGTTCATTCACTGTCCTGCACCTCTGTGTTGAATTGGCGCCATAGGGCTGGATTTTTAGAAGCAGAGAATAAACGAACGGGGTGGAAGTAGCAGGGACGCACGCAAAGTTTCAGTGGGTGCATCACCATGCCGGATCCGCTGCGCTACATTTACCGGTATGTTGCTTGAATAATTTTGAAGCAATTTTTCTCCTTTTTTCTGACAGCTTTAACATTTGTTCCAAAATTGATCATGAGGACTTGTGCCTTCTCTTTTTGCCAGTACTCCATCAGATGTCTGTTGAGATTGTCAAATCGGTAAATATTTTCTTAACTTGGTTCCAACCAGCAATCAGAATCCTTATCAAACTAAAAAGTGATATAAATATCATATCATTGTCCACTAAAATACCATCGTTTTGAAAATGATTCCCAGTATAAAGTTGATCTTTTTCAACAGGATAGGCACTGTTTGCTCGAAAAAATCTTTAAAATGCTGTGCATATTGTACAAGTTCGTTAACAAAAATTTCTGGCAATAGGCATTTGCAAAGGAGTTTGCACTCCATCTATAAGAGAAGCATCTAGAGGGTGTTTCGAGTCAATACGAGTAACTGATGTTGCCCGACACCCTCACAGTAAGGCAAGTTTTTACTTCTTTTCAGCCATAATTTGATGAAGGTCGAAACAACATCTTCAAACGCTGGCTTTGTTTAAGTACATCATGGTTATTAGTATTATAAGATATGGGTAGATGCGTATTGGAGCTTAGTTCGGATTTTTGTTAATTTGAAAAGCAGCAGTTTGGGGTTAGTGTGTGGTTACAGGTTTTGAAGTTTTTGTTTTTGTGTAAGTTGTTTTTTTGCAACATTGCAATCTCCCAACGAAATTACCAGCCGGATTTCCGGAAAAGACTTACCCGTGGAGCCAATTGAACGTTGTCTTTAATTGGCTTAATGCATGCTAGTGGTTGATAGCTTGCAACTGTCCTATGCACAAGTAATTAGTTTCCGCAAGGGTGACGCAGTCGAATATATCACGAATTGTTTTAATGGAAAATGGATTTCACGTAACTTTACGCATCCTCAGTCCTGAAATCTGGAAGAAAATACTTACGGTTGAAATGCTGACTGACTCAAGCAAGAGTAGAGAAAACATACAGACTCTAGACCAGTGGTGCTTACCGTAGTCCAGGTGGACTGCCGGTGGTCCACATACCATTTATATTGGACTACAGGGAATGGTGTAATCGTAAAAATGTTGTGGCCATTTCACAAAGATGTGCTTAAGTAGCTCATTACTTTGAAGAATACAAAATATATATATATTTTTTATTACAAAGATGTCTACTGTAAATAGATTACTTTGTCTTTTCATGAAGTATTCGGCCGTCAGCCAAACGCATTCTTCTTTCACCAACATCAGGAAAAATATAGCTCTTTGCAGAACCAATGCATGTCTGGAGCATGAAAACAAACTGTAGAGTATGATCATTTGTTTTACGTCATTCCGCTTTTCTGCAGCATTCATCGTCGTTGACAAACACGTCCACTTCAAACATTGTTGAGCCAGTTTCGACTTGACATTTTATTTGTCAGTTTTGACTGAACCGAGGATGCTAAAGCGCGTACCTAGCAGCAATCAACGCACCTGTTTTACATCGCTTGAAAATTCAAATCCTCAGTATGTTAAAACTTCATCATATTGTTTTCTTAATTTAACAATTGAATAACTGAACCCTTGATTCTGTTAAGCTTTTTTGCGGACGAGCTGAAACGTCACTTTGTCATGTTCAAGCGTCGAACGCGGAAACAATTTTTCTGTTGGAGGAAATCTTGAGTAGGCTACTTTGAAGTCTGATTTGTTGCTTATGGATACGTGCGTGTATAAGTCTCAGGCAATCTTTTGTTTCTATAAAAAACATCATGATATCACTTCAAAACCCATTCAAACACCAGGACCAGATGGGACAGGTAGTTTGTCAGGAGCTTGGCAAGAACATTTGACTGATGGAAAAAACACAAGAGCGACCCCTTCGAAAATTAATACTATTTCTTTCACGGGGTATTATGCATTTTATTGCGCTACGAGTTTCGTTGGATTGTTTTTATCCCTAAAACGCCAATAGTTTTTTCCAATGATGAAAGACAAAGATGGTTGCTCCGCAACATTTTTGGAACATAATGCTGAAATCGACCTTCAGCCAAGCTCCAACGCATTAGCCTTATGTTCAAAGGTTCTTGCCCATACCTTACCCATCACTGCATACCATAAATCAGCCACTGAATTTGGCAAAGCGATCTTTCATGAATGTGCAACCTCTGCTCAGGCTTGTCTGTAGCTAGTCGAGTTTCCTAATTCGCTGCGCGTCACGAAGCATAGAGGAAGCGCTCAACAGAGCTGGTGTAGTTCCCCACCGTATGAATGACATCTTCTCTTGCGCAGCTGCCATGTCATGTCTGAAGGATAACTTGAAAAAGCGAGGTGCTAATAGCGGTAATTACTGGTTTCATATACCGCAAGTCAAAATCCCCAAAGGTTGTCATAGCAGAATTTTCCGCCCCATGTGAATTTCCTCTGCAGCGAACGGAACGTATGTTCGAAGTTTACAATTTCATTCCCACAAAGTCAAAAGTTTCCGTAGCAATTCAACGTTTCTGCGCTGTATGTTTAGATTAGAGGTCCTGTTTCTGCAATCCCAATTAATACCCACCTTTCGTAACTGTTTTGTAGCACGACCTCTAGTTTATCTCTCCTACCTCTTACAGTCCTACAATACCTAAATTTGCATAGAACAAGATATAGCGAAACTCGGGGCTTTATGTTCACTTTTGTTTGCCATGCGCCATTACCTTTGTTGGTAAGGTGAGGAAGTGTGGCATTCTGAGCTTTAAAAAATATTCCACCTCATTCAAAGCTCCATGCAACAAGGCATTTGCTTTCAACGACAAATTGTATTCATAGTTTCTTTCAAATTTGTTCATCAAAGTTTCACGCATATTTAGATGTGAAATTTTTGCATTTTAAATCCACAATCAGTTTGGAATAATCTTTACTCTTTTTGCGTATCCTGACAATTGGAAAGTTTCTGTAAACATCTTAGGCTGGAAATTCTTTGCTACGCTGGTGCTGTCGTCTGTTTACTCAACTGCTGAACCATTCACAGCAGATCAAACAAACTGCGCAATTAAAATAAGAAATCTGCAGTTGTCTTTATGCTGCTGGAAGGGACGGATGACAGGCTTGATTGAAAAACAACGTTCACAAACAAAATGACGCCTGTAGAGATTTATCACAGCGAATTATAAATTGCCCCCCAGGACACTGTTAAATGAATGATGTCATCACGAACTATTAAAGCAGATTTCACGTCAAATCGCCATTTGTCATAAGTGAAATTACTTGTGAAGTGCTCCTTTTCGTTGGTGAGTTTTGCAGTGAAGAATTGTTTGCGGCGAAAGCGAGTGAGAGCTTGCTGGTGCTGTGAAGTTTGCTTTGGAAACTCGATGATGAATCGTTGTGAAATGTACACATCTTGTTCCAGAGGTCAACCATTTTTTGAATCTCAGCTGGAAATAAGCGAGGTGGAGCGCGTTGATAAATACGATAAAAGTGAATAATACTTATCGTGTGACATAACGATGAACGTGTGATTTGAAAACATAGAAATTCTACTGAAAATGACGATAATGACACTGCAGCTGGCGTTTGATTCCTTATGTGTATTCTTTNGGCAAAAAATCGAACATTCATNAAGTCTAATTTAGATAAAATCGCNGGGTTCTTCCACCAATTAATCAACAATCATTTCGGGTCAGGCAATTATTTTAAGCACGAGCGGATTTCAGACAGAACAGTTGTCTTCGCTTCAGTTCAAAGAAGATAAGTCGGCGACAAGACTTTACACACCCAGCCCTGACATGGAATTGTGGCCCAACAGACCACCTTCCGATGGACCCGCCCCTGAACCGCCAATTGTGCCAAATTTTCAGATCGTCCAAGTGCTCGTCAACAAGTTTCTCGGGAAACCTTCCAAACTTACATATCCTTGTTGACATTAGGTTGAAATGAGGGAAACAGCAGAGCATGAGTTTATTGGACTGGCTGCTGGCCTTGCGGTCGTTTAGTCAGTTCGCGGTATTCGCGTAACGCAGCGAGCGCAAACGAAACTTGTCTGTCTGTCCAGCAGTGCTATGAAAAAACTCTTGAGCAAACACCACAAACGGTTGACCGGACACATGCTTTGAAAGCACTAGACTACATCAACACTGGGCTCTTTTGCGACATCAAAGTTTCTGAGGTTTGGACACTACCTTATTTTTCGGACTACAAGCGCACTTAAAATCCTTTAATGTTTTCAAAAATTGACAATGTGCCTTGTAATCCGCAAAAATTGACAATATGCCTTGTAATCCGGTTCGCCTTGTGTATGAAAATAAACTATTGAATGATCGTTCACTGACATTGAGCCTTATAATCCGGTGCATCTCATAGTGCGCAAAATACGGTATTCGTTTCTATGACAATGAAAACAGTAATCATATCCATTTTTAGAAAAAGCTGTAATAGGTTTCGATCAACGTTTTAAACTAGGTATGAGCAAACCACAGCCCGTTACACTCTTTGATCTGCTCGTTGAACTTGTCCAAAGTTTGGAACAATTTCATTCTTTCACATCTTATTCCTGTTAGTCTACAGAAACAATCTATTTACCTCTCCGATCTGGCCGGCTGTCAAATGTTTGGATTCCACTGAGATCCGTGCGTCAGAAAGTGTCCCCACCCCTGGCTTACACCTTACTGTGGTTTCTGGCTGTCAGTCGTTACAATAACGATTATTTACCTGAAAATTCGGGTTTATCTTTTCGTTGACATGGCAATGCAACAAACCACAAGGATATGTGTGGTCATACTATGCGTCGAAAAATTTAGCTTTGATTTGTTTTCTTTCCTTCGTTGTTGCATCGCACGCAGAAGGGTTATTGTTCAACTACTACAATGGTCCATCCCGTCATTTGGCGACGTGAAGGCATTGCGTTTGTTATATACCGTGAACGCAGCTGCAACAAACATACAAGAACGAACGCATAAGCACATACGAACACTGTGCAAGACCACACACAACTACGTCTAGGCATAGCTTTTGTTTCGGATGATACAGAGGTTGTTTATGCCTCAAGCCGCAGGCGCTCGGCCCTCCATGAAGGTGTTCCAACGAGAAGGCAGGCTAAGACCACCGGACTTCACGGAGGGTTGCATTTCTCATAAGATTTTTTCCCAGAGATTTCTTTGCCCAGTGCGCCAAGCAAGAAGGTCACAATCAGGGCGGCGCTACCATTAGGCGAACTAGGTGGCTGCCTAGGATGCTGGGCCAAGGGGGCGCCAAAAATACAATCGTGTGATTCAGAAAGTGACGAACGTACACCAAAAGGATGGAATGAACATGATGAAAGTGAATGAAACACACGATCATGCAGTTTATGAGAGGATAAAGGTAGCCTACTACACGATTTCAGGTTTGCTGCAGAAGGATTAATATTTTTCCATTAATTTCAATTTCACATATACTAAGCAAGTTATGTCGCAATTTGGTATAAATTTAATTCATGCAATGCACTTTTCTAATGTACAAAGCATACTTCATATTTCCGTAATATGTGTGATGAGTAGAGTAAGGATCTTTGTATAGGAGGGTTGGGCCCTGGACAGGATATTGCCTAGGGTGCCCACAAGTCTAACAATGATCTCTTGTCAGAACCAGTAAAGCATGCCCTCCAGGCCATACTTTATCAAGCTCACTACAAAATTTTAAGGGTGCCACTTCTGTTCTTTCCTTTTCTTGATTCTCGATTTTTCCTGACTACGCCGCTTTCACCTGAGTAGGTTTATGTCGAAGCCTTCACTAAATCATGTTTCAGTCATAAAGCGTAGTCAGATTAGGAAACACTGCCGAAACGCCAGCATTTTTGGCGTTAGTAGCTTCGATCATGGCTTCTCAAACTTTTTCGTTGTACGACCCATTTAAAAAAAGTTTTTGTTTATACGACCCATTGATTGACAGCCTAGTTTGATACTTGTACACTGATCATGGTAGCAGGAGTTGCCGAAGCGTTTGCAAAATGTTGTATGTATCGTTTTCTTTGGCCGTTATATTCATTTTAAGACATAAACTCTGTTTTGAAAACTACATTTGCAAACTTTTGTTGTTTAATAACTCCACAAACTTATCCTGGGCAATGGCAGGTGTGTGGTCTCCTTAAATTTTAATTGTGTATGGTTAGTGGATCCAACATATCCTGAATCAAAGCCGAAAATACTTCTGAAACTGTGTATAAAGCTTTAACTTTAGTTTAAAACTACTCAGTGTGCTCTCATAGCAGTTAGCCTAGCCCTTAAACTAGACCTAGAGTTCTTCACACAAGCATCCGTTCGTGTCGGATTCGGAATGAATGCAGCAAGGTCAATATTGGTCAGTACGTTAAAACGATCATGACGTGACAACTTACAACGCGTTGTGCTTAGTTGATTCTTACCGTTTGATAGCTCAGGCAGACATCCTAGCTAACAACTGACAGAATGAAGCACAGTATTGCCCCCAAAAATACAGTAGAATTAGATTCACTGCAGGCCTACTTTTAATTTTTTTTTTTGAAAAGCTTACTAAAACTTTTATAGCTAATTTGTTGCGCAACCCCAAAATTACATTTCGCGACCCATGGTTTGAGGCGCCCTGGTCTAGTTAACCAGTAAGATTTATATTATAAAACGTGCCACCTTATTTTATGTAACAAAGAGATATCAACTGGTAGGCAACATAACCAAAGGCGCAGCCAGGGGGGGGGCTGAAGGGGCTCAAGCCCCCCCTTAGCCATCACAATATTGATGTTTATTTTTTTAATTTTTCACCAACATTGAAGTCGAGATGGGGTGCATTGCAGAATACTCTTCGGCACTACCACAAGGCGTAGAAACACATTTGTTATTAAACCAGGTGGTTATGAATTTTCGAGTTTTGAGAAATAGTGAAGCACCTTTCTTGCTGACCTAAGGTCTCACTTCAAAAAGTTTATTCAGTTTTAACGCTCCTTTCACTGTAACATAATCATTATTACGTCTGAGAGATGCTCTGTAAGGATTAGCATAGATGATTGTGGTTAATTCTGTTACAACGGGCCCTTTGAGGGCAACCATAATGCTGATATGGCCCTCAGTGAAAATGATGTTGACACCCCTGGCGTAGAGGATTAAAACACTATATTTTGTATTGCTTGGAAAATGACAACTTCAGAACGGCATAAATAAGCCCTGTGTCCACTGAATGGATTGTGTTTGTTTGGG
>JGI24158J21664_10002195_pt1 | contig 23365 bp, 20 predicted proteins | sample Ectturendosymbi3_FD_21664 | JGI IMG/M metagenome (IMG submission 21664) | reverse complement strand
TTTTTTATGGTGTTTTAGGGACCCGATTCGGGTCCCTAGAATTGAGAATCAGGTCCCTAGAATCAGAGAAAATTATCAGCGGGTCCTTAGAATGAGGGAAAATCGGGTCTCTAGAATCAGAGAAATTGGGTCCCTACAAGTCCATATCGGGTACCTAACATTTTCCTTAAAAAAAAACCTGCAAAAATTGATACAGAGCTTAAGTTTATTTTAAACACCTCAAAAAGAGCAGTTTTTTAAGCAGAATTTCACTATTTTTAGCAGATTTTAGCTGAAAATATGTGACATGGTTTTTAGCAGGATCTAGCAGTTTTTCGTGACACAATCTAGCAGGTTTAGGTGACAACCATCTGGTAAACATTGCTGGCAATGCTAGCGAGGTAACTATCTTGTCTTACACAATGGCAGGCTGGCAGCACGGAAGTAAACATGCAGAAGTCTGGTGACAATGTCCCCTGTCCCCATGAGAAAAGAATCAGAATAAGTGACCTCCTTTTCGCGTCGACGTTACTGTTTGTGATGGAGATCACAAAGAACGCCCTCAGTTTACCAATTACTGTTCTTGTCGAACTCAGGCTTTGTCTGCTAATATGTTCAACTGAAAGAAAAACCAACTTCAGTAACACCATGTCAAAATGTGCAAGTATGGAATATGGAATATTTGGTTTGGTTCCATTCCATCAAATCTTCCATTCCATACCTGGGCCATTCCATATTCCATACCGATTTTTTCTTTCCATTCCATACCATAGTATGCCCTGCTTGCCGAATCTTTTGAGGGTTTGAAGAGCTCTGGCACAATCGGCAGAGGAGGCAGTAGCTATGCAGTTGGTAAGGTAACTGAAAACTGCTTGTTTTAGGTTGATTTCAAAGGATGAATATATTGTGCCCTGGCAGTGAACATGTTACATGTGAAGTGTGTAACATTCTTTGCTGCATACTATAGAGTTCAGGTTGAGTATACAGAATGTTGAGGAAGTTGTAGTGGTTTGACCATTTGTTGTTTCAGGAATGGTTTAAATTAAGTGTTAGTTGTAGCCTGACCATGGCTCATTCTGTATTTAAACAAGCAAACTTTGTTGTGAAAGTCAGAATGTGGAAACTATTTCTGCCTTCCTCTTATGGCTCTCATATTGCTGTTGCAAAGACTTTAATGGTAAATGCATGTTTTTTGTATTTTATGGGATATATTACTGTGTTATTTAATGGAATGATGAGATATCCTATTATGTAAATTGTCAATAAGCATGTCTGCAACAAACATACATGATTGCAATAATGGCAATCGAATTTGGTGCACTAAAGTTCTAAGAAGATAAGGACTAAAAAAGTCATGCAATACTGAGTTAATTGTGTGTATGTTAATGCTGTTTAAGCATTTGTCAAATCACTGTTATGTAATTTTGAAAGAGTCCAAGCTAGTATCAGTACAATTGTTTTCGAAGTTTTATCTAGATAGTTTAGATTGTCACATTCACAGAATGTAAACACTGTTGAATAATTGTGGGAACGATTAATGTAACTGCTGACTGAAGCTGAGTGTATATGCATTGCAATGATTAGCTGATCTAAAACGTCTTGTCCGATTCATTTATACTGAGATTTATGCGTAAAGGATTCTGCTAATCTCCTTACAAGTGGTACTGAATAAGTAAACGTTTTTGTGTGTTCAACCATCTACTTTTGTAAATATCCTTTTTGTTTTTAGTTCAGGTCACCTGTAGTGCGTTTTTCTTCATCCCTCAATGAAGCTGCCAAGCTGAAGATGATCAGGAACATTGGCATTGCAGCACATATAGACTCTGGAAAAACTACAGTAACAGAGAGATTGTTGTTTTATACTGGAAGAATATCTAAAATGCATGAGGTATTTATTTTTCGTATAAGGATCTGCATATACGAAGTAAATAAGAATTACTTCTACATTTTTTGCTTGACACAACATTTTTGTTTCATCTGAATACATTTTTTTTGAATATTTTCTTCTGTAGTGACTAGAGATATCAACTGAATCTATTTTTGATAACTTCTCATCACTAAGAGTTAATCAGTTTCTTGCAAGATCATCATGTGTGCTAAATGCAACCTATTATGCAACGTCAGTTCTATGATTCTAGTCAAGTTAATTTGTTAATTTATAAGTTTAAGTGCCTTGCTAGGCAGGCTGCTAATGTTCTTGAGTATTTTTGCCTTAAAGTATCTTTGGGTAAGAAGAAGAAACCACTGGCAAACTGCCGATATTTGAAAAAAGAAAGTTTACAAGTGCATGTTATCAGTGCACACATCTACAGCAAATTTGAATCAAACGTAGTCACTTTACTTGGCCTATTAAAATAATAGGCCCATTTTCTGGAGGTAATATTTTCAATTAAGAAAAGGCTGAATTAGCTTTTGCAGGTTATGATTTAAGTTTCCATATTGTAAGCTATATTTCGTCTTTGGCTTAAGCTGGCATCAGAAAGCTCATACTTGCAGAGTGGATTAGAAGCTGGGGTTGGTAGTAAGTGTTTGTTAGATTGCAGGCATGCTTTTGGTAGCAAGTGTATGCTAGTGAAAAGCTTGAAAAATTTTGCAGCTGTTTACATCGAAAAAGGTGAATGAAGCTATTCATTGCAAAGGTATGTTAGCATAGATTCGAAAAAGGTGTGCCGCGTGTGGCTCGTGGACAGAATTTTTAAGGCTCGTGAGCTTTCTCAGTATTGATTGCTGTTTGATTGAACAAGCATAACATCTGTTGATAATAATGTACAATATTGACGTCATTAGACTAGGCTGTAGAGAGCTTATAGAAATTAGTCAGCAAAGATAGGTTGCCTAAACTTCAAGATTTCGCACTGAAAATGTGCTTGATGTTTGGAAGCACATGCGTGTGTGAGAGTACATTTTCTACCATGAAGCAAATCAAATCTGAAAACAAAAATCGAATGTCAGGCAAAACACTGGACCCTAGTCTCTGACTTACTACCACAAACATATTGGTATTGCTAAAGGAACAATAGTGTCAGAGAAGCTTCAACCACAGGCATCGAACTGACATATTTTTAATACTGTAAATTGTTTATTGCTATTGTTGCAACCTCTCTGTTGGCGTTGCGTTGAATGTGTGATTCACCACAAACGGGATGTGCGCGAAGAACAACACGCATATATATGCGGCGCGAACAAGCAATAATAGAGTGATCGTGGCATGTAAGCTCTGCCAATACTAACTTATGAATGATTGAGCACAATAACTGGCGTATGCAAAGAGTGATCATGGCACGTGATCTCTATTGTTGCTTGCTGCCACAGTGTGAAGCTTTGCGCACTTGCTGCTCGGGTTTCTAATTGCAACACTATTGTGTAATATTTTCAATGACACACTTCCCACCTGTTTTCCTTTTTCAATTTGAAATCTTGTGAATCTTTTGTTATACATCATTTTATTGGAAGTGGCCCGCGAGTTGTCATGTTGTTGTAAAATGGCCCATAGGTCAAAAGTAGTTCGACCGCACTGAGCTAAGCGATAAGCATTTTGAGAATGCATGAGAAGATTGGCCATAAAAAATTATGCTGAAATAAAATCACAAACTTTGTTTTAATTTAGAGAATATGAATATTACGTTCACAGGTACATTTTCAGAAACTGTTGGAAATAGCTGTTTCATAAGACAGCTGATTGTGACAAGGCAATGCCAAACAGGCAAGGGGTGCATTCGTGTAAAGTCTTAACACAGAAGGATATGAACCTCTTTTAAATTGTGTGAATGTGTGTAAACTAAGATTTCATCCAAAATTAATAAGGCTATTTTTTATTAAAAAATTTAACTGAAAACACAACAATGGTTGTTATTCTTGAGGTAGAATGGAATGTATTGATCTATGAAACTTAGAAAAACAAATTGTTGCTTCATTAGAAACAGTATTGCAATTGATTCCATCAAAATTATGTTGAAGAAGACAGAAAACTGGATGTTTTCAACATTTTAGAGCTTACGTTATGCAGAAATATGCATGTGTGCAGAAACGGCAGTTAACTTTTTAAAGTCTAAGTATGTCATGCATGGTATATTAGAACTGTATTATTTCTTGGTGTTTGAATTATTTAATGTAATTTCAATTTGTCAGGTTAAAGGAAAAGATAAGGTAGGGGCTACGATGGATTCGATGGATCTGGAGCGAGAAAGAGGCATCACCATTCAGTCAGCCGCAACTTACGTGAATTGGAAGGATCATTATATTAACATCATCGATACACCTGGCCATGTTGACTTCACAGTTGAAGTAGAAAGATCATTGCGAGTGTTGGATGGTGTGGTTAGTGCATTTATCACGTGTGTTGTATTGCACTGTATGTTTTGAATGCTGATTATGACGTTGGAAGGATGCTGTACTTGTTGTTTTCTTTGAAATGTTTGCACTCAACGTGTACACAAATAAAATTTACATTAAGTGTGATGTAAACCTTCATGATGACTAATTTCACAATACTCAGCATTTGTAATATATACACTAATGCCAGTGGTGTAGAAGGTGGGGATGCAGGGGGTGAAGTGCACCCCAAAAGTTTTGATTTGTTGAAAATCCAGACAAAATCCGTGAAAATGTTAGCAAAATACCTGAAATTCTCAGCAAACTATCTGAAAATAGGGATAAAAATGGTGCCCAATGTTGTTTGATTTTGAAAATTGTCACCCAACATGGGGAGAATCACATGAAGACCTTTTGTTTTGGAGGTCTTCCCAAACATAGTCTGTGTGGGAGGAAATACACAAAGAGGTCAAGTTTGGGGAAATTCGGGCAAAAATCTTTCCCACCCCCAAAAATTTGCTTGCTCTTACACTTATGCTTAATGCGATTTTTTTGTCAAATAGCAATATGACATAAACATTTTACACATGACTTTATTTTACGAAAATATCAAAGAATAGGATCCTACACTTGATTCTAGGTTTTTAATAAAATTAGTCCTGCGTGTTTTAACGATTAACGTTTTATTCAAAGTACCGTTTAACCCGTCGTATCACATTTCTATTTTGCTTTGCCAAATGATTCTTTTTTCACTTCGTCTTTCGTCTTGGAGGGTGGTGTCGTGTGTAGTAGTTTTTGTGATAATGGACAAAGTAAGTAATGCAATGAGTTTTGAAAAAATACCAATGTAATGAGTGGCAAATCAAGCAGTTCGCAACAAATCTGAAGACTTTTGTATTTCAGAGATCCGTGAAGGTATTTTTTGCCTTCAAATCACCTGGCGGTCCATCAATTTCTTACTGATTTTCAGGTTCTTGTGATATGCGCGAACGGCGGTGTTCAAAGTCAGACTCTTACGGTCAACAGACAGATCAGCAGATACAAAGTCCCTAGTATAATTTTCATCAACAAACTTGACCGTCTGTCAGCAAACCCTCATCGATGCTTAACTAATATCAGGTAACTTTCGTTTGGTCTTTTGTCATTCGTTTTTTAACTTACCTGTTTCGAAACTTTTGGAGACAGTGGTTTATTAAACCAAGCTCTTAGATAAATAGCCACGAATTGCTCATGGGCCATTGGCAGGGACATAGGTCTACTTATCCTACGCTTTCAGTGTTTCCATGCAATCCTTCGTAGCACTTTATTCCAAACCTCTGCTGCAAGCTTTCATTAAATATAAAGCCACTTGGCATGCTCTCAACGACTGAGGTCAAGCGATCTGCCGTGTTCTGTTCGCAGTGGCTAACCCGAAAGCTTGCGTTGGTGCGCGCAGCACGTCGGTATTGATAAAGAAGGTCCTGCTCGTGAAACCGATGTTCGTGATTGTAGGCACTTATTTGTTTACCTTGACACATCGGCGTATAAAATGCCAATTCCGTGCCCTTTTCAGATGTTTCTTTAGATGCACTGCGGTCAGATTATTTTCTCAATTGCCAATACTGTACCTCAAAAAGGTGCCCTTTCTTGCTGAGGCTTGGTCACAGGTTTGTGGAATTCGGATCTTATGAGTTTCGGATTGACAATGGTTGATGCCGAAGTTTTAGATTTTTGACATATGTGAGAAAAAACACTGCCAATTCTGCAAGTTCTTGCCACGTGCTATAAAGAATATGCACGAGGTGTGTACCTTGTGCTTTTCCGCTTTTCGTATGGAGCAATGAATTAGTGAGGGAACAAGCGCGTCTATCAGTTTGTTGGGAATTTTGGTCTTAAGGTTAGATTTGAATTTTCACAGCCCGTGGTGTCGTCGCGTCTTTACCAATCTTTGCTTTAGCTCAGAAGTGTCAGTGGTCCTCTTTAATCTTGTATTTCGCTGTATGTAGTTCACTCACGTCGGATAGAAAATCAGTGATGCTATATATAAAAGCACGAGCGTGATCTTGAAAATCTACTGAGGTAAAAATAAACCAGGTGAAAGTTTTCACAATGTTACATGCATTCAGTATGTAGAAGTTGTTGATTTGTTTCAAGGGAAACAAATCAACAACCTGTTGATTTGTTTCAAGGGAAACACCCAGGTTTTGCAGATAAGAGCAAGTTTGATGATTGCAGCATGACTAAACAAATTTCAAAACAAGCTCTGGTTTGAGTTCTCGTTGCTGACTTAGCGCCGACAACCCTGTATTAAAAACAACGCTGCTGATCAGCGCAATTCCAGAAACAAACGTGGTTTGCAGCACATTTTCAATGCTTGTTATCTTATAACGTTAAACCTGTGTTGTATGCAACTTAGACGTGTAATATTTGGTCGAAGACGGCTGTGTTCATTTCCAGCACACGAGTTTCATTCAGTTTTGTGTTGTCACTGTCCGTGATACTTTTTGTTTGATCTAAAAATGGATTCAAGAGTATACAGACCGCACCACTGATAATAACAGATCATCACTTCAAACATATTCTCCCACAAAAACAGCTGCATCATGATCAGAGAAGCGATCTCATATTGGAGCATTGTCATTAGCAGTATTTATTTTGGTTATCTATACAGTAATTGAATATGTGATAAAAGTGAGCCTTCCGTTGAGTTCTTTTGTTTCCGGTGCTGCTCAGTTGACATCGATGCATTGACCTATGACCATATCCTTGGTCAACGGTAAACGTGCGTCATGTACGAAACGACAGCTTAGTATGTCGCAAGCGCCAGCGTCTATCTTTTTCAAGAACTCCTGGCAACCTACAGTGTCCAGCCAGCTACCTTGTTTCCTTCATCTTGTTCATCCTCAACATTGTTTATTAAAAAACTCAAGTTACCCAGTGATTTATTGGCTCGGAAACCAGTTGCAAATTTATTGCTACATTGTCGCAAAGTCGGTATGTGAACATCCTAGAACGGTTTTAAAGTATCGAAATACATTTTGTGTTCAGCAAAGAAGGTCAATTCTGTGGCATGACTATTTTTATTTTGTTTCATTTTTAGGTCAAAGCTAAATCGTAATGCGGCGTTTGTACAAATACCTATTGGGTTGGAACACGATTGCTCTGGTGTTGTTGACGTCATCACTCGCGAAGCCTTGTATTTCGAAGGCGCACACGGACAGAACGTGGTCAAGAAGTCAATTCCCGCCCATTTGCGAGACATAACCGAAGAAAAACGTTTGGAGCTAACAGGTAGGCGAATGGTGATGAACTTCATCCTTCGAGTTGGTTAGCTGTGTTAAGATTTGTGTGGCTTATCGCTCACGGATGTCTTGAGACTCAATTTAAGTCACAGATTCCGAGTTCAAAAGTCGTTTTCCTGATTTTTATTCCATTTGTGGTGCTACCCGTTAACACTGGCTGAGTAATGCTGGCTGTAATTTGATGTATTTGCGTCATAATCTTACGTTTAAGTAAAATCTGTAGCAGGGTGATTTCAATGAAAACTGCATACTCCTGCTGCTTTGGTACTGAGCCGTTTGTACATTTCGATGATTCATATGTATCATTCCGCAACAGACGTGATGCAGGCTTGTCCAAACCTTTTTCACAGCAAGCAAAATTTGATTATCTAAAGGTACCGCGGACCAACAGACCCTTTCGACATTTTTCAAGGTTATCGCTCACATCCGTTCTCAGCACATCAAAACACGAGAAACGCAGCGCGAAACCACTGCCGCTACAACACAGAAGCGCAACCCAGGCTTTGGCGGACCGTACATAGCACAATATGATACTTTAGCCACGGGCCATGTGAAATGTGCCCGCGGGCCGTACTTGAGACACCCCTGTTCTAAGCAAAGCAAGAACCTGCGAGCGCTTTGGCTTAAGCTTGTTTCTAGGATGCAGTGCAACAGCAACAATTACAACAATGTACCTCGTGGCAGCATCGAAACCAATGTTTATTTCATGCAGCGTTGATTGGACCGAGTGACTTGTTAGTCGCCTAATATTTTGAAAAAGGCATTAGTTATTGTCTAACTGGACTAGTCATTAGTTCTAGTACAGCATTGCTTTTAGTAAAGCTCAAGATATGTTTTAACCCTTCAGTTTTTTGTGCATTCGACGTAACCTGTTCGAAACAAATGTATCAGTTGTAGGTGAATTGTTGCGGATGAAAGTTCACTAGAATTCAGTTGGTTCTCCATTACTTGTATTTGAGATAAGTATGCAAACTTACGTTTATCCTATATTGCAGATCCATGTCGCAGTTGAACAGAGCTTGTGCGTTTGCCTAATAACACTGTATCGAATTTGTACGGCGTGAAGAACAAACCGCTGACAATATAGTTTTCATGATCTCACTCGTGTGTGATGCTACTCCGTAGTTGTAGTAGCTGTTGTTATTAGTAAGGTTGTACATCGACGTTCCACCCNTTGAAACAAAGTNTTTTTGCTGGCAATAAAGTCAACCATTTTATGCAGTAGCTTTCGATTTTTTGCGACTGAACCCAGCCGCGCATCATCGGCTGTATATGTGTGTCTTGGTGGCGCAGAGTGTGTGAGCAACGTCGATGAGCAACTCGCCGAAGTTTTTCTCATGGATGAGGAACCGACTGTCGATCAGCTGAAAGTGAGTAGTTGCTTGATTTTTACATTTTACATACGTCTTTAGTGAGCATCTTAATACAGGGTTCCTACGCAGTCTTGAAAAGTATGGAAAATTTTTTTGTCATTTTCCAGTCTTAGAAAAGTCCGGAAAAAAAATTTTTTGGTCTGTTAGTATGGAAAAAGGAAATACTTTTCCAGACTTCATCTTTTGACATACGTTTTCATAATATTTTATTCAAGATTGATATAATTTCATTTCTATCGTGTTAAATTTTACAGGGCCTGTATTTAACCTTGGAAGGTCCTACGGAAATGTTAGGTCTGGAAAAAGTCCGGAAAATTTCTGGAAAAGGTCTTGAAAAAGTGTGGAAATTTATTTTTAAAATTGCGTAGGAACCTGTATACGTGTGCTTCAGTCACAGTTTACCTACTCCTTGTGACATGCATGTAACGATATGATTGTGAAAATTGTGGTTTTGGGGACTACTACCCTCAACGATATTCAGCACAAAACTCTGTTGTGCATTTTGTTGTAAGCTAGCGAGTGCATGTTCATTGGATATAGATCATGACAGCTGAACATTTGGCCCTATAGAAAAACAGTATTGTACGAACGCTTTGATTATCTTTGTCCTTGTCGAGCATCAACACCTCTCCGCAGGACTGTATATGAAGGTGACTTATACTATGTTCCACTGCTTACTTCGCGTAAAATTCAGTTGAATTACAATTGCCTGAATCCCAAATTACATTTAAATTGTAATGAGTAAAGCACGGAATCAACACTATGTTCATTTTTAGTCTGTGTTAACTATATTCGAAAAAGCCCTCATTAGTAGTGTTGCACTGACGTCGCAAGCAAGCTTTTAAACAAAAATAAACACAGGTTGCACATACACAAAAAATAATTTTGATCTGGGTTCGTTATCAGTTTCTCATAATGTGAAGGTGGCAGGTGCCTGCAAGTAGAAAATAAATAACTATAAAGTGATGAAATGCACAAAATCGGTGCTTAATAGTAACCAACCAAAAAATATCTTAATTGCAAATTCACTACCAACGCTGCCCAAAAAGTGGATAGCCCTGTTACCAGTAAATGTGACGCACTGCCTCCAAATTAGTTTAACATCTGCGGGAGAACCGGGGAACGAACAATATGATCACCATCGGACTGAATGGTAACATATCAAAACTAATGGGGGCAACCTGCTGCAGGCAAAAGCGCGTATGAAGTAGGTAAGAAGCGCAGACACGATCACTGAGTGGCAGAGGATAGGTTGCGTGTTATGAGGAACTGATGACATACGATTCTAGATTACTTCTTTTCGTAAACATAGCCTGTGTCTAATTTTTGTGTAAAGCTTTTCCCTTTTAAAGACAGTGCTTAGTGGATCTATTGATGCATTCCAAGCATCGGCAACTAAAATCAACCAGAAACATTTGGACCGGTGGCAGATTCAGCAAAGGCTAAGTTTATTACACAAGGAAACAGATTTGAAGTACATACTATTTTTTGTCAATATTAGTGAGCAAAAATAAATATACTGAAGACTCTTCTCATCGTGCGAAAAAATTCCCGAACAATATATTCTCAATCAAAACTGGCTAATTTCACCCCCTCAAACTGTAACCTGTGGGGGCAGAACCTCAGAGAAATTTTTACCAGGGGATACGAAAACCGATGCCAGGCTTCCCTAGCTTCTGGGTCCCTCTGTCGAAGCTTATGTAGCATGTTTGTATAGTAGTTAGAATATAGATAAAACAGCTGCCATGCTAAGACTTGGAAACATATTATTACACTGGCAACTGGCTTACACTAGTAATTTTGCGCTTGATTACAGAAAAACTTGGGGTCCGTACTGTCATGCCCCCGGGACCCAGTACCTGCCGGGTACGATGTACCTCTTGTACCCCCTCTCGTGTACCCTGCCTGCTGGTAGTGCTCTAACAAGCATGTTGCTGATGATAAAACAAACGAGAGTTTAATGCACAATCTATGGATTCAATCGCCGCAAACCTCAGTTGCAATTACAATTACTAGATTTGAAAAAATCGCAACTGCAATTAAACTCAAAGTTCACAGATAAAATTATATCCATTATATTCAATTACAACTGACTCCATCACTACTTTTAAGCTGAAGTGATTGAAGCATACTCCAAGGTATTGACTACCGTTTTTCCGTTTTATCGCTTTTCTCACATTGTTTTTGCGGAAGTTCTGTATCGTTTAGGTATATTCTGATATCACTTTTAACTGTTTTTTTTTTATTGAATCGATTTTTCGTCAATTCAGAATGTTTTTCTCTTAAACAGGAGGCATGTGGCTGCATACTCAGCCGCAGTTACTTGTCCTTGCACCTTGCGTTTATATTCATCGGGCACTGGTACAAGTTTGCTGCCTGAATAAAGTGGTTAAAGATGCAATCCCCCGAAACGTTTACTTTGATGCGACCAAAAACAACAGCAAACGTATATTTGTTACAGGCAGCCATTCGACGTTCAGTCATAGCTAGAAAATTCACACCGGTCCTGATGGGAACAGCGTTGCGCAACAAGGGCGTCCAGCCCCTGTTGGACGCCATCACTGATTACCTGCCCGATCCTTCCGAAGTTCAAAACTACGCTTTCGACAGTAGCGCGGCTACTGAGTAAGTTTAAGCCGTACCGCTTTTCTTCGTGTTGTGTAAACCAAGATTCTCACTGAAATTCGGTCTATCTTCAACTGATCTGTGCAGTTGGCGCTTCGAAACTACGTATAAGCGTTTTGACCGCGTCTGACGCCGAAAATGTTTTGGCCTAAAACTTCCTTAGGTAGTTATGGAGTCGACGTATGCGAAACCTCACTTAACCACCGTCAAATGCAGTCAATGTTTCCGTTTGCTGCAGTTCTTATTGACCATCTTTTCATTTCAGTGCGAATCCGAAAGGCGATAAGGTTTTGATGAATCCCGAGCGGAGCCACGATCATCCTTTGGTCGCACTCGCTTTCAAACTCGAGGTGATTGTGCGTTTGATGGTGCCGCTGGTGTCCCGGTTCAGAAAAGCGGTTTTATGATTAGCGTTTTCCAAGTTAACGTTTGAGCTGATCGTTGATTATGTACATTGCTCTTCTAGTTTCTGTTGTTCTAGTACTCATGATCGTGGAACAACTTGTTTCAGCAAAGTAAGTTCGGTCAGCTCACGTATCTGCGACTGTATCAAGGAGGCCTGATCCGCGGCGACAACGTGGTCAACGTCAGGACTAAGAAGCGCGCGAAAGCTTCCAGACTTCTTCAAATGCACGCCAACCAACTGGAGGTATAACGGATGTATGCCTGGACTTGAGTTTGGGGTTCGAAAACATGTGCGGATTACTTGTAAAGCCTGTAAATTGGTAAAAACGTGTATAGGCGACCATCAGACAATACGTGAAACGTGACCGCGCACTTGAAAGATTGAATAACGGGCCTGACCGATCTGTGACAATAGAGATGGTCTCGAAAAATCAGTCAAGAAATTAAGCTCACGCTTGCATTTTTAAACAAACGAAGGTTAACAGATAAGGGTCTTCTTGCAGCAGTTGTGCTTATGTAGTTGAAGTGCTGTGAATTTATCTGTAGCGCTTCTGATGCATCTGGTAGAATCAGGCTAGTAAACTACGTGTGGCAATGTTTTTGTGGAATAATCTGCATATCGCAGGCACTATCTTCTCTATAACATACAAAAACCAACTACATGTGTCAATGCGTCGAAAGACAAGGCGTTCTGCTCTGTCGGTCATTTCAGTGTTAAGCCCGCTGTGCTCACCTGTTTCGTCAAATTTTGACACGTAGTGGCTTGGGCATATGATTATAGTTCAGTTTCTGCCGAAATGTGCATGACTTAAAATTTTTGTGCTGGCAAAGGAATCACCAACTGTTGTTGCATGCAAATTGAATATTTACTGCCTATCTGTCAAGCAAATCAAGCAGCCAATACTCTGCAAATGAGTTTCATGCCGATTCTTGTGCGCAATTGTATTTTGACCGTTTACGTCAGTGGTTCCCAAAGTGGGGATAAATTACCCCCTGGGGGTAATATGCGATTCTTCGGTGTGTAATGCGGAACCAAAACCACAATGTTGTTCTGCTATGAGCAATCACTGCGAAATATTGAGGGTAATAAGGCATAATCGCCACCTTGATTTGGGTAACGGCTTGAACAAGTTTGGGAACCAATGATTTACATGACAAAAAACACGCTATTTTTGCGTGAGCTCTGATGCCTCATCGCTTCAGGCTGCAATTGAGACTAGGCCAAACATTGGCTGTATCGTTTGTTTTGCTGCGCTTAGCATATACTCATGTTTGTAAAACTGTTGCGTATTTGCAAAACATACGGTAGCTGCTCTAAGGTTTGTCCGAAAACAAATACGTTGATGTTTTCATCACAAAAAGTTCGTCTCGGTGATTGTACTACAGCTGCTGAAGCTTCTCAAACTATTTTGGAACATTTTGAGGAAAAAATCTGCGAGAATTAAATCATGTTCGATGTAATCTTATACTGGAAATACAGGAATTCACTCGCAACGTCCTTGTGGACTGGCGCTGCAGCTCTGTTCAATCAACTATATGTCACTAATCAGCTGAAAAGTTTCTACTGTGATCTGCATCGTATTTAGTGAAAGACGCGACGTCGAGTTCAGCCCAAGTATTCTTTATAAGTATTAAAAGTAATTTTTCCAGGACTTGGAAGCTGCTTACGCCGGAGACATTTGCGCTCTGTACGGCATCGATTGCTCCAGCGGCGACTCGTTTGTGTCGAAGGCGAAAAACCAATATACTATGGTATGCTGCCTATGCCGTATCTTGCTTATCAGTACCTTTGATGAAGTCACGTACTTGGAAAACTGTGGCAGTTTTTTGCGTTGCTTAGTTGGGAGTGATTTTTCTGTATTATCATTCCAGCGAACTTACCAAATATCAAACTGAAGTAAGTTTGAACGCGAAACACTAAAAATAATGTTTAGTTCCCACAGATTTTCTTAAGTATCGGTCGGGCAGAAGAACAAATTTTAACAGAGAAATGATATCGTAAAACAGATTTAAAGGTTCCGTGGAGGCGCCATCGAATGGTTCGACAAAAACATGCCAGAAAAATGGTGTAACTTGTCGTGGTTGTCATGGCGAGAATGAATATCGCTTAAAATGTTTTTTTTTTGGTTGTGTGTGTTTTTCTTGTGAGCAGTACTAAACGCTTGTGAGCGTTTCTCATCTAAATATTATGTGTGACATATGAGCGCAATATAATCACCTCGGTTCGTGTTTTCCACAGGAAGCGATGCACGTCCCCGATCCGGTCGTGTCCATGTCACTGAAGACAGCCAAGCGCGAAGAGGGCGACAAGCTCAGCAAGGCCCTGAATCGTTTTGTTCGCGAAGATCCGACCTTTCGAACGCGTTGGGATGACGAGGCAAAAGAGGTTGTTGGCTTGGTTCTTAAGTTAAGCATGAGTTTGACTTTTTCTGTTTTTTTAAGTGTTTACGATCAGTTTCATCGCAACCCATATATGGGGAAAACTTCAGTTGTTTCCAAGTGAGAAGTTTGAGGGGAATATGCGTTTTGCTTCAGATAAGCTTATAGTTTCAGTTTTAGTTTCGTGAGTTCGACGTTGAGGACTGCTCACTAGCCTGGGCTGTCTGCTGCTTTTCGCACGTAGTCATCGTGAGAGTTGAACGGCTTCTCGGTCAGGGCTTTCAAACTAACAGACTCGTAGGCCACAGGTAAACTCGTGATTTGTTGGCCTATAGATGTTTTCAGCTCTTTCGTTATATTGCTGTAATCTGCTATGTAATAAGCATCTGGCCTCTGACTTCCAGAACTGCTTTTTTTGCCAGCCAACTCGACCGCTGACTATCAGTTACAAAACAAAGTTTTTTTTCTTACGGTGAACGCGCAAACTGTCATCCGTGCCATGCGTTGCAGATCATTGTTTCGGGGATGGGCGAACTCCATTTGGAAATCTACGCACAGCGCATGCGCAACGAATACGACATTGACGTCACGCTCGGAAAACCCAAGGTCGCGTTTCGTGAGACCATCACCGACCGGGTCGAGTAAGTTTTTCGTAAACAAAGATAGCACCTTACTAATTTCCGAGTTTTTGCGTTTATAATTTTGTTTTTTTCTTATTTAGTTCTCTTTTGCATTATTTGGCGACAGACTAAATTTGACCATGTGCAGCATGCTGGAGCTGTGGTTGTAACGCTGCTTCGCGTTAGCATTTTACGTATGCAGAAGCACGCAAGTTGGTCAGCTGATAGGTCTTTGAAATTCTCCACTGACAGGGCAATCCCATGCGAGAGATTAGCTGGGTCAAGAAATTTCGTCGAGGGATAGAACCTCGGCAGGAACCAGGGCTTGGTGTATTTCACCTGAGGTGATTTTTCACCTCAATCTTCTGAAAAAATAATTTTCGCCACCCTCGATATTCCGGTATCATTGTCTAGAATTCGGGCGACATTGTCATTCGTTGTTCGGTTTTTAGTTAGAATTTATAGAAAACCTGGAAGGGTATTTCAATGCCACAAAAACGAGAACGAACAGAAATAACCGAAGCAAAGTTACTCCTCCAAGCATGCCACCAAAAATCTATCTTTGCGGCGGAAGCACATCCTGATCTCCTTTCAACAAATTCCGGCAGGGTGGTCTTAACTCAGTTCAGGTCTCATTTCTGCTCTGGTCGCACCAGAACAAAAAAGACAGGTTTTCATTAGCTCGTCCTGTCAATTGTTGGATGTGTCTCTGATCAACTGATGCCGTGTTACGCATTAATCGGCAAGATTGATGCAAGCATCTATTTTTCCAACGTCGCTCTAATGCAAATTTTCCTTGCGGTGCTGGTCCAACCGTATTTTGTAAAGCAGGGGTTTCCAAACATTTTTGTACAAGGGCCACATGAGCTATTACACAACAGTTCGAGGCCCGGACATCTTACATAATGTGATTGTTTCGGGATATGTTACATTCTACCAAATCAGCAAATTTTTCGTAAATATATATTTTTTCATTATTGACAAAATGTATTCGCGGGCCCGATAAAATGGCTTGACGGGCCGGATTTGGCCCGCAGTTCGTAGTTAGGAGACCCTGGTCTACTAAAGCAAACCAAGTGTGAGCTTATGGCGATGTCTTTCGTGCAAAGTGTAAAAACCTTTTGTGAGCGCTGGATCGTTTTTCGTAGTAAGTTGTAAAAAAATTTGCCAGTCTGTGTACAACTGCCACTGTAGGCTTGTGATAAAAAGCTTGCTACTTAGTGTTGCAAAGGTGGGTTTTTGAAACTTGATGTAGTTTCAACAATAAACTGAGTATGTAAGTATTTTTTTATGAAAATTAACAGTTGCTGCAGTTGAATCCTTGCTGATTGGTTCTGGCTAATCGTTCAGTCGTGATAAAAGAATCTCATAATCTTTCGAAAACTGTTGTTTTTCGCATCAGTCAGTTGTTTTAAATGTTTTAGCAAACAACTGCAATAAAATTGCTGGACACGTACCTTCTGTTAAAGAAAATGCAAAATGCATGGTCAGCATTGAAAGAACTTCAAAACCACCTCTAATTTCCGAATGCTGTATGAACGTTTAGTGAGTGTAGACATTGACTGATAGCTGCTGCCGCGTTAATTGCGACTGAGGAGACGCGTATCAAACAGCTTTCTGGGCATGCAGTAATTTCTTGTATCTCGATTGTGCATTAGAGCCTGACTTGGCTGAAGAAAACGTTTTCTTGTGTTTACGCCGCGTGCTTCATAAACCTCATCTGTGGAAACTGTGGGAGCGAACTACGCAGTTAGTTACTCTTTGTTTTACTTTCGGAATAAAACANGAGGGTTAGGAAGCACTATACTTGTGCACGAAATCGAATACANCTCACTACATGTGCATAGGTGGCGTTCAACAAAACGTCCGCTGTTTNATGTCTGTCGCCACCGCGCGGTCAGCCAGCGCGTTCGTCTCTGTGACGTTGAGATCACTTAGTAGCCTGTTTTGCATGAGCTAATCAAACGAAAGTACTCAAAACCGCAACCCGCGATGGTCCCATAGTACTGTTAGTGTTGTTCTATTAAAATGTATATACATTTCACAAAATGTGCGGCTGATTGTTATCGTGCAAGGTAATTCTGCCGCCGTGAGGCGCTAATGAGGCAAAACGTCGTGTGTTACCCGAAATTACTGTCTGTTGTTCACCTCTCCGGCCGCACAGTTCGTGGATTTACAAGTGTCAGAATTTGAAAACTCCGTCCGCTACCATGTCGACTTGGAAGAGCGGAACAGCGGGAGGCTCGGGTTCTTTGCCTGGTTGCTGGTTATCCATCCGGACGTCTGCGATTTCGGGCAGTAGCACAGTCTCGACCTCGTCATCCGCGCTTGCTTCCTCCTCCGTCTCATCTGCTGCGGTATCCGTTCCGGCTTCGTCTTCTGATCCGGCTCCCTCTTCTTCGACGGCCGGGGGTTCATCGGCGACGCTCTCGCTCACGTCCTCGGTGGTCTCAGACAGTTCCTGGTGCGTCATAGAAGTTGCGTAACGCGAACGCGTTTGTCAGAGTCAGATTATTATGACGTCCACGCAAGTCAGAGCATAGGCGTAACCAGGGGGGGGCATGAGGCTATTCCCCCAATTTTTAGCGCATCTAGTCATTTGGTTCTTGGGGGGTATCCCAAACAAGGGGGCGGTATCCCAAACAAAATACTGTTATTCAAGTAACTAATCTTCACAAAGGCAACGGGTTTGAATCTGTCAGTAACTTTTTTAATGGGAAGTCGATTTCACGTAACGCTACGCGTCCTGAATGTGCGTCGTGTTACGTGAAAGCGCTTTCGTAGAAAAAATGTGCTGGTGCAGTAAAAACTGTCGCATTTGTGGGGAATAGAGTAGCAGGGTTCTCACGCGGTATTGAAAGTGTTGAATTACAAAATCGATTTTCAAAACCTTGAAAAACTATTGAATTTGGCCAAAATGTACATTAAAAGTTTTGAAAAATTCTAAATGAAAACTAAACTAAAAATATCTGAGCCTATTTCATTGAAGGCAAAGCAGTTCATTATTTATGCAACGTGTAAAATCGAGTTTCATGATTAAGAACTGCTAAAACTGAAGAGAAGAAATGGCATTGAACTTTTGAAATTTTGTATTGAAGAAGTATGAACAATTATTTTTAAAAATATGTGGCAACCCTGCAGTAATTACTTGGTGTTGGTTTTTGACAAAATCGCATCCACTTTCGGTATATTGCGGAAGTCACGAAGTCGTGCAACGTTTGCTTGTGATCATGCGCGGGTGTTTGTTTGTAAGGCTATCTTAAAGCAAGCGAAGCTAATCGGAATTATGACGTCAGCTGTCGGATTCGGGTCAGACGCGACGGGAGTGCCGGATAAAGACGGTATTATCCTGCTGCCGAGCTGCAAGGCTGTAACGCTTTGTTTCGGCGCGGCCACTTCAAAAGACAGGTAGCTTAGTCGGGAGACAGACCAGTGTCCATACAACGACTAGACTGTCTCGATCGACGTCTGAGGATTCAAGCAAGTTTGCTTGCGTCCGACATCACGACCTCCCCCCACAAGCAACCTTGCTTGCCGCGCGAGGCTGCCGATGCAACATGCCTGAGACTTACTGGTTCTGGCGCTGCGTTTTCTCCGCAGCTCACGGTGAAGTTCGTCACAGTCTTGGTCGAGTATGGGACGGTTCCCTTTGCCTTGCACGTCACTCCTTCGTCCTGCGAAGAGTTTGTTCAACAGTGAGAGGCGAAAAATTTAAGTATTTTCAGAAAGTACGACCATGAAGAGACTTTTTTCTTTTGGATCAAAAATGAACGTGGTGCCTTGCTGTGGTCTCATACTCCCTGCGTGCCTATTCAATTTATGAGATGCGATTTGTGGTTTTAATCTGCTTCTTTCGCATACGCTCAGCAGTTGTTTCAGTGAACCTGGATTCGGATTCGATCCACTCCTTTAGGATTCGATCCACTCCTTTAGGGCGGCATTTAATTGTATGAAGACCTAAATAGTAAGAGAGCGACATACACTGTAGAAAGTGCGGAGTGCCCGGGTTTCCAAGGCTCGATCCGCAATCGACCATGGCAGCGAATCGGATCCCCAACGTGCTAGCTGAGGATCTCATCCTGTTAAAATTCCTATTTCAGAGTTTCTTTGTTCTCTTCGAATGGCGTCATTTCAACAGAACAAAGAAACAATTCAGACAAAAGCGTACAATATCGACGATGTAGCTGGTATACATACGTCATCCACTGGTCGGCAAGTGCATTTGTCTTCCCAAGTGCAGTTGTTCGCTTGAGCGAGAACGAACGTCATGTTGATTTCGCGCCTGGATGGAACGCAACCGTTTCTGTTGCACAGCCTGCAAAAGCGGATCTGCAAACAAATCAGGTGCATGCATTGACTAATTCATAATAGTCTGCATTTGAACGCTCACAACATAATCCTCTCTGCACGTTGTAAAGAAAGCACACACCGTACGGGAAGAGGAGCTTTCTGCTGAGGTTTGATGCCTGATTTCTAGCAGCACTGGGTCACTTGTCACTTTTTTAACGGTGCAACATTAAAGGAATTCAAGCGAATCGCGGAAATATTTTTTCAAATAAGCGAACGGAATAGTGTTGCGCCTTGTCAAAGGTTCGGCTTGAATGCTCAGGGACATGTCTCCAAAAAAAATTACATCAAAGGGCATAAAAATGGAGTCTTCTCACAGAGTAGACCGGAAACCAGCTGCGATTTCTGGCAACTCTGCTATCCAGTGTGTGCATATAATGCACATCGCACAATTTCTGGAACGTATCAATGTACTGCAACAAGTTGCTTTTCACGTTCAAGGCAGGAGTTTCTAATTGTCGCTTAGTAAAATCCGTTCTCTCGACTCGCTGGAAAGACTATGTTGTAAGGAAACTATTTCCATTTACTCACCGACACATCCGTGACGTTTTTGACCGTCATCGGCCCATTGTCCTGGGATTTGGCCAGTGCTTTGTCCAGGACGAGTCTGGCCTGGGGCGACGAGATCTTGCCCCACGGGCAGGAGATCTTTGACAACCAACCGCTTGGTCTCAACCTGCAGCGGTAAAGCACAGCATCCTTCAACGTAAGAGACGGTATCTGAGGTACGACAAACGTTGCGCGCGTGCGACGCTGTCTTTGACGCCATATTTTTCCAAACACCTCAAGATATTACGTGTACACTTCACTCCAGTGGTTCTCAGCCGGCGGACCTTTTTCTCCAAAAAATTCCAACGGACCACCACTACTATACTCCCAAGCTGTTCAATGTTTTCATTAAAATACTTTAAGAAAACCTATATTCGATATTTCTAAATATAATTTAAATATGATAGACATGTGTGTTATTAAATGAAACATTATGCTTTTGTATTCTTCAAAGTATGAATAATTTACTTACATTTTTATGAAATGGTTACAATTTTCATGGCTGCGGATTCTCTGTGGTCCATCTGGGCCACATTGAAAACCACTACTCTACACGAACAATGGGTGTCACTATTTTTTGATGACGACTTACACACGATGTGCTTCGGTGCTTATGAAATGTTTTGCTTTCTTGTCACTGAAGATTATGTTGTACAGTGTACACATTTAGCCGTCTTTTATTTCGTGTGATGAAGAAATGAGATATGATGTTCGAATGCTACAGCGTTCATATAGAGACGATTGTTTGGCACAGCGGGAAAATTTTTTTCTCTGCAAAGGGATTTAAAAATGTTATTCATTGAAATTTAACGGAAATTTCTAGCTGTTTTAACTAATAACTGCCGATTTTCTTGCATAGGCAGTAACACTCACTCTACGCTTCATGCAACATGAACAACTGGCAGAACAACCTCAATCTACTTAGGATGACAACAACGATAACCCGTCTGACTTCAGAGCCTTTTATGAACTTCCCACACCGATGAATTAACGTAGCTCTTCGTAAAAGTCTAACTGTAATGTCAAGGCAGCCTTTGATTTACTGAAACACACATTCAAATTTGTACCATTTTCAGTTGGTGGCATTTTTCTTGTTACAAGTAATATCAAGTCTCGTAATAGATTTAGGTTATTCAAAGGAGAGTTCAAACATTAATGTGAATCATAAAGGAGAACAGCTGAAGATCGCGTGGAAGTGTTTTATTCGACATTCTTGCGCTATGCTGCGAGCAGCATCTCTACTATACTTAACGCAAGCTGTTCGAGGTGCATTGCAACAAGTTAATATTACCATACCTGTATCCGGCCGGCCGATAGATCCTTTGCTTGTATAAAGGCATGTACACTCGTTTTCTTGTGTACCTCCTCACTGGATAATAGTTTCTGAAAGTAGAAGGCTGAAGTGGAGGATGTTTGATTTGGGATAAAGTAAGCAGTCTTAAGTCTGTCGATTTCTTTGAGAGAAACCAAATCATCTTACCTTTGGGACGCAGACATGTGGTGACTTTGTAAGATCGCATTAGTAATAACAGCTCTGTCACTGTTATCACAATTTTTTCAGGGCGTACGAAAATGTTCGCTTGGTGAACTGCAGTGTTTTGCAAAGTATCGTTTGTTAATTTCTGCCTTTGACGGAAAGATTCAGTTTGAGGTTATATTGGTCTGCCCGGTTGTTGCTCAGCGAAAGACCTGCAGTTCCCCGCTCACCCAACGTTATGTGGTCCTTCACCAAAGTATTTAAGTTTTTAAGCTTCTTGATCAGATAAACACTGCCGCAACAATGTCCTTAACGAGAATTCGTCATGAGTCCTGTATTTGAATAATAAGGTATGTTTTTTTGAATTACAAAGTAGTGAAGAGTAAACATATTTATCGCGTCTTGGCACTTTCCACACACGCCAAATTGATAAAAGGGCGTTAAGTATTCTGACCAATATGTTGCATTTTTATGTTCTGTTAAATGTTAACCATGCTTCCTTTCATGTCGTTTTGTGCTTATTCTTTTTTAAGGGTTAGCTGACTCGTAGACTTCGCGGTCAATTCGACGACCACCGCTTTGTGCGAAAACTGCAATTGAATTTAACTTTTCGCGTAGTATTTAGACGCTGTCAAGATAACATGCGCTTATAGAACTCTGTCCGCATTCAAGCGACACAAACGTGAAGTGACTTTTCCGCAGGTTATATTTACAGCAAAACCATATGTTTTAATGTGGTTTTGTCGTGAAATCAGTAAAGCTTATCAAAATCAAGGGGTGGTAATTGTTTGTGTGCTCTGGCTAATACTGCTTAGTTTGACGCGTGAAGAATAGGAGTGTGAAGAAATTACCACTTCTATTTCGAAGAAAGAGTTTTTGGGCTATTTGTCTGTTCCAAGACTTTTTTTCACGTGTCGAGCTGCGATGGGAACAAGAAATCCTGCAAATTTGAAAACGTGTCTTGTAGTTTGTAGTCTGACATAGGATTCTAGATTTGTGTGGCTCAGTGTCGTACAATAAGCTCTGTGGGAAGTGCCCTCTGTTGTAGTTTTGTTCAGGCAACGATTGTGGGTTCTGTTATACTAGCGGCTGTCGCCTTGCCACCATTCCCACATAAGTTGATTCCACGTACATGAAAAAATTCCGACACCGCAGTAAAAATTCTTAACTGTGCTTTTGCAAATTATTTGTGATCAAGGAACACCATAGGCCGAGACACNTGGTTCTGCGNTCAAGTGATCGCGCTAATGCTGCACAGGTTTTGTTACTGCTATCATTGCAGCTGGCCTGGAGCGATGCCACGATTGTCATCTCGTCGTCGTTTTGAGTAAGCCTGTGCGTAAGCAACCCTTCGTCGCGACAAAAGCGCGATCGATTTTCCGTTGTGTTGGAAGATGTGGCTGCCGTTCAGCCGGGATCATTTGATAGATATTCGCTCGGTGGGATCAACTGTTGTCACTGCGAGCGTGACCCAGCCGCAAGTCTTTCGAAGTGACTCTTACGTGCTGAGCTGGTCGACCGACGATACCTTAATAGGCCCAACTTGTGATAATAATCACAGCATTCCGGAACCCGATACTATGCAGACGTTATGTTACATGCACCGGGGAAAAATAGTCCCGCAGTTTTGCCAGCTTGTAGGATTTTATAGACAATGCCGTACCTGTTCATAATCTCATATGATGGTTTTCCAAGCTTTGTGACATGTCATTTTAATGCGTTTGGCCTTTCAATACCGAAATTAAATGTAGCGGTTAAGCTTTCTGCTTTGTTGTTTGGACAGCTTGAAAAAATTTGCATTCAATCCAAGTACCAGCAAAGAATAAGTTGCAACCAGTATTTTACTGCACATGACGTTGGTATCAAAAGTGCGTCTTAAGGAACAAGTGTATTGTTCGATAAAATATCAGTTTGATTATTAAAAAATAGATCAGTTGTTAATGTAGTTGAATAACTCTATGCCCGTGAGTTCGTAACAATGCTCGTTGCTGTTAAGAAGTCGTACGGCAACTTTTTTAA